>Ga0307932_1001231_pt1 | contig 10362 bp, 10 predicted proteins | sample OrgLakmetageno48_FD_201843 | JGI IMG/M metagenome (GOLD analysis project Ga0307932, IMG submission 201843) | Saline water microbial communities from Organic Lake, Antarctica - #48 | ecosystem: Environmental > Aquatic > Non-marine Saline and Alkaline > Saline | place: Antarctica: Organic Lake...
GCGAATTTTTTATATTGAAGACCATAACCTGGGTTGTCATAACGTTCTAGAAGGTGGAGGTAAAAGGTCGCGTGCCAGGTCCAGATGGTCGTTCCGGTGTAGTTTGGCATTATCCATTTGCCCATACCAAACCGGTGGCGAAATTCGTTGTCATGCTCGCCGTACTTTAGTGGATAAGGCATATTTAACCGCTTCTTATCTATGTAGCGAAAGGTCTCTTCAGCCATTTTTTTGTCGTCAACGACTTTCAGGAAGAATGGCATAAGGGCACTGTCTGAACTGTAGGAATCATTTGTTCTGTCTGCATTGAAGTAGCTCCCGTTCCAATAGTGCCCAATAAGAAGGTCTTGATATCTCTCGGGGGAAAATGCAAACCCGGGGAGTTTCAGCGCGCGGACACAGAACGCCATACGGCCAATAAGTGAAAGCGAGTAAGCGCTTCTGTCGTAGTAAACTGCGTCGCGCATTTCAGCAATTCTCAGCCCCGGAAGTAGATCGCCGCTTTTGTCTAAGTAGGCTTCTGTATAAGATTGTAGTTGGTGGCTAAGAAATTCCTTCTCTGCGGTATTGAGGGTGTAGCCACTTACCACGAGAGAGTGAAGGAGCCACGGGAGGGCGTCTACGCTCGGTTTGCCCGGGGCGTTGAATGTGTGGCCTGCTTTGTCTATACACGTTGTAATGCGCCCAGCCTTCTGGTAGTGGCGAAGTGCCCAGCGAAGCGTATAGTGGACTCTAGTCGCGTGTCCAAGGGAGGTAAGCGAGCCGGCAACGGTACCGAAGTCTCGCATCCAAAAGAAGTTATAGTGACCAAGACTTGTCCGATAAAAGTCACCAGCCCAAAGCAGGTCTAGGATTTGCTGACATACGTTCTGGGCGCTTCCCTCAAAGCGCCTAATGCGTTTAAAGTAGCGGTTGGCAATTTGACGGTATTCTGCGCGTATGGTGCCTAGGAGCGGTCCGATGTTCTGTTTAAGCGTAGCCATTATGGTCAGTATAGCACAACAATTGGTTGGCACTCTAGACATTTGAGTGCTAGTATCTTATACTAAAAACATATGAGCAAACGTGATTATTACGATGTATTAGGAGTGTCAAAAGGTGCTTCGGCCGATGAAATAAAAAAGGCGTATCGACGTCTTGCTGTGCAGCATCACCCCGACAAAGAAGGTGGTGACGAAACGAAGTTCAAAGAGGCTAGTGAAGCCTACGAGGTATTAAAAGACTCTCAGAAACGTCAGCGCTATGACCAGTTTGGCCATGCTGGTGTCGGTGGAGCATCTGGCGGCGGTCAGGGCGGCGGCAATCCATTTGAAGGTTTCGGTGGTTTTGGCGGACAAAACGTTAACTTTGATTTTGGCGAAGGTCTAGGCGATATTTTTGGCCAGTTCTTTGGTGGCGGTAACTCTCGACAGCAGCGCCCTCAGCGGGGCAGAGATGTTGAGGTTCAACTACAGCTGACGTTTGAAGAGGCCGTGTTTGGGCTTGAGCACGAGTTGAGCCTGGAGCTAGATGATATTTGCTCTCACTGCAAAGGAACAACCGTTGAGCCGGGCCACGATATGAAGACGTGTGATGACTGTAAGGGCGCTGGACAAAGGGCGCGAGTAGTGAACACTATGTTCGGCGCTATTCAGCAGACGGTTGCTTGTGATACGTGTGGCGGCCTAGGGAAAGTTCCCGAGAAGGTGTGTTCAGTTTGTCGTGGAACAGGTACTGAGCGACGCAAGCAGGCGATTAAACTGAAAGTACCGGCGGGTATAGATGACGGAGCGACCATTCGCCTCAGCGGACGCGGTGAAGCCGTTGGACGTGGCGAAAAAGGCGACCTTTACGTCTACATTCGAGTAAAGGCTCACAAGCATTTCACTCGCGAAGGTGACATTATTCTTTCAGAAGAACATGTGGGCATGGTGGACGCGGCGCTAGGCACAGAAATAGACGTCGAAACGGTAGATGGCATGGTGCGCATGAAGGTGCCAGCCGGAACACAATCAGGAACCGATTTCAAGCTGTCTAGCCACGGAGTTCCGCACATGAACAGCGATCGACGCGGGCCGCATATTGTTAGTGTTGTTGTTGACACGCCGACTAAGCTGGGGCGAAAAGAGAAAGAGCTGCTTGAGGAGCTGAGAAAACGTTCAAAATAGAAATCATCGGTAACTTTACTTGAAAGCAGGCAGCATATGGATATAGTTTATTTAGTAAAAGAAGATCACGAAAACGACTCAGAAGAACTGCGCTGTTCGCTTCGATCCTTGAAGAACATTCCTCACGGAAAGGTGTTTATCGTTGGAGAAAAGCCTGCTTGGGTTAAGAATGTCGGATATATCGCCGTTGAGCAGTCTCGAACGAAGAATGAGAATGTCGGAAACAACATGAAAGCAGCGGTCTGGTCTGAAGCAATTTCCGACGATTTTATTTTGATGAATGATGACTTCTTCTTTATGAAGCCCGTAGCCAATATGCCAACTCTTAACTTTGGGTTAATGCGAAATGTTATCGAAGACTACAATGGTCGGTATCCAGAGGGTAGCGACTACATAGCAAATATGACGCATCTGTATGATGAGCTTCGCCGTCGTGGTATTGATGAACCTCTAAGCTTTGAGCTTCATATGCCGATGATGCTTAATAGGAAGAAGGTCCAGCAACTATATGAGAAAGTTACTGATCGTTTGTATCAGTTTAGATCATTCTATGGGAATTATTTCGGCATTCAAGGCGAAACAATACCCGATGTTAAAATTTTCCTCGACGATGACCATAATGCAGTTGAGTATAAAAATAACCCCGATGCCTACCTAAAGAGTCAAACATTCCTTTCTGCTACAGGGGGCTCATTTAAAAAAGGGCGAGCAGGGGAGTTTATTCGCTCAGCCTTTCCGGAAAAATCTGATTACGAAGTTTAGATAAGTTCTCGGTAGAGGTCTTCGTATTTTTTAAACATTATTTTATCGTCGAAGTTTTTAGCTACAAAATTGACACAGTCCTCTGAATTAATCGACGAGGCACGACTTACGGCGACGACGAACTCGTCAATTGAGCCGCAGATGAATCCTGTTTTCTCTGGGTCGATAAGCTCACCGTGCGCTCCGCCTGGTGTTATGAGGACAGGGGTGCCGCAGGCTTGGGCTTCAGCCGCAACGAGACCAAACGCTTCCGTCGTGCCAAAAGTGCAGATGACCGCTCTTGCGCCTGAATATAGCTCGACGAGCTCTTCTCTATTTTTTGAACCGAGGTAGTTGACATTCGCGCCGTCTATATCTTTCCGAAGCACTTCCCAGTAATCACGGTACTTATCGGTTATCTTCCCAACGATATCAAGTGCAACTCCAGATTTTTCTGCCACAGATATGGCGGCTTCTATGTTTTTGTCTGGCGCGATTCTTCCAACAAACAGTAGGCGGCCATTCTTTAGCACAGGAGCTGGCCGAAAAACGCTCAGGTCAATACCGTGATAGATAGAGCTTTTTGTTTGAATGCCGTGAGATTGATCAAAGTCGGCCATGTACTGCGTAGGAGGAACAGCCCATACGTTACTCGGGTTTCTTTGGGCAAGATCGAGCGTTTCGTCTGTTGGCCACCAGTGCTGCGTGAAAACAATTGGCTTTGCCGTCTCTTTCGCGACAGTATAGTGAAGATTATCAAAGTGCGAATGGTAGACATCGCTGTCGTCTTCGAACGCGAGATGAAAAGTAGCTATATTATTTGCTTTCTTGTCGCCTAGGTCTTTGTCGATACCCTTGAATCGTAGCCGCGCGCTTTGCGAAGACGGGTTGCAGTAGATGGTCACTTCGTGGCCGTGTGCAATTTGCTGGAGCGCCAGCTGCCTCACCCATTCATAACGACCATTGTGGCTTTCGAGCGGAAACGTAACGCTGTAGGGTAGAACGTGAGCGATCTTCATACTGAAACCTCAACACGCGCCTGCTCAATTTGCCGGCATATTTTTTTGAATTTTTCTTCGTCAGCATCTTTCGCTATAACAATGGCCGCTGCTTTGAAGCCATTTTTCGCAGGGCCGACACGATCCCCGGGCCTAACAGTCACGCGGAAATACGCCAATGAAGATATGTCTAGGCCGTGCTCTATGGCAGTGAAGGTACCCTCTGCGTCGGGGAACAACTCGTAGACTGCGCAGAACGATTCAAAGGATGAGTTAGTGCTGGGCTCTTCGCTAAGGGCAATGCGGACTTCTTGTTCGGCTAGGTCGGCGCCATAGCTCATTCGGTACATTCGTGGCCTGTAGCCTCCGGTACGTGCACCAATTTCTACAATTTTAGTACCAGCTGCTCCTGAGATGAGCTCAATGTGTGCCGGTGTCGACCGTAGCCTTAGGGATCGGATGCCTTTTTCTGCAACATTGAACATTTCGGCTCGCTTGTCGGCTGATAGTACTGCTGGCAGAGTGCGAGAAAATAGATACGTATCATCCTTACCTATGTCTTTTGCAGTTTTAAGATCGGCGATACCTTCGTAAAAATAGGGGGTACCATGCTGGTCGATGTACGCGGCAATGGAATATTGTTGGCCAGAGATAAACTCCTCAATTATAAGCTGAGGGTGCTGATCGTATACATTGTACTTATCATAAAGCGACTTTACGTTATTTATGGCATACGAGAAGCGTTCAGTTAATTCTTTTTCGTTGTCACACCTGAGGACAAGGAGACTCTTCACGAGGTTCGTTGGTTTAATGATAAGCGGAAAAGAGTGATTTTTAGCAAAACCAAGAGCCTCTTCGAGCGTATCTACTTTGGCGTAGTCTGGTGAAATTGATGGCTCCGCTGCGAGAAGCGCCTCTCGCATAAGAGCCTTGTCTGTCGTTAGCTTCGCAGACTCAACCGAAATACCCGGTGTCTTGAAGTGAAGGCATAGCTTTGCTTTCGCGACAATATAATTTTCGTACGTGCACAAAAAGCCCGACGGCGAGAGCCCTATATTGTCAAGGCGCTGTATCTCGCTGTCTATCTGAGAAAAATCTACTTCGATGACTCTGTCAAAGCTATCTGAACCGCTCGTGTTGGCGTGTTCGTCGACCAATATTCCGGCACGGAAGCCCTTGCTGTGGATGGTATCTACAACTGTAGATCGAGAATCGGCTTTACCGACGACGTATAGGTATTGAGATTGCATTGTTTTTAGTATCGTATCAGGGGTGTATAATGTCAAGTACTATTGACAAAGCACTACAATATATGTTAATATAATAGGATGATTGTCAAAGAAAAAGTTACCATTGGTCGCGCGGAGAAAATTTCATTTCCAGAGATGAATATGAAGAATATTCCTGCGCGCATCGACACCGGTGCGACCATTACGTCTGTGTGGGCGTCGTCGATTACTGAGTCTGAAGAGGGGCTTTCGTTTAACTTTTTCGACAAGGAGAGCGAATTCTTTACTGGCGAACGCGTAGTCATCGCGGACTATGGCCGCCGCGTCGTTTCGAGTTCGATGGGCCACGCTGAAGTGAGGTACACGGTCAAGCTTCTCATCTCGCTTGAGGGGCGCCGTATTCGAGCAAGGGTTACGCTGGCTGACAGATCGACGCAGACGTATCCAATACTGATTGGAAGGAATATACTAAGGAATAAGTATATTGTTGACGTAGCGTCTGGTAAGTTGCTGAAGGCACAGGAAGCCCAGCGGCGCCGAGAACTTGATTCAAAGCTCGAAGGGGGTAAGTAGTATGAAAATAGCAATTCTATCAAACGGGAACGGCAACTATTCGACAAAGCGACTCGTTGAAGAAGCGAAAAAGCGTGGACACCAAGTTCGTGTTATTAAATACCGTGACTGTTATGCCTCAATTGAGAAGAACAATCCGACAGTTAGCTATAGAGGTGAAGACCTGAGCGGTTTCGATGCTATTATTCCGCGGATTGCCTCAAATATGACTCGCTATGGGACGGCTATTGTTCGTCAGCTGGAAATGCAGGGCGTTTATACCGTTTCAAGTTCTATTGCAATTAACCGCTCCCGTGATAAGCTTCGTAGCCTTCAGCTTCTTGCTAAAGCTGGTGTAGGCATTCCTAAGACGGTTGTCTCTCGAAACTCGGCAGACATCGATGACCTTCTTGAAAAACTAGTAGATATGCCGGTCATCATCAAACTTGCGCGTGGAACTCACGGCAACGGTGTTGTTCTTGCGGAAACGAAGAAGGCGGCTAAGTCAGTACTTCAGGCATTTTATCTCACGAATGAAGATGGCACGAACGTACTTTTGCAAGAGTTCGTAAAGGAATCTGCCGGTACAGATATTCGAGCATTCGTTGTCGGCGGTCGCGTTGTCGCAAGCATGAAGCGCCAGAGTCTCGATGATGATTTCCGTTCGAATCTACACAAAGGCGGCGAAGGAACTGCCGTGAAATTGACTGACGAAGAGAAGAAGATGGCTGTTAAGGCAGCAAGGGCTATGGGGCTTAACATCGCTGGTGTTGACTTGATGCGCTCAGAAAGAGGCCCTCTTATCCTTGAAGTGAACGCGAGCCCTGGTTTCGGTATTGAAAAAGTGACCGGCCGAGACGTTGCGAGCCCAATTATCGAGTATGTTGAGCTAAACGCGAAACGGACGAACAAAAAAGACAAAGTCGGCGCCTAGTCGTCGTCAATCTGCTTTTGTTAAAAACTGATATACTCTAGGTATATGGATACGCAACTTACTCGTTGGCGACCTCATACAACAGCGCTACTCGTTATCGGTGTTGTGCTTATTATTATCGCATCGGTTATCGCGTATATTGCGACTAATTTTCGTCCAACAACCGAAGTGCGTATTAGCGCAAATGTTTATCATTTATGGGTTGCCGATGATGAGGTGAGTCGAGTGACTGGTCTTTCGGGAGTTGAGGAGCTAAAACCGAATGGCGGATTGCTCATGACGTTTGAAACCGATGATCTGCACTCTATTTGGATGAACGAGATGGAAATACCCATCGACATTGTTTGGCTTGATAGTTCGAAGAAAGTTGTTTATGTGGTGACTGACGCCCAACCAGACCAGGTACCAACGGCAACGTTTGCCCCCCGGGACAAAGCTCGCTACGTTCTTGAGCTTCCGGCAGGAAGCGTAAAGCGAGACGCGGTGCGAGTTGGAGATACGGTTGAGTTTGATGATTCGGCAGGAAAATCGTTATGGTAGCTGCGTCGGTATTCGGCGCCGTAGCGCTGGTGCTATTTGTTGGGGCTTATTGGTCAAAGCGACGCTTCGGGCTACTCGGGCTCGCCCTTACTGCCGGTGCAACAGTAAGCACTGTATGGAGCTATAATGCGGGCCTAATTGTTGCCAGTACGGGCCTCATTCCAGATGCTACGATAGCTAATGCCGTGACGCTATCTGCTATAGTTTTACTACCTGCGGCGGTGTTGCTCTTTCATGGGTACCGCTATAAAGGCGCAATTGGCCGAGTAATAGGATCGTTACTTTTTGCTATTCTTGCCCTGGCGTTCTTAGTTGAACCGCTTAGCTATGCGCTGCCACTCGACGGCATCGGAGCTGATGTCTACACGCAATTCACAGAATATCGAGAGGCGATTATTAGTGTGGGTGTTGTATTGGCGGTGGCTGACTTGTTCCTAACAAAGCCAGTCGCTTTTGCGGATAGAGATAAACGAAAGCGATAGATTGACAGCTCACCCCTGTTGATGTATAGTCTGTAGGGTTACGGGATCATAGCTCAGTTGGTAGAGCATCTGGCTTTTAACCAGAGTGTCGTGGGTTCGAGACCCACTGATCCCTCCAAGAAAACGACTCACCATTGGTGGGTCTTTTTCTGTGTTTAATGTAACCAAACGAGTAGTCTTTTTAGTAAACGACTAGTCATTATTTCATCTCTACAATAGGTGATGTGGCTTGGTGGATACGACGACCCGTACACGGCTCTTGGTCGATTGCCGCAATAAGCGCAATGGTTGTGTTCGGTGTGTGGCTTGCGTCGCTGGTTCCTGTTCAGTTATGGATGGGCGCCATTGGTGCGCTTGCTGTCCTTTGTGCGCTAAAAGTAGCAAGAGTCTACGCGTTATTTTTTGGTTGCATTGGCGGACTTGTGTTCGGACTAGGCTACGGAACCGCGGCTATTGGCGATAGGGAGGTTTACTCGCTGTTCGTTAATCAAAAAGTAGCACTTTCGGGGTCAATTCGCGAAGACCCTTCACTAAACCTTTCGGGTCAGCTATCGGTGCAGCTAAACGAGGTGACATACGAAGGGCGAAGGCTTCCGGGAGCGCTACTTGCAACGGTTCACAGTGCAACACCAGCTAAGCGGGGGGACATACTATACCTGAACGGTGTATTTTCGGAGGGTATTGGAAGCTATATCGGGTCAATGCGCCGAGCATCGGTTGAAAAAGTAGTGCATCCGGAGCCTGGCGATGTTGGTCGTAGGGTTCGCGACTGGTTCGCTGACTTAGTAAGAGATAAGGTACCAGACCCTCAAGCGAGCCTTGGCATCGGGTTTCTTACTGGCCAAAAAAGCGCTTTGCCACACGATCTTTCCGAGGCGCTTCGGGTTGTTGGTCTGACACATATTGTCGTGGCGAGTGGCTATAATCTCACTATTCTGGTTCGACTTTCGAGGCGGCTATTCGTGCGTGTGTCGAAGTATCTTTCGGCGCTATCGTCCGGGACAATGATAGTAGTCTTCATGGCGGTTACGGGTTTGAGCCCAAGCATGGCTCGGGCTGGTCTCGTTTCCGGTATGAGCCTGCTGACGTGGTACTACGGGCATTCGTTCCATCCATTGGTCCTGTTGCCGTTTGCGGCTATGATAACCGTCATAGGGCAGCCTAGCTATGTCTGGGGCGATCTTGGTTGGCAACTTAGCTTCGCAGCTTTTGCTGGGGTAATGATCGTCGCACCGCTGCTGCAACGCTACTTCTTTGGCGAGAAAGAACCGGGCACCATCCGTCAGATACTAGGTGAGACTATTTCGGCTCATTTTGTGACGCTCCCCCTCATTGCGTTAAGCTTCGGGACGGTATCGAATGTTGCTATTTTTGCCAACCTGCTAGTTGTGCCTTTTGTGCCACTTGCTATGCTTGTGACATTTCTCGTGGGTGTATGGTCTCTTCTAGGTCTTCCGTACGCTGAGATACTTGCCCTACCAACAGAGTGGCTTTTAACCTACATGGTTAATGTCGCAACCTACTTGTCTGAGCTTTCGTGGGCGCAACACGATATAGTGGTCGAGCCATGGTGGTGGCTTGTGTATGCGGCACTTTTGGCCGGTGCGTGCCTATGGATGCGACGAGCCACAGGGTATACGTTGAGGCAGTCTAATCTAGTTGTTTAGCGTGGCCTGCTTCTCGCGATTCGGCGGGCTTGTTGGGCCGTTTGGTCGTCGAGAAGTTTATCGTTATATGTGCCATATTTACGAGTCACAGCAGTTTCAATAAGAAAATCGGCGATAGCTGGATTTTTTGGAAGAAGTGATCCGTGAAGGTAAGTACCTATGGTGTTTTTGAAACGAGCGCCTTCTTGGCCATCTTTTGCGTTGTTTCCTGCGCCTTTTATGATGCTCGCAAAGGCGGCTGTGCCCTTTTTGAGATATGTTTGTCCGCTATGGTTTTCGTACCCAACAATCTCACCAAATTGAGTATTGCGAGAAACGACATTTCCGATGAGTCGTTCTGATGTGGCATAGGTCTCGGCGTTGAAAACACCGACACCCTCCATGCGACTGCCCTCAAGGGTCTGGAAGAACTTACCAAAGAGCTGATATAGCCCACACACGGCAAGCATCGGGACGCCGTCTTCGGCCCAGCCGATAATTGAGTCTTTTATTTTCAAAAGATCGGCGTGAATAATTGCCTGTCCGCTATCTTGACCGCCACCACCAATGACAATGTCTACCTGCATTGGTAGCGAGTCGCCTACATTGTATGACACGACTTCGACGTCGTAACCGCGCCATTCAAGTCGCTTTTTGAGCACCTGAAGGTTGCCGTTGTCTCCGTAAATGTTCATATCATTTGGGTACAGCTGTAAAATGCGAATTGGTTGGGCGATTGGCGTGCTCATGATACCTCCTCGACTTCAGTTATTCTTGAAAGTTCTTTGCGTAAAGACATCATGGCGGTATATGTACAGTAGATGCGCTTTGGGCTGCTAGGAGCCTCTTGAATGAAGTGTCGTAATGCTCGTGAAAGGTCGGGCTCTGTGTGCAGCACAGGAACTTCGTCATACTGTAGACGGAGGGTCATGTCGTATGCGCGAACGCCAGAAACTTCCTCGACGCGAGGTAGGCTGGTGAAGTCGACGTCCCAAAGCCATGACATATCGCGCCCATCGGCATAGCTGTCGTTAATTGCGATCATGGTGGCGTAGCCTTCTGGGGTGAACGATGAGAGTCCAAGACGGAAACC
>Ga0307932_1001239_pt1 | contig 10332 bp, 11 predicted proteins | sample OrgLakmetageno48_FD_201843 | JGI IMG/M metagenome (GOLD analysis project Ga0307932, IMG submission 201843) | Saline water microbial communities from Organic Lake, Antarctica - #48 | ecosystem: Environmental > Aquatic > Non-marine Saline and Alkaline > Saline | place: Antarctica: Organic Lake...
GGAACTGGGAGTCGAAATGAAAAAATTAGAACTTATAATTTTCCTCAAGATAGGATTACAGATCATCGAATTAAAGTTAGTTGGTCTAATATCGAGTCTATTTTAAACGGAAATTTAGAAGAAATAGTTGATGAATTACAACAAAAAGAATTGGAAATGAAAATGCAAAATGAAAATTAAAGATTTACTAAACCAAGCTCAAAAAAAGCTAAAAAAACAATCCTTTTCACCACGATTGGATGCTGAAATTTTATTGAATTCTATTTTAAATAAAAAACGATCATATCTTTTAGCTAATTTAGATCAAAGAATTTCTCTAAAACAAAAAAACACTTTCAACAAACTGTTAAAAAGAAGAATAAAAAATGAACCAGTTGCTTATATAATTGGCGAAAAGTTTTTTTATGGCAGAAAATTTAAAATTAATAATAAAGTTTTGATACCTCGACCAGAAACAGAAACTTTAGTAGAAAAAACCTTGGAATATGCTCATAAAAATATTTATCCTTCAAAAAAAACCCTTGTTTTTGATTTAGGAACAGGCTCCGGGTGTATCTTATTAAGTTTGATTAAAGAATTTTCAAAAAATCCTAACTTCTCCACTTTCGAGTTTGCTGGCACAGATCTAAGTTCACAGGCTTTAAGAATAGCTCAAAAAAATGCAACGCGCTTGGAAATTGAGCAGGTTAATTTTATAAAAGCCAACTTATTAGATTTTATGAAAAATCAATACCTAAAAAAAACAGTCAATTCACAATTAATAATTACCGCTAATCTTCCCTATTTATCAAAGAAAATTTATAAAAATTGTCCTAAATCAGTAATCAACTTTGAACCAAAAAAAGCACTTTTAGCTGAAAATAAAGGCCTGGATCTTTACACGAAACTTTTAGAACAAGTTAAAACCAAAAAAATTGCTCAAAATTCTTTTAGTTTTTATTTAATTATAGAGATTTCTCCTGAACAAAAAATCTTAATTCAAGAAAAATTTCAAGAAATTTTGCCCAAAACTGAATTTAGATTCTCCAAAGACTTAGCTGGAAAATGGCGTTTTATTGAAATATTAATCTAAATAGTATATGATATTTTATGAAAATACTTTATTTATAAATTATTAATCTAAACAACCAACCTCCGATATTCATTTAATGCCCAATTGATAATCTTTAAAATTATACAATTTTACCTCGTTGGTTGAATGTTTATTATTAAATATTCAAAATGACTAAATTAGCAGTTAACAAAAAAGCCAAGTTTGATTACAAAATCTTAGAAACTTTCGAGGCTGGTTTGGTACTAAAGGGCCATGAGGTAAAATCAGTCAAAGCTGGGCATATTTCCCTTAAGGGGGCTTTTGTAACTTTCAAAAAAAATGAACTTTATCTTACCAATTCGAGCATAACTCTGTACAAACAAGCCGGGGATATTAAAAATTACGACCCAACCTCTCCGAAAAAACTTTTAGTTAAAAAAAGTGAGATCAAAAAAATGATAGGCAAGTTCAAAACAGAAGGATTGACATTAGTGCCTATTTCGGTGTATAATAAAAAAGGCTTAGTGAAATTGGAGTTTGCTTTAGCGAAAGGAAAAAAACAATTTGACAAACGTCGAACTATTCAAGACCGAGAAGACAAAATCAAGATTGAAAGAGTCTACAAAGATAGACGTTAGTTGTCACCAATTTATAATTCTCAACTTCCAATAATTGATTAATTTTCAATCAATTAAAACTATCATTATAAGAGTTTAAAAATTGAATTATTTTAACATTGAAAATTGTAAATTAACAAATGGGGGTGTCAGGCTTCGACAGGTTAAGTATTTTGAAATCTGCAAATTGAGTCATACGTCTCATTAAAAACGTATCAAACTTATAAGTGCAAACTTATATAATAAAGCAAAAAGTGCGTTAGCATCTGCTTTCACACCTAACTTTGCTGCTGCTATAGCTTAATTTAACCTATAGCCCATCGGCTAGCTGATTTCTAATAGGCTTATGGAACTTTGGTTCCTTACCGGTGTCAACATTAGAATGCCGTTAAATTGTTTTCTTTTGGCAATTTAATTAAGCCTCACAAAAGAAAGCTTTTCTATTTTTTTGTTCATTTAAAGATATATTAGCTTTTAAATAAATGAACTATATTTGTAGACGATTTTAGAATTTTAGCACTGGACATGGGTTCAATTCCCATCACCTCCACAAATATTTATTTAAAATAAATTGGTATTAAAGGGTGCGAGAGAAAACGAGCTAGTCTCAAAAGGGAATTTTTGTGTCGAAATTTTAGTGTACAGCACCCAAGTTTCGAGTCAGAGCAAGAAGAACTCCCGTCCACTCCATCAAAATAAATTTATTGTTGCTTAAATAAAGTAAATATGTTAAATTTTAAACAGTAATTAACCATTAAGATAAAAAAATTAGAAGACAACCATTTAAGCTCGCCCCACGAAAACCAACAAACAAAGTCAATGAAGCTGTTAGAGCTGAAGAAATTAGAGTAGTTGGAGAAAGAGGCGAACAACACGGAATATTGAGTCGTAAGGAAGCCTTAGACTTAGCCAGGGATGTTGGTCTAGATCTAGTGGAGATAGCACCCAAAGCCAATCCTCCGGTTTGCAAGTTGATTGACTGGGGAAAATTTCAATATCTAGAAACCAAGAAAAAATATGAGAATAAGAAAAATCAGAAAAAAACTAAACTGAAAGGAATTCGTTTTCGTCCTAATACTGGTGACGGTGATTTAGATTTTAAGGCAGAGCAAGCCACTAAGTTTCTTAAGAAAAAAAATAAGATTAAAATCCAAGTCATTTTAAGAGGAAGAGAAAGAGCTTTTTCCGAACAAGCTAAAGCTCAACTCAAAGAATTCATTGACAAAATTAATTTTCCAGTTAAAATGGAACAAGACATTAAATTTCAAGGGAATGGTTTTAATGTTATTATCGCTCCAGAAAAAGAGTAGACTTTTTTATTGATAATTTTTCTAGAGTTGTTTTTTATTAAAAAAATTAAAGATATGCCAAAACGTAAAGCAAGAAAAGCAGTGGCCAAAAGATTTAAAGAAACTGGTAGTGGAAAAATTTCCCGAAGACAATCCAATCAAAATCATTTTAATGCTAGACAAACTTCCGATCAAAAGAGATCCAAAAGAAAAGCTCAGATTGTTCAAGGAAAACAAGCAGTATCAATTAAAAGAGATATATTAACTAAATAGACTTTATGCCAAGAGTAAAACGGGGCGTAACCGCTTCTAAAAGAAGATCGAATTTATTAAAACAAGCTAAGGGTTTTAAATGGCGACGAAAAAGTAATTTCAGAGCTGCGAAAGAAGCTCTTATTAAAGCTGGAAAATATTCTTACCGAGACAGAAAAACCAAAAAAAGAACTTTTCGAGCTTTATGGATTTTAAGGCTGAACAACGCTTTAAGATTGCATGGTTGGAAATATTCAACCTTCATCAAACATCTTAAAGATAATCAGATTGAACTAGATCGAAAAATTTTATCTAGCTTAGCTGTCAATCAACCAGAAATTTTTGAAAGATTGATTGACAAATTCAAATCCGCCAAATAAATCAATCAAAATCTTTTGTATATAAAAACACTTCATATCTCATGAGGTGTTTTTCGTCTTCCATGATGAAAATATATTTTAAATTTTAAATCATTTTTATTGCAATAACTTTCTATTTTCGTTTTCTCTTTTTCCCAATATTCAAAACTATTCAATTTAAATTCCTCAATTTTTTTCGATAATCTAGGATATTTTTGACGATAAACATCAAAAACAGAGCTTTTAATACTAGAATAAAGATTTAAATTTTCAAACCAATATTCATCAATATAATCCTTGCTACTTTCGATAATTTCTTTCCAATTTGTTAAATAGGACAAAAAAGGAAATAGCAATTTTCAAGTTTTTTGTCTTTTTCAAAATTTCAATATCTCTAACGACTAAATCCGACTTAGTCAGAATACCACTTCCGTTTTAATTTTTTCTATTTTTTTAATATTTTATTAGTAATTTTTGATATTTTTTCCTGCTTTTGATATGAATCTTTGACTGAACCAATAACTATATTTGTATCTTTATATTTATCCAATTTATCAGAAATCAATTCCGCACTATTTATTTTGACATAAACAAATTTTCCCCAAGGTTCTTGGTGTCCCGTAAATCTCTTCATAAATCTAGCGTAACAATATTTGCAACCATGGCTACACCTAACATAAGAGTTGATAACAAAGTCGCTGTACTTTAATTTTATTGGAATTATCATAAAATTAAATATTTTGAAACTAATATACATTATCGTGTACACTAAAATGTACACTAAAAATTTCTTAACATTTTTTTTATAATATCTTCCAATTTTTCCTTATTGTCTTTCTCTCTCACTTTGATATTCTTCTCTTCCCCACACTCTTCACATTTTTGGATTAAAACCCATTCACCATTTTTTAAAAAAGTATCAACAGGTTTCATTAAACCCATGCATTTATTTTCTCGATCACCTGGATTAATATCCACATGTTTGGAGCAAAGACATTTTGGGCAATGGTTGGTATAGCCATTCCCTTTCACTACCTTCCCACAATTATCACACTTAAAATCTTCGACTCTCTTCTGAAATTTTTTGTTCTTCATAGCCTTATCATTTTATGTTATCATGCTCTAGTAGGTGATAACAAAAATATTTAGTCACTTTTATTATCTTCAATTTTTTACTGTCATATTTTCATTTTAGAACAGCTTGCTTTATTATACAAATTTTTTTAGAATAAAAACATGAAGATTGACGATAAAAAAATTATCAGAATTTTGGTTTTAATTTTGGTTTTTCTCCTACCATTCAATTTTTATTATATCTTCAACTTCTTTTCCATTAAAAAATTTCTGTTTTTCAAGGAAACTTTGCAATATTCAATCTATACCTTTGATATAGTTTTTTTGTTTATTTTATTTTTTTGGTTAAAAGAAAAAATAAAAAACCATTCCATAGAAAAATTTATAAAAAAAAATTGGATTTTATATTTATTGGCTTTCTACTTTATTTTCAATTCTTTTTTTGTTTCCCCAGAGCCCTTCTCTTCTTTATATAATTCTCTGAGAATTTTAGAAGTTTTAATTTTGTTTTTAATTTTAATCGAAATTATTGAATCCAAACAATTCCTAGAGAAAATCTTTAAGATTATTTTTATTTCCGGAATAATTCAATCGATAGTAGCCTTTTTTCAATTTATTTTTCAAAAATCTTTAGGTTTAAGATATCTAGGAGAAACCGTTTTAAATCCTCAAATCTTAGGAATAGCCAAAATAGAAGCTAACGGTGAAAAATTTGTTAGAGCTTATGGAACTTTTCCTCACCCAAATTTATTAGGAATTTTTCTTTTTTTAACTTTATTATTAGGTGTTTATTTATTTCTATATAATAAAAAATCCCTCACTAGCCCAACGAAATTTTTATTCCTTTTAGGCTTTTTCATTATTCCAATTGGAATATTGCTAACCTTCTCTCGCTCAGTTTGGTTAATAACTGTTTTTTTTGGTTTAATATTAATCTTAAGATATTCCAGAAAACTGTTTAGCCCTGATTTCAAGCTAAAAAACTCAGTTTTCTATATTTTTATTATCTTTTCTTTTGTTACGATCATTTTTCTGGTTTTTTATAGCCTTATGAGCACTAGAATCTGCTATCAAAACTGCCAAGACCAGTCTTTGCTTTTTCGTCAAATTTATTTAAATTTTTCTCAAAACATTATTCAAAACAATTTTACAACAGGCATCGGAATTGGTCAATTCACTTCAATTTTCAAGGAAATTAATCCAAATGACTTACCTGAATGGAACTTACAACCAGTTCATAATTTTTATCTGTTAATAACTAGCGAAGTTGGTCTCCTAGGTCTAATTTTAATTTTATTTTTTGCTTTGAATAAAATCAATTTTTTATTCTTGAAGAATGTCGTATTAAGTTTTTTATTTATAGCTTTTTTGCTAATAGGTTTTTTTGATCACTATTTCTGGACATTACCCCAAGGTCAATTTATCTTCTGGCTTGCTCTTGCTTTATTAGTTAGTTTTAGTAAAATAAAAAGTAATATTAAGCATTAAACATAAAGTATAAAGTACTTTGCCTAAATCAAAATTAACCTTTTAGACTTTATAAATTCTCAGCACTATGACTAATTTAATTAAAACCTATAACCCACAAAAAACCGAGCAAGATATCTATCGACTCTGGGAAGAATCTGGGAAATTTAATCCAGATAATTTAGACTTACCTAAAAATGCTAAATCTTACACCATTATTCTTCCACCACCAAATATTACCGACAAGCTTCATCTCGGGCATTCTTCGATGTTAGCCATAGAAGATTTACTAATTCGATATCATCGAATGAAAAAGTTTAGAACGTTATGGTTGCCGGGGACTGATCACGCCGCCATTGCCACACAAAATGTAGTAGAGAAAAAACTTCTGAAAGAAAAAAATCTCTCCAGACACGATTTGGGTCGAGAAAAGTTTATGAAAGAAGCTTGGAATTTTATGAAAACCACTCAATCAACAATTCTCAATCAAACCAAAAGAATGGGAGCCAGCCTTGATTGGTCGCGATTAGCTTTTACTTTAGATGAACCTCGAAAAAAAGCAGTGGAAAAAATGTTTATTGATATGTACGAGGCCGGAGCAATTTATAGAGGAGAAAGAATTGTTAACTGGTGTCCTCGCTGTCAATCGACCTTAGCTGATGATGAAGTTGAGCACAAGACAGAAAAATCCATTCTCTACACCTTTAAATATGATCAAAACTTTCCAATTGCTATCTCCACTACTCGCCCTGAAACCAAACTCGGCGACACAGCAGTGGCGGTTCATCCTAATGATAAACGTTACAAAAAATTAATCGGGAAAACCTTTAAGGCTAATTTCTGTGGCGTTAGACTGGAAATAAAAATTATTGCTGATTTGGAAGTTGATATGAATTTTGGAACGGGTGCTTTGGGTGTTACTCCAGCTCACGCTATTGTTGATTGGCAAATAGCTCAAAAAAATAAATTAAAATCAATTCAAGTAATCGATGAAAAAGCTAATATTAAAACTGGTTTCAACCAATTTTCTGGTAAAAATGTTTTGGAAGCTCGACAAGAAATCATTAAAAAATTAAAAGAAAATCAATTAGTTGAAAAAGAGGAAAAAATCGAAAATAATCTTTCTATTTGTTATCGGTGCAATGCAATTATTGAACCTCTTCCGTCCAGGCAATGGTTTGTCTCAGTCGATAAAAAATTAGACAAATTAAGCGGAAAATCTCTAAAAGAAGCTGCTCTAGAAGTCGCTCAAAATAAAAAAATTCAGTTTATCCCAGAAAAATTTGACAAACGATATCAAAATTGGATGGAAAATCTTCATGATTGGTGTATCTCTCGTCAAATTTGGTTAGGTCATAGGATTCCAGTTTGGTATAAAAATGGTAGAATTAAAGTTCAATCCCAAAAACCAGAAGAGAAAACTAATTTTATCTTTTTACATGGTTTTTATCGTACTGGTAATGTTAAAGACCCTTTAAGCTGGCTTAACAAAAAATTATTCACAAATGATAATTTTTGGAAAGTTCTTCCTAATCCCAATAAACCAAATTATAAAAATCAATCTAAATATGTTTTAAAAAATTCTAAAATAAACAAAAACTCGATAATAGTAGCACATTCTTTAGGTGGGATCTTAGCAATGAAAATGTTAGAAGAAAATAATCTTAAAATTAAAAAATTGTTTTTATTAGCACCAATTTTTAATCTAAATAATTCTAAACTTCCAGAATTGAAAGATTACTTAAAGAGAAAAATTAATTTTCAGAAAATTAAAAAATTAGTAGATGAAATAGTTATTCTAAAACCCCAAACAGATCATCTCATTCCTGATCAAGATTTAACACAACTCGCAAAAAAAATGAATGCAAAGGTTATTCAAATTCAAAAATCTAAATCTCATTTTATTAATGATAAAAATGATTTAATTCTTAAAGAAATTCAAAAAGAAATTTGGATTCAAGATTCAGACACTTTAGACACTTGGTTTTCTTCTGGAATGTGGACTTTTTCTACTTTAAATTGGCCTACTAATTTCAAAAATGGAGAAAAATCTGGTGATTTAGCAAAATTTCACCCTACTCAAGTTCTAGAAACTGGTTATGAAATTCTGACACTGTGGGTTTCTAGAATGATTATGATGTCTCTTTTTGCGGTTAATGAAATCCCTTTCAAAAAAGTTTATCTACATGGCATGATTTTAGACAAAAACGGAAAAAAAATGAGTAAATCTAAAGGCAATGGCATTGATCCGATTGAAATGATTGAAAAATATGGAACAGACGCTGTTCGACTAGCTTTATTAATTGGAAGCACCGCTGGTAATGATGTTAAGATATCAGAGAGAAAAATTGAAGGTTATCGAAACTTTATTAATAAAATTTGGAATATTTCGCGTTTTATTCTATCTGAATTTCAATCGAATTATCAAAATATATCAGATTTGAAAGACAAACAGTTGACTCTATCTGACAAATGGATTCTCTCTGAAATGCATCATCTAAATAAAAATATTCAATCTTTGATAGAAAATCATGAGTTCTCTGCTGCTGGTAGACTTCTTAGAACTTTTACTAAAGATTACTTCGCCGATTGGTATCTAGAAATTTGTAAAATAGAAAAAAATAAAAATAAAGAAAGCATTTTATCGGAAATTTTAAAAGATTTATTAAAGCTTTGGCATCCCCTCATCCCTTTCGTCACTGAAACAATTTGGAAGGAGACTGAAAACTCCTTGTTGATGACTGAAAAATTGCCAGAAGCAAATAAATACAAAAAATATTTTAACTCCGACGAAACATTCTCTTTAATAAAAGAAATAATAATTGTAATTAGAAATGCTCGAGCTGAATATAAGCTTAACCCACAAAATAAAATTAAAATTATTATTCAAGCTAGTAATTTTAAAGAAAAAATTGAAGAAAACAAAGAATTAATCAAAAACCTAAAGACTTATGCTGAAAAAATTGAAGTAGTTGAAAAGGGAAATGAAATTGAAAATGCTTTTTTTCAACAGATAAAAAATATCAAAATTTACATTCCATTAGAAGATTTAATTGACCTTGAAAAAGAAAAAGCACGCTTAGAAAAAGAAAAGGGACATTTGAAATTATTAAGCAACATAATGAGTAATAAATTAAACAACAAAAAATTTATTAAAAATGCTCCTAAAGAAATTATTGAAAAAGAAAAAACAAAACAACAACAAATAAAAATAAAAATAAAAAACATTGAAAAACAAATCAATAAAATTAAATAAAGATAAAAATTTTCTTTACCTTTTTCTTCTAGGCGGAATTTTAACTGCTTTTTTTAGTTTAATTTTTTTTGTATTTATTGATATTTTTTTCCACAGTTCCGACTGGAGTAACATCCCTTTTTATTCAGTTTTAATTTCAGTTTTGATGGAAGAATTGTTTAAATTACAAGCTTTAAAGCTATTATTGGGAATTAGAAATTCTCTTAAAAACAACAACTTTTTTTTAATAGAAGGTTTGTTTTTTGCTATAGGATTTACAATTTTTGAAATTATTTTAATTTACCTTGAATTTCAATCTAAGGCAATATTTTTTATTCCCATTTTCATTTTATTTTCAATTCATTTTTTAACTACTTTGATACTTTTAATGGCAATCCGTAAGTGGATAAAATGGAAAATGATAGCCCTGCTTTATTTTTTTCTGGCAATTATTTTACACTTAGTGTATAATTTATCTATAAGTTGAAATTTTTTAAATATTTACATTTAAAAAAATATTTGTTAAAATAATTACAAATTATAAAAACTAAAAATTCAATAAAAACATGACAAAACAAAAGAGGTCTTTTTTTGAAAAATTAACTGGAATTCAAAGAATCGATGATGAAAACGAAATCGAAATCAATGACACTTCAAATTCGAAACCAACCAAAAAAATAATAGAAGATGATCCTTATGAATTTCCAGAAAAAAAGTCTTCAGAGATAAACAAAGCAAATAATGATTTTTTTCAAGAATCCGATAAGGAACAAAAATATTTTGCTGATGATTTTGAAAATGAGTATGAAACACCGAAAGAAAAAACCTCAAGTCAAGAAAAATCTTCAGTTATTGAAGAAAATAAAGCCGAAGAAATAGAAGCCGACGCTGAGGGTCAATTAACTATAGATGTTTATCAAACCGATAGAGATATAGTAATTAAATCAACCATTGCTGGCGTAAAACCTGAAGATTTAGATATAGATATAAACAGTGAAATGGTTAC
>Ga0307932_1001240_pt1 | contig 10332 bp, 9 predicted proteins | sample OrgLakmetageno48_FD_201843 | JGI IMG/M metagenome (GOLD analysis project Ga0307932, IMG submission 201843) | Saline water microbial communities from Organic Lake, Antarctica - #48 | ecosystem: Environmental > Aquatic > Non-marine Saline and Alkaline > Saline | place: Antarctica: Organic Lake...
AATACCCGATGCTAATCCTTTGAGGACCGCACCTATGCCGGCTCCGATACCTTTACCGATGCCAGCAATGCCCTTTCCTAGACCTATGCCAGCAGTGGCTAATCCCCTACCGAGTCCTCCGCCCCTGCGTGGTCCTGGTCCTGGTCCATCATCTGGTCCTGGTCCTGGTCCATCGCCGCCGAAGCCTAGCATCTTCTTAAACAGTCCCACTATTGCGCCAGCGCCGGCGCCTATAATCATTTTGCTAGCAAACAATCCCGCAATGCCAGCAGCCAGTGCCGCCGCTATCTCGCCACCACTCCAGTCACTTACAAAGTTTCGTAGAGTATTAACTCCGGCAACAAACATTTCAGTAAGGTCTTCAACGGCAGTTTTAAATTCTGGCGCAGATATTGTATCTGCAAGAGTTGACATACCAGTTGCTACCATATCAAGGATACCGCTGTCTATCAATGCTCGTTGCATAGTTGCTCTAATATCACGCACAGTGTCTTCAAAGGTTAAAAGAGATTCTGATGTTGCGTCCCTAGCGGCTTGCTCTTTGGTTGCTGATTCAACATTTATATTGCCCATCTTTGTAATTTGCGGTGCTGCGTCAAGCATTGCTGCAATTGCAGGTTGTGTCTGACGCAATGCTTGGATAAACGCTGCGCGATCTTGACCTTCTAGGCCAGCAAAGCCTTCAATCTTTTGTCCAGCGTCACCTAAGGCATTTAATAATATCTGAGGATCAGCACCAGCAGCAACTCTCTCCATTGCTTCCATTAACTGCGGACCGGCTGTGTTAATTAATGCAATACCTTCCTCGGTCTGAGGAATGCCATCTGCGAGATCCTTGAGACCAGAAGCCACGTCGCTTGGCAAGGTATCAATTAATGCCATGTTGCTAGTAAAGTTCTCAAGTTCCTTGCCTGCTAACTGGTTGGCCATTGCACGGAAGCCAGCATCTTGGGCCTGGGCCAGCATAGTAGCTTCCATTTCTTTTCTACTTTTGCCAGTCACTTTTGCCAGCAAGTCTAGTTGTTTTAGATATTGACCTGTGCCTTGTGCTACTTGTTTGTTAGTTCGACTCTCTTGTCGACCCATCCTAGTCTGCAATTCAACGTAGGACAGCATGCCTTCGTTCATTTCTTCTACAGTAAAACCAAGACGCCTAAGTTCAGCAAAGCCTCCAGTTTCTAATTCCTTCATCTCTTTGTTGATGCCGTTGAATCTGCGCACACCTTCTGCTACAGTACCACCTAGCAAACGTAATGATTCTGCATTTGCTGATATAAGTGCACCGTACTCGTCCAAAGACAGCCCAGCTGATACTGCTGCGGTTCTCATCTCAGTTAGGTCGTTGCCGAAGCCAGCACCCACAGACGACAATTGCCTGAAGGTTGATATAGTATTATCAATAAACGAAGCAAATATTCCTAATGATTGTCCAACGATCGGCAAGTGTTGGGTAAAGTCTTTTAGTTCCGTGCCGCCTTGCAAAAATTCATTAGTCAACCCCACAATGCCTTGGCCAAATGACCCAAGTGCTCCAGCAGTTAGGTTAACCAACACATCGGCAAATTGGGTCTGGGCCTTTCTAAGATTGTTTGTAGAGTCTGTGTTGTTTCGATTAGCTTCAGCGTTGCGCTCTGTGGCAGCATCTAGCTCGTCAATAGACTTTAGATACTGTTCGTTGGCCTTTCTAATAGCTTCTCTACTGTTCTTCCCAGTCTTGTTAGCCATTAACTCCATAGTAACCAACAATCGTTGGAGAGTCAACTCACTAGCAATGCCAGCGTCACCGCCTACGTTTTCAATATTAACTGTGTCTACCACTTTTAAGATTCCCGGTTATATACGCACATAAATAAATATGATACATAGTTATAATGTATTTATCAGGAGAAACAAATGGCAGATATTACTGCACAACCTGGAGCAGGTAGCAACCCTCTTCAAAAGTATTTCAGACAAGCAAAAGTCTACACAAGTTTGCCAAGTGCTGGCAATTTTTACCCACCAGGAGCCTTAGCAGTAACCGAAGGCGGTGAGTATCCTATCTTTGCAATGACAGCCAAGGATGAACTAACAATGAAGACACCCGATGCTCTACTCAACGGTGAAGCAACAGTGTCTGTAATTGAAAGCTGCGTACCTAACATCAAGAGTGCTTGGGATCTTCCCAGCCTGGATCTTGATGCACTGTTGATTGCCATTAGAATCGCTACATACGGCGAGATGATGGATGTAAACATCAAAGTTCCAGTAACAGGCGAAGAGAAAACGTTCCAAGTTGACCTACGCATAATGCTAGACAGTCTCAAAGCTGCCGAGTATAACAATGTAGTAGACTACGGCGACATAAGAGTAATCCTACGACCACTAAGTTACCGTGAGTTTACCAGCATGAGCATCAAAACGTTTGAAGAACAGCGTATCTTCAGCATAGTCAACAACGAAGAAATGCCAGAAGAAGAAAAGCTGCAAGCATTTACTCAGAGCTTTAAGAAGTTGACCAACATCACCGTAGGGTCAATGGAGAAAAGCATTGCAGCAATCGAAGTTGACGGTACAACTGTAACTAATCGAGAGCACATTATCGAATATGTTGCAAACGCAGACAAGGATTTGTTTAAAAAGATATCAGAACACCTAGAGAAACAAAAGAACAATTTCACTATCAAGCCGATGGTAGTTGACGCAACCGAAGAAGAGATTGAAGCAGGCGTTCCTGCTACGTACCAAGTACCAATAACGTTTGATCAAACCAATTTTTTCGGATGAGGGTCTTGGCGTGGAGCGTTGATCAAATACTCGACGAGGTTAAGACCCTAGATGGCCAAGCCAAGCAGTTTAGATCAGAGCTACTCAAGTTATGCTGGTATATGCGAGGTGGGTTATCTCTAGAAGAAGCATATTTCCTATGCCCTGAAGATAGAGAACTAATAGCAGACATAGTAGAAGAGAACTTAGAAACGACCAAGCGCTCAGGGATGCCATTTTTCTAATAAGAAGATTTACACTAAGCACTTACAGGAATATATGTAGGTGCTTTTTTTTGACTGCAAAATAACATTTTATGACCCAAGATAATTAATCCAGAACATGCTATTAATGTAATACTTTATTAACTGTCTGTGTGTACGCTTCGCTTAACACAAGTTTTCGCTTGCGCTCAAACTATGTTCTTTTATGAATAATGTTTTTAATACCTACTTAACACTTGCTTTGCATAACTGCTGCAAGCAGTTATGTTCTATTATATTATCTAGATAGTAGAGCCATAGTTCACCCAATTGGGTGAATCAAAGGTATCTCAACATTATCTGAGTGAGCGTCACCATCTTAATAAAAGAGATTTACATTTCTGTATCAGAGGCGGTTGACCGGTACCCCTTACTCTAGCTTCACAATATCAACGGATGGCAGTTAATCCCTATTAAGCGAAATTACTTGCCTGTAGGTTGTATCTTTTTCACAGCGCCTACTTCTTTTAAAGCCTTTAGTTAGCTTTTGCCTTCCAGCGCATCGATATCCGTCGACGATATTATATCGCAAACTCTTGATGAGTCGAGCATTCCCGACCAAACAGTGCTGGTTGTGTGCCTATGTGTGCCTATGAGTTGTTAAATGTGCCTAAGTGTGAGAAGTTTTAAGAAATTGTTTTACAACGTGCCTCAAAGTTAATGGTGTTGTGTTCAAAGAAGTCATCAAAGCCTGTAATGCGCCAAACGTTGCCGCCTTTGTCGATATAATCTAAGTGCCTGATGGTGTAGAATGGTTCTGGCATTAAGTATGCCACATATTTGCCTTTGCGGTTGAATTTCATGAACAATATACTAATATCGCCCGGGTCTGCTGCTTCTAGTGTTTGTTCTAGCCAAAGTTCTAAGATAGGAACTGGACTTTGTGTAAACAGTTGATGAAAACTGAAGTCTGCGTAGTTCTTACATTCGCAGTTGAAGTACTTCCAGTCGTCTGGCGGAATAATGTCGCCTTTGTGTGCTCTGATCTGTCCTTCAGACAGTGTATCTCTACGGTGCGCGTTCTTCCCACCAGTAAATGCCCCTGAATCAGGCACTCTTGTAAAACTATTATTATAGGACTGCGAGAGAAACTTTGCTATCTCTCTCTCAAACGTTTTTCCTTTAGTCTTACTCATGCTTGCCATTCTTTTTCCTTTGTTTGCGTACACCTGGACGTAATCTATTTTTATAAAAGTTGTCTTGACAGTCCAGCTGTAATAATTTAGCCGTCGCAGTAAGGTGCTTGAGTCTCTTCTGGCAAGCGTAGTAGGTTCTTACTGAATCTTGTTTAAGATACAGGAAATACGCATCGAAATAGTCAAGGTATGCTTTGGTAAGCGCATCGTGACTATCAGTAAACTCCTCATCACTGACTTTGCGATAGTCTTCTGGTTCTTGTGGCTTACCTTTATTAGATATTGCCCGCATCCTATCCATTTTTTCAGTTACGGTTTCCTGTTTCTTAGTCATTTTACTCTACTACATCCACATCGTTTGCGTAGGCAGTAAAGCCACCGTCTTTGATAACCTTAAGAATGTGATTCACCCGTCCGATCAGTTCGTCCTTGTGGGAGATTAGGAAAATGTTCTTTTCGCGTTCTCTGCCAATCTTCTTGAGCACCGACAACGCACTCTCTACGCCGGCACTATCAAGGCCGCTGTCTATTAGCTCATCAATGAATAACAAGTTAACGTTCTGATATAAACTCTCCCAAACGTCCCGGAAAGCAAAGCTAAGACCTAGTATAAGCCTGTTTCGTTCGCCTCGTGACAAGTTGTCAAAGTCAAGGTCTTGGCCTAATTGGGTAATTTCTACGTTCAGGTCATTTTGAAACGTAACTTGGTGCGGTAACCCTAGTCTATCCAAGTAATACGATAGTCTGTGGTTCAGGTACGCAAGATTCTGGTCAATAATCTTCTTACGAATGAAGCTATCCTTGTTTGTAAGCAGCTTGAGTAGAAACTCTTGGTGCTCTTTGATGTTAGTAAGGTCGTTTACTGCTCCCCAACTAATCTCTTGGATGGCTTCGGTCTGTAATTCGTCAATCTGGCTCTGATAAGGATCCTCATCGTTGGATTTTGCCTCAAGCGCCTGCTGGATACTGGCAACGTTGTTCTGATGCTCGTATGCTTCCTTCATTGTTTCGTAAAACGTGTTGGGTCTACCGTCTAGGTCACCAATCTCATTGAGATCTGCCATAACCTTTTCGAACTTGGTAGTAACCTCAGTGTGATACAGCATTGCGTCATCGTATTCTTTAGATTTCTTGTCAAGAATCTCTTTTTTCTTATCTGCGTGTAGTTCTTGTTCACAAGCGTAGCACTTTGCGTCTTCGAGACCGTCAATGTCCTGTTGTACCTTCTTAACCGTCTTCTCAGCGCGTGTTAGAGCGCTCTCTAACGTGCTTTTTTCCTTGCGGAGCGCAACGACCTTGTTATTGAGGTCGGTCCAATTGGAAAGCATCTCGTGATCCTCAAGTTCCTTGTTAATATCAAGATGCTCGAGCTCAGAGATTGCCCTTTTAAGGGTTACGATGTCTTGCTGCTTCTTATTGTTCCACATCTTCTGTTTTGTGCCAAGACTTTTTATTGTTTGGTCAATTTTACTGTTAGCAGTTTGTATAGCATCGATCTTTAGGGTCTCTTCTACGATTCTTGCCTTAACTGCCCTAGCCTTTTCCTTTAGTACCTCTGCTTTCTCAGACAGGATAGTAATGCCCAAGAGCTGCTCAATAATTGCCCGTTGGTCGTTGGTCCGCATACTAAGAAACGGCTCGGTATAGGTGTTTAGGGCAACAATATGCTTGAACATATCGTGGCTCATGCCTAACAGTGCGTTAATTGTTTCTTGAGTTTTGCGACTATCGCCTTGAGACTCATCAATTATCTCTTGTTCGTGATTATTGATGTAGAACTTTAGGAAATTAGGAGCCCTACCGCGTTCTATGCGATAATCTAATCCGTCCTTCTCAAAATGTAGCGTTACTAGCATACCTTTACTGTTGGTCTTGTTTATTAAGTTGTTTTTCTTAATATTTGTAAGGGCAGTACCGTAAAGCGCATAGCTAAGGGCGTTAATAATAGAAGTTTTACCAGTGCCGTTGCGTGATCCATTATCATCTCCGCCCTGGTCTAAGTTCTCGCCTAGTACTAAAGTAAGTTTTTCTTTGTTAAAGTCCACAGCTTGTGTAATGTTGCCTACACTCATAAAGTTGCGAACCGTTAGGTCCTTAATTTTTATCATTGATTATAACTCGTTGTAGATGTCTAACAGCATTTTCTTATCAAAGTTGTCAGAGTCAATGGCAGTAATTTCGTTAGAAACGATCTGGTCCACGCTTTCAAAGTGCTCGATATTAATGTCCGATGACATTTCTTCCACTTGCTTCTGCGGAATTAGTGTAATCTCGCGACAGTGGTACTGATTGATGAATGTTTCTTTGATAAAACTTGCTTCTTCGAACGAAATCGGTATGTCAATGGTTACTCGCAAGTACATCTTGCTCTTGATGATGTTACTATTCTCATCTAGAAGCGCTGACAGCTTTACTGTGCGGTACTTAGGAGCATTTGGCCAATCGATAAACACAGGTTCGCCGTCGTTTTCCTTGTCAAGTATCATCATACCGCGGGCATCGTCCCAAGCGTCTGCGTAGTTGTGAGGAAAAGCATTACCAATGTAATGAATTTTTCCTTTCTTCTGTCGCTTGTGGAAGTGTCCAGAGAACACGTACTCTTGATTCTTAAAGTGCTGTGCTTTTAAGTCACCGTGGTCTGGCATCTGTACCATTGCGTTCATATAAAAGCTAGGCAGTTCAAAATGTCCGAAGAGGTATTTCGACTTTAGCTTTTCCATTTTCTTCCATTCGTCGCCTACTAACCACGGAACAAGGGCAACATCGTCTCGCTCCGTGATTTCGTTAACAATAGTTATGCCGGGTATGTGTTTGCCAAATTCGACAGAGTGAACGTCACGTTTGTCTTTGTAATACAGGTCGTGATTTCCTGGAAAAAAGAAAAACTGTTCAAAAGCACTGCCTAGTTTTTCTAAAATCCTCAAGGAACTGTTCATAGTTGAAATATTCAGCGTGTTGCGATTGTGATGATAGTCCCCGCAAAAGATGCCAGTTTCACAACCTGCTTTTTTAGCCTCGTCAATATACCAGTCTATGAATTCTTCACAGTCCTGGTTGTGTATCTTAGAGTTTCCTTTTAACCCTAGGTGTAGGTCCGTAAACACGGCAGCTTTCTTGAACATTTATTCCTCCAGTTTTATAAAGTATACACTACTAAGTCGTTGTTGTCAAAGGGTTTTTAGTCGTCGTTGCTGTTGCGCCGTTCGTTCTCTAGATCGTCGTCGTTGCGTTTGACCTCTGTTTCCCACTGTCCTAGTTGCTGACGTGTGTAGCTAGGAGTCAGGTCGTTCATCTCAAGAATATCGTCACGGATATTTTGGTTGCGCTTTTCTATGTTGATTACGCGAACAAAACTATTGGTTACTGCGGCGGTGTAGTAAGCAAACGGATTGTCGGACTTGCTTTCGTCAAACTGTAGACCGATCTGTGACAGTTGCAGGATTGCTTGGCCACGCATCTCGTCGTTGTAGGTATAACCGCGCACATTTCCTCGTGTAGCATAGCGTTCACACAACTTTATCCACATCTTGGCTAGCTCGTTCGTAGCCTGGCCGTGTTCTCGATCAAAGTGCCCGTAGTCTAAATCTCCCTTCCAATGACTCTTCCCCACAAGGATCACCTTGCCTTCGTCGTCGAATTTATAGTGTTTAAACGGCGGAAAGTTGAGTTTTATCTTGGTGTCTGCTACTGTCTTTGGTGTGCGTTTCCTGCCAGGTGCCTCCGGTATATGATCAAACGTCATTACTCGAAAGACAAGTTCCTCTGTAGTAATGCTGTCCACATATACTTCGCATTCTGCTTGTTTAACTTTCTCACCAGCAAGTTTGCGGGCTTCGTATGCTTGTGAGCTCAGCTTTTTGGCTTTGGCCCGCTTTGCACGGTCAACAGAACCATAAACTGGGACTTCGTTGCCTTCCTCGTCGGTTTCCTTTGTAGTAGGAATATGAATATCTTCGACATTGGTTAAGATAAGATCATATGAGTTGTACTCGGGTAGAGCGAAGCTACAAAACGTATTTTTTGACTTATGAATTTGTACTAATATGTCTTTATTATTTAGATAGTTGCGTTTTCTCAAAAAGTACCTCCTAAGGTGTATATTTATTATTATAATACACGTAGTTAAATTTGTCAACTAAATACTTGATATAAATGGAGATTAAAATGGCAACCCCTAGAAATCCGTACAACGACACCCCTGGCAAGAGTAAATACCAAGGCAGTCGGGACACTATTGACGCAAAGAACCCGCCTGAGCAGAGCGAGTCTAGTTTTCTAGGTAACACCTACAACAACACTCTTGGCATCGGTAAGAAATTCATTAGCGAGATAGCCACAGCCGCAGGGTTTGCCAAGCAGGCAAGAGGCGTTAATTTACCCCTTCCTGGTACTGAACGTCAAGGCGGCGAAGGCACTGCAAGCTGGAGCAACTCTATAAGCAACCCTGACTGGCGTGTTAAGATTAGCTTGCCGGTGCAGTTTCCTAGAACCGGATTATTAGCACCGCTTGCGGAATCAAATGCGTTAGTGTTTCCATATACGCCTACGATCATTGTTAGCCACTCGGCAAATTATAATTCACTTCAGCCAGTACACACCAACTATCCTTTTCAAATCTACGACAACAGTAGTGTGCAGGAGATTGTTATCACTGGAGACTTTACAGTAGAGAATGACGACGATGGCAGGTACTGGATAGCAGCAATACATTATCTGCGCAGCGTTACAAAAATGTTTTATGGCAACGGTGCAAACGCAGGCTCGCCACCTCCGCTGGTCAAACTAAACGGGTACGGTGACTATGTGTTTAATAGTGTGCCCTGTGTTGTGACCAACTTCACAGTAGACTTACCGGCAGACGTTGACTACATTGCTGTACCGATGCCAGTCGATGCTCCTGGGCTTGATGGTCTTACTCGAAGCGACAGCGGCAAAGGCATTGCTTGGGTGCCTAGTTCTAGTCTAATAACAGTAACGGTGCAACCAACATACAGCAGAAAAGAAGTATCAAAATTTAGCCTAAACGATTTTGTTAACGGTAACTATGTAACTAACGGAAAAGGATTCGTATAATGTCAAGATATGCTAGCACAAGTCCGTGGCACGACACAGGTATTACGAATCTAGGAGCTCTGGACCTATTAAGGATCCGTTCAGTACCGGCAGAAAGCGACGACGCAAAATACATTATTGAGACCCAGTACACATACCGACCGGATTTATTAGCATATGACTATTACGGATCGCCTAAACTATGGTGGGTGTTTGCTCAACGCAATATGAATGTTATTAAAGACCCAGTATACGACATGGTGGCGGGCACAACAATCTTTCTGCCTAAACCACAAACACTCAAGAAGGTGTTAGGAGTATAAATGCCAAACGATGTGAGTAGAATTCAGTTAGAACGGGCAAACGTTCCTAATCAAGTCCGCGAAGAGAAAAGTAGAGCAATAGCAACGGCGCAAGGGTTGACTCCTCAAGACACAGAAGGCGGGCTACTGGGGTTATATAACGATATGACCAGCAGCGACTCGCTGGGAAGTGGAAGTATACGAGTAAATGCTTCTGGGGAAACAGGTACTGATTTAGAAATTTACAAAACATTAGCCGGAGTCGACCCGTCGGAGTTTGAAACCCCGTTGCCCGGCAGCGGAGTATTGCTATCAACAGAACAAAAGAAGAAGTTATCGGCACAGTTCGACAAAAACCCAGGAAGTGCGTTGGTCGGTAGCAACAGTGCAACGTATGACGCTACCAATAATCCATATTATGGCAGCGCCGGTAGTATGCTCACTCGTAAGGAATCTATGCAACGAGTATTAGCAGGAGCAAGTCTGCCGTCCAACGCACCTACAGCATATCAGTCAGTTACAGGGACAAATTCTACAATTCCAAATCAACTTGAAGACTTTGTTAGTTATAACTGCATTTTATCGTTAGGTGTATTAACTACAGCAAGCATTAACGATCCGCAGAACACATATCGAAAAAACGGTGCAGACTTTACTATTGCCCGCACCGGCGGCGGCGGTATTGACAATAAACGAATAACTACTGCTTTTGAAGAAGATGGAAATTTAGAATATTTCATCGACGACTTTAATATGAGTTCTATACTAAGTCCTAACAACAGAACAGGAATGAGCACTGCAACCAAGTTGTCGTTTAAGGTCCAAGAACCATAT
>Ga0307932_1001243_pt1 | contig 10320 bp, 16 predicted proteins | sample OrgLakmetageno48_FD_201843 | JGI IMG/M metagenome (GOLD analysis project Ga0307932, IMG submission 201843) | Saline water microbial communities from Organic Lake, Antarctica - #48 | ecosystem: Environmental > Aquatic > Non-marine Saline and Alkaline > Saline | place: Antarctica: Organic Lake...
TAGTTACTTGATAATATCCACGGAATAGATATTAAAATAGATAGGAATAAATATTGAATTATTTTAATTCCTATCGATATTTTCTCATGCTTCATAATTGTCATTTTAATTAATTGTTATTTATTGTTTATAGGTAGAAAAATAGATTGTTAATAGATCCTGATTCTTCTAAACATAGATCTAAATAACCCCACATTTTTTCATGTTCCTTGTTACCATTATAAAATAAAATATCATTATAGAAATATCAGAAATCAAAAATACCATTATTGCATACTTTTTCATGTATACATCTCTCAAAACTCGATTGAAGATTTCGGATGCTTGAACTGAACAAAGTATTATTTTTGCTGAATCGTGAGAGGCAATTTCCTCAAACAAACTAATATAACGTTTGTTTATATCCTTGTAGTTATCTGGAGCAATTACACTTAACCATATATTTGAATCAAATATATACTTGGCTTCGCGAGGATTGTGGAAATTAAGCTTTCTAATGTTGTACATTATGCCTATGCTAATTGAGCATCAGCAAGGATCTCATCATAATCTTCACCCATCATGGCATTTTCGATTACATCCTGTACTTTGTATGTAATAATAGAACTACAACCATTTAATAAAGGTGTCCAATCAGAAAGCTCTCCATTATACTTCAAAACATACTTACCAATGGATTCATTTAAGAATAAAGTTGAAACTTTGGACATACCTTCGAAAGAAAGGATTAGACTAGATGGATGAACGTCCTTAATATGGTTAAAAAAAAGCTCTCCACTCTTTCTACTAGTTCCTCTGTCAGAATCTAGAAATCTATTTACTTGAATTTTCATACCACTAAAATATAAAAATAATTAACACAAACAAAAAAAACACTTTGATTTGAGGGGGGATGGAACTCTATAACTTTTACTCTCATCTAATTTCCATTTATTCTCTTTCGTAATAGGAACAATAATAGCTTCCTCTTTATTTAAATATTTTACTATATAAATATTTCTTCAAAGTACATCCTCAACTACTTGCTCAGGTGTTTTTTTTGGTGTGTAGCTATTCATTTTAGCAGGTGTTAAGTCTTTAATATCACAAGTAATTGCACTCATTCCGAATGCTACATGAAATCACCTTATTGGAATTAGGAAATACTTTTATTACATGACCTTTACCGTTTTTTGGGTGAATTACCCGTTTTTCGTTGTGTTTATAGCGATTAGTTATAGCCAATTAAAATAGCATTGCACCTGTTAGCATTCCAAATACAAATACTAATCCCCAAGCTATATTCCAAGCAATCAAGCTATAATCATTTTTTTAACCTGTTTTATTATTTATTACCGTGTACCTTTTCATTTTTTGTTTATTTAAAATAACTGGCTGATGGAGGACAACCAATTATAATTATTCCTTTTTTATTTTCCTTTCCCATCTTATGATAATTCTTTAGTTTCTGTACACCAAGTATGGAATCCACTCATAGGGTGAGGGTATTGACTCAAAATAATACTATGTCCTTTATTGACAAGTTTAGTATAAGTTTCTTTTAGAGAAGCTATATCTTGTTTAGGAACTTCATTGAAGAAATTTTGGATATCTTGTAAATTTTCGAGTAATATTTTCTTACTGTTTTTACGACTAACGATTTTTAATTGTGATTGTGACATAATATAGTTTTAATGTTTAATATTGATAATTATTCAAGGGTAACGTTTTTTTCAAACGCCACCCTGTGATTTCAATTTGTACATTTTTTGGTTCATCATTTAAAAGAAATGAATTAGCTGAATTACTAAGAGAAAGTTTAGGGTTTGGAATAGTTTTATTATAGGTTTCATATTGATAACCTTCTTTATAAAACTCTAACCAATAAACATATTCCCCTATATTTTTAGGGAAGAAAGCAAACTTTAAAATCACTTTTATATCACCTACTTTTGGGTATTTTCTATTCTTAGATGCCTTTTTTGGTATTCCACTATCTTTTATTATCCACCTCATTATCTTTTTGCTTTTTTCATAATAGAATTATACTCTTCATAAGATATCTTTTTACTATTTTCACAAACTTTCATAAGTTCTCTTGCTTTTGAAATGAATATCTGTAAAGTTGGGTGCCCCTGTGAAATTTGATCATTACTTCTCATAAGTTCCTCAGCTTTAGAATCAATTAAATCAGATAAACCTTGTTTGTCACCAACAACAGCAAGCTTTGTCATATTTTTAATTACTTTTTCTAAATCTGATTCTTTATTTAATTTCTCAACACCATCTAAGAATTTATCACCTCTTTCAACAAATTCAGAGAAATGTTTCATAGTCGATTTAACTTCTCTTTCTAGTTTCTCTCTTTCTTTCCTGATCTTCTCTTTCTTCTTTTCGATCAACTCATCAATAGAATCATTATCGTTATAATCATCATATTCTTCGTTAAATATGAATTCACCAGTATAATCTTCTATAATACAGTGATCTTTTAGAATATGAGTTTGGTTAACATGAGAGTAATGTAAATATCTCTCAGATACCCATTTATCCAAATATTCAACATACTTTAATTCACCCTCATACCAAAATTCTAGATTTTGTTCATCTTCTTTGATATAATTAAAACCATATACTCTACCCTTTGTAGAAACAGGAGTATAAATATTTCTTTTTATATCCATCGATTCATCATCGGGCTTGTAGTTATATAATGTACCATCATTTAAATCCATCCACTTAAATGTATCAAGATAAGGAAGTCCAGGACCACCATTTTCCTTTGCCCATTGATGTGGAGGGTTTTTCATTTTTATTTTCATTTTCTTATGGAAAACATCATCTTTAAATTGGAATCTATATGGAGTGTTCCAGCTTTGTCTTTCTTTATAAGTATAACCGTTCTTTTTTGCCCATTCATGGAATAGGTGGAACTGATCATCTTTTGTAGAATAAATTCTATCCATAAATTTAAATTCCCCATCAAGACCATTTTTTTCATCTAAGTGCCACAGAATAGCTCGTGCTAATATCCTATTACTTAGATCAAACATAATCACCATTTTAATCTCAGGAGAAGTACAATACATATTAAAGTAGTCCTGACAGTTATCATGTCTCATACATGAAACCCCAAGTGATCCTCTACTAGAAGCGTGGTGAGAACCATGATAGTAAGATCTAATATCATCCCCACTAACAACTCTAAAAGTGTGATCGGGTTGATCAACTATTGACTTAACAAGAGATGAGAACTTTTCTACATCTTTAGGTGGAACATTTTTAAAGACTTTATTGATAAAAGATCCATATTTTATTTTCACCCTACCTTTAGACTTATAAAAATATTCTACTGGGATTTGCCCTTCTCTAAGATCTTTCCCATGTTTTTCAGAAATTTGTTTAACAGTTCCTAATATTTTTTTGGGAGGCAGGTAAGATATTTTATTCTTATCTGAACCCGATATCCGTATGTAATTAACAGGTTTATCTACTAATAGATTTTCATCTATATCACGCATTAGTAAAGCTTGGGCTAGCCAAGACTCACTTTTTATTTTATTTAATATTGTTTTTAGATTACCTGTTACGTGTATTCTTACTTTAGCCATTATTTATGTTTTTAGAATTAAACTTCAATTGTTGTATATTTTTATTATAGTAATGTTTAAAAATAAATGTTAATTTTTACTTTATCTAAATAAGGATTTTATATTTTTATCAAATATTTCTTTCACTTCATGTGTATATTTACTTGGGTAAGCAATAGAATCATGAACAGTAAATATTTTTATATAAGGATACTTAATCATTATTTCTTTTATAATATTATTAAATAAGAAATTAGATTCTGACCTTTGTAATTCATATGCTAAAACCTTATATGTTCCGTTATCTTCCCCGTATGTTTCTTTATATTTACATACAAAGTCGTGTATAGTTGGGAACATTTCTCTAAAAGTTATATTATCATTATCATCTAAGTTTCTACCAAAAAGAACTTTATAAACTGATCTTTTCGCTAACTTCTTTTTTTCAATATCACTATTAGACATATAATAGTCATAAAATTCACCATTACAAACTAAATCTTTAAAAAAATTATACTCCCCATCATCTACACAATTTAAAACATCATTGTGTTTATCGATAAGTATAGCTAAGAATAAAGGTTGTGAATTTCTAATATCTAACTCATCTATTTCCTCACCATCAATCGTTAAGCATTTATTTCGTATATCAGATTTAAGAGTAGTAAAATTTGTATGAACTCTTCCATATTTATCGAAGTGAGTATATAAATCTCCAAAGTGAATTGCGTCAACAGAAAATTCATTTTTAGCTAAATTCTCACCATCCATATTTTCTAAAATAGATTGAGCTTTTTTATAATCTATTTCTACATAAGAAAGATCATCTATTATCTTTAAACGGATATCTCTTTCTATCCAATCATAATTTGTTTTATCTAAATTATCAGAAAGTATATTCATCTTTTTCTTCTTGAGTAAAACCCTATCGTATGTTTTTCTTCGTATAGAATCTTTAGCACAATTTCGACTCAATTGAAAGGTTTTGGTTTTTTTACCAACACAATAGTTTGATGTCATTTTAATTATATCATGTTCAATAAGCCAATTAATATAATAATTATAGTAAGCTCCATATTTTTCTTTAAGGATTAATGATGATAAGTTTGATTTTAACCTTTTAGTATTAAAATATTTCATCATTAAAGTATGTGTTAAGTCAACTAAGTAATCACATTTAATCTTTTTACCATTAAACATTAAATGTTTATTATCTCCAATTAATTTACTCAATCGTACGGGTATATGATGTAATATGAAATCTTTTTTATCTAATTTTTCTTTTATTCCTTTAAGTCTTTCAGAAGATTCTATGACTTTAGGTTTTACATTTGAACTTGAATTTGATTCAATTTCTATTTCAATATCTTGGTTTCCATTTTCTAATAACTCCAATTAACAATGATTATTTTTTACTCAATTATTTTATTACATATATGAGAAATGTTTATAAGTTTTTCAAAATAAACTTTAATGACTCTTTAGTATATATATTTTATGACAACTAAAGAACTCAAACAACTAAGGTATGATATAGCATATTTAAAAATGGCTACAGAATGGTCACAATTGTCTCATGCTAAAAGAAAACAAGTCGGATGTCTTGTTGTAAGGGAAAACCAAATTATATCAGATGGGTATAATGGAACACCCACAGGCTTTGATAATGATTGTGAAGATGAAAATGGAGATACACATTGGTATGTTTTACATTCAGAAGCAAATGCTATATTAAAATGTGCTAAGTACGGTGATTCATGTGATGGAGCAACTATATATCAAACTCATTCCCCATGTAAGGAATGTTCTAAATTGATCTATCAGTCGGGAATTAAAAGGTTAGTTTATGTTGAAGAATATAAAGATTCGTCAGGAATTGATTTCTTAATAATTAAAAACCGTATTCTTCCTTAATATCTTTACCTTTATTTTCATTTATATTACCGAAAAGATAAATTCTATTATAGATATTTGATAATTCTTTACTCGTATTTATGATAGTTTCTAACTTACCACCATAACCTTCTTGATCGATTGCAAATAATTCACCATCTCTTTCTTCGACAATAAAACATCTACTTTTTCTGCCAAATCCAAATAGATCACCTTCGCGAAAATCTTCTAAACTGAAATGCTTAATTTTAATTTTCATTTTCCCAATTCCATTTTAAAGAGTAAATAGTAGTATAATAACTATGATCTATTTTTAAATCACTTGAGTATCCGATAAATTTTTTAATGTTTTCTCTACTCAAACCACTCTCTAAGTTTTTAAAATCTTCTTGTTTAATTACCCCATAATCAAACATTTTCAACTTCAATAAATTTATTCTTACAAATAACTCCTCTGGACTTTCATAATAATCTTTTAAACTATTAAAATTATCACAGTCCTTTTTGATATATTTCATTAATTCCCTATATGATTCTTTTTCAACTAACTTTTTATCTATGTTTTCAACATAATTTAAAGTGAATACATGAAAAACCTTTCTAGTAAAGTATTTTGGATCAGATATTTTTTTATCGATAATATTTAAATCGATATTATCCTCCGACCATAAATTACCATTTCTCCCATTTAAGTGATCAGCATAATGAAGAAGCTCGTGAGTGAGTGTCGTCTCTATATCATTACCTATAATTGAGTTCTTATTAATTACAATCAATGGGAGTATGGAATCCCTATAAAAATAAGCCATGGTTTCTGTACCATACTCATTAGTAAAATCACCATCATAAATATAAATTCCTATTTTATTATTTTCTATATTAGGATATATTTTAGACACATTTTTAATTGACTTGTAACACACTAAAGGCATAACATCATATGCTGATTCTGATTGTACAACATCAGATATTACATGGTTAAGACCCGATGGTGACTTTGGATCTGGACTATCTAAAAGTTTACACCCAACCCTAAATATTGTGAATAGTGATATTATTAGTATTATTGTATATCTGAAATTTTTCATTAGTTATTTAATTTTAATCATTTTTTTAACTGTTGTTTTAAGTCCTGGGTTAACTTTTAAAGCCTCAGGAACAATATTATGTCTGATTCGATTTCGTGTGTGATCAAGTGAAAAGTTAGATTCATCTTGAATAAACGGAACATCTTTCCTTTCACACCAATTTTCAAATACTTTTTTCTCGTTAAGTAAAAATGGTCTAATCACATTACCCCTTGAATATGGGATAACTGATTGGAAACCCCTCATACATGAGAATAGATATGTTTCAACACAATCATCCAAGTGGTGACATGTGATAACAGGAAAGTCAAATTTTGAGAAAAACTCATATCTTAAATCTGACCAAACCTTTTCTTTATTTTTTTGTGGTGTGATATCGGTTCTACCAATAGATAAATTCAGTCCTTTACTATTACAGTAATTTTTAACAAATTCTTCTGCATCATTACCGTGATCAGTATTATGGTTAAAATATAAAACATGGGGAGAGTATCGACCATTTAGTAAAAAATCTAAAATAGCCATAGAGTCCACACCACCTGAACAGGCAATCCCTACATTTTTTGGTATTTTGTTTAGAACTCTAATCATACCTACTAATCTAAGAAAAATTATCTAAACTGCCAATTTTATTTAATATATATAATAAAGTATTTTAAAGGGTTATGAAAATTAAGAGTTTAGTAAACATCCAATTTAACGTAGATATGACAACATCTATAAGTGAAAAAATTATTGGAGAGATCACAAGAGTAGAGTTCTCTGGGGATTTCCAAAGGTTAGTTGTTACTTACAAATATACATCTGAAAGTGGATCTTTAATCAAACAAGGATTTATTGAATTCAATGGTGATGAAATAGACACTTTAGATTCAACTGTTCAACAAATATTACCAAATGATTATGATACATATAATGAAAGGGATAAAATGATGTATAAATACTTAAATGGTTTTAAAATAAAAATGGCTGAAACATTTAATATTGAAGTAACTGACATAGAAATAATATAAAAGTATGAAGTATCTAAAAACAATAAATGAGCTAAAAAAGATGAAACCAAACGACAAAATCCTCGACTCTGATAAGTTAGAAGGGAAGTTGGATAAGATCACACAACATGATAATCTTGTTAATGTTGAGGTTGGAAAAGAAGGTGATTTTGTTTCCTTTTTCAAAATTGATATTCTTTTTGATATAAATAAAGTAGAATATAAAATGACAGATGAAGAAACCCAAATTTTTGAATCATTAAAATGGTTTAATAAAAACGGACTTTTTGATAAAAATAATTCTCACATTTTATTAGAGTTAGGCAAAGATGATAATTTCATTTCAACTTATGAAAAACCAGATGACAAGATCTTTTATACGTCAGTTATAAATGGAGCTTATTTCTCTAATTATGAGGAAATAAATAGAATACTTAAAAAATATACATAATTTTAAAAAATAGGTATACAAAGATAATATATACTATAACAAAATAACATTTAAAATGGAAAAGAAATTTAAACACTTAAAAACTTTTGAAAGCTACGGTTCAGAAGAAAACTATAAAGAAAACCCAATGGGTAAAGAAGAAATGGTATCTATGCTTGATCAAGACAAATCTTGTGATTACACAAAAGAAGAACTAATGAAAATGTCTAATAAAGAACTAGAAGAAATGTGTTCTGGTTTAAATGAAGGATTTTTCGATTGGTTTGTTGACCTTATAAACAACATGGATAAGGGTGGGAAAGCTAAAGATTTCTTAGAAGAAATGCCAGGTAAGATTAACTCTCTTATTAGAGTTGGTAAAAAAGGTGACAAAAGAGGTTTAGATGGACAACCTTCAGAAGAAGAGATTAAACGAGTAACTCAAGAAGCTGACAAAGATGGATACTTAGGTAAATTATCAGCTAAAGATGGAAAATTGGTTTACATCTCATCAAAAGATGCTAAATCTAGATCTAAAACAACAACATCAATATAAATATTTAGGTTTTCTTTTTAAAATATACAAATAAAGTTTAACGAATTTAAAGTAGTAAACGAAGATTATGATTCAACACGCGATGAAGAATTATCTCTTAATGTAGCTAAAGAGTTAGTAGATAGAAGTGTTCAAGAACTTTTTAAAGAGTATCAAGACATCAGTAATGTTGAACATGGAGATATATCTCCAGAAGATACTGAAAGGTTAGATAAGATAAAGAAGGATTTAAGTGACCTTTTATATGAAGTTACTAAAAAGAATATGTAATATTATTATTTATTTAAAATTCTAATTGCTTTTTCTGCACATTTTAATGTTAAACCATACCCAATATCAATTCGATCTGAATGATCTTTGTTACCTGATGTTTTAACATAATTATATAATTGACTAGGAAAAATATCTTCAATATCATCGTCTAATATACAATATGATTCTAAGTCTAAGTCTTTTTTGTTCTTATCAATCCACATTTGGATTTCCTCACCCCTAGACCTACTTTTACAAAATGGTGTTAAACCAATAATTTCACCTGGTAAACCTCTATGTTCCCACATTTCTTTCATTGTACCATCGGATCTCCAAGAACTAGAAATCACTATATAAGCACCTGTTTCATTGATTATCTTTTGTAGGTTATCAACTAAATGTTTATGGAAAATACCACCAAACTTATCATACCGAAATATTATTTTCATATTATACTCCGTAATGTTCTTTGAACGCTCTTAACCAAAATTTATGTTCAAAAATATACTTCTTTTCTTTCTTATCAGCTTTGTAATAAAAAACAAAGATTGTTACAAGGGCAGCGAGTGGGATAAGAAATGATAAAAAGAATAATGGAAAGATGAATAAATATACCATAAGTACAAGTAAAACATATTGATGTCTCCCTAGTTTCTTTTTCTTGTCACCTTCCTCAACAACTAGATCTTCAATTTCATTTAGTATCTTACGTTTAGAAGCAGAAACATTATAATCATCAGTTTCTTCACGAAACTTGACTTCTTTATCGAAAATATCTTTTACTTTATCTTTTTTCTTTTTAAACATAATTGGGTTTTTGGGTTTGTAATTACTCAAATATAAGCATAATATATTGGTTATACAAATATTTTAACATAATTTATATATTTTTATTTAAACCATCTTACTTTCCATTTCTGTTTTATAATTCCATTTTTTATAATTAGATTTTAACTTATCACTTATAATCATAAATCCCATTCCTATGAATGGACTACATAAAAGAGATAGTATCCCAATACCATTCCCAACACCTTGAGTACCTTCACCTGTCATTATATCAGGGAATGTTAAGATTATTAAAATCGGTATAGGAGATAAGGATATTGGAATCATCAGAACCCCAATCCACGTTACACCAAAGAAGAACCAAAAAGGGTAAATTATACTTAATAATATTTTTTTCATTTCATTAATTGTTTTTTATAATTTCAAAATATCTTTCTCTCAACATTCGGAGGTATAAATAGTTATCCATACCATAATTACCAATTGCCCACATATCGTTAAACTCAACTACCACATTCTCACCACTTTCCAATATTCCTACATCAATAGTATAACATCTTGGGAAATCAGTATTCTCATTAATAATACTTTCAACATATTTGTAGTTTGGAGATATCTTAAAATCACCACTATAATTCCGAGAATCTTCGACCTCATTATTTCGTATATAACACCTCCATTCTGATACAATGGGTGATTCGAATGGTTTATAACTAAGAACCTCAGTATCGTCAGAAATATTTGAAATAGA
>Ga0307932_1001244_pt1 | contig 10315 bp, 12 predicted proteins | sample OrgLakmetageno48_FD_201843 | JGI IMG/M metagenome (GOLD analysis project Ga0307932, IMG submission 201843) | Saline water microbial communities from Organic Lake, Antarctica - #48 | ecosystem: Environmental > Aquatic > Non-marine Saline and Alkaline > Saline | place: Antarctica: Organic Lake...
GGACCTGGTCAATCAGATACATATTTTGATAACTGTGCTAATCATGTAAATTAAAAAACACTTAAGAGTGTTACGAAATTTTCAACAAATAAGCTAATAGATACTAGCAACTTTGGTGGTGATAGAACCTATTAATCAGTTAAAGTACTCTTTTTAAAATAAAAACCTCATTGAGGTTTTTATTTCTTTTTTTGATACCAGAATAAAATAACAAGGCAGGTAAAGAATGTTAGCGACATTACAGGAATACTGATGTACCCATATGACTGCGTTAATATATCACTACAGCTTTCTGCAGCGGGGACGATGCTGCATACTGAATTTTTAGCTAATGCTGGATTAAACTGAATTAATACTTGGTATCCAGCTACAATAAACCCAACGACCGATAGCCAAATTGAATAGGTCCATGACCGCAGATCGTTATAATATAATCCAATAGCAAATATAAATAACTGAGGATAATGGAAAATACGTTGAACCCAACATAATTTACAGGGTGAAAAGGCGTATCCTTCTGAAAACCCAAGACTTCCAACAATAGACGCTGCTGCGATAATCAAACCATAGATCATACCATAACGCCGAAAATGTTTTTTTAAAAAAGTATCTTTTTTAAAAAGAGCTAATAGAATAATTAATCCGATAATAATATGAAGAACAAGAATCGGTGTCGCAATAACAAATTGATAGAGGTATACATTCATATAGATGATAGTTTATAGGTTGATGTATCGTAGGGCAAGTATTGACATTATTCTTTTATAGTTTATTATATATATTGAAACTGACCCCTAAAATAATTACAGCAACAAGCCATCAAATATTGATCGTTTTTTGCTGTAATGATTATTTCGGTTCCTGCTCGGAGTAGAGCAATACACATTTTAAAATTAAATATAATGAAGATATTCAAAAATATATTACCTTGGGCGACGATAATGTTACTGGTTGGTAGTGCTATTTATTATTCTATATTAACCGTGTTGGAAGTAATTCTACCAGTTATTGCTACGTTTATTATAGCTTTTATTTATTTTGCAATTTCAGAAGCAACCTATTTGGCAAACGCAAAAAAAAAGATGCTTGAAACAGGTGAAAAAATAAGTATCTGGAATAATATCGCAATGCATGCTGGATTTGTTAATGTAACTATTGTAACTATTGCTGTTATAGGTACTGCACTTTGGAAAGGTAATTTCGTTACTGACTTTAATTCTTTTCACTATTTCTGTTTAGGGCTGAGCGCTTTCATTCTATTTATTTGGAAGGTAACTAAAAACCCAGTTTTAAGTTTTCTTCTGATACAATTGATAGCAATTATTGCTTACTTGCCGATGTTTTCAAGGGTATTAACTATGGATATTCAAACTGAATCAAATGTGATGTGGATTGCTATATTATTAGCATCTATTACTGCTATACCAAAAGTAATAAAGGGTTATAAGGAGCAAAAAGACTGGCTAGGTTTTGTTTATGTTGGAAGAGTTATTCCAATTAATTTAATTCTTGTTTATTTAGTATTTGCAAAAGATTATGGGTTATATCCATTTATCTAAAAATTTAATTAATAAACCACTGTTGTGAAACAATGGTTTTAATTTTGGCAATTTCAGAGCCTGCCTATGGGTTGTCGCTGGCAATGACAAATTTAAAACTCTCTGGAATAACAAAATGTAACGATAAAAATAGATTGCTTCGTACCTCGCAATGACAAAGTTGATAATCATAGATTGATTTGTACCTCGCAATGACAGTAATTAATATACAATCGCTTTACGAAACCCTCATAATAAGTACTATAGGAAGTATCCATAGATGATCCGTGCCACTCCTTGAGTTTCTTTGCAAAAGATATTCAAGAAATTGCGTGCGATATCGCTGTGGTGAATAACAGAGGTTATTCAAAATATTATAAGAAAAGAATACACAATGATTTCGGTCATGTGATTCTTAATGCATTTATTATTTGATATGGCAAAACAATCAGTTATTGCGCGAGCTCAAAAGAAAGCCAAGTTTTCTTCGCGGATTAAAAATCGTTGTTTCAAATGTGGGCGTGGTAAGGCATTTATGCGAGACTTTGGTCTTTGTCGTATTTGTTTTCGAGAGCTTGCAAATGAAGGAAAGATTCCAGGAGTACGAAAGTCATCTTGGTAATTCAAAGGGGTATTTAGTAGCAATATAAATTTTAACTATTATGGATAAAATCGGAGATATGCTCGTTACTATCAAGAATGGAGGAGCAGCTGGAAAACAATCAGTTGAAATTCCTTATTCTGGATATAAAATGAACATTGCACGAGCACTGTTCCAGGAAGGGTACATTAAATCGTACGCTAAAAAGAGCACAAAAAAAGGTGATGTCCTAGAAATTGATCTTCTTTCAAAAGAGGGAGAACCAAAAATTACACAGGTAAAACGAATTTCTAAACCATCACGACGTTTATACACAAACTCAAAACACATTACGTCAGTACGGCAGGGTTATGGTGCTGTATTTCTCTCAACACCAAAAGGAATCCTTACAGGTGCACATGCGAGAAAAGAACACGTAGGTGGAGAAATCTTATTCGAAATTTGGTAGTCATTTGACTGACCATTAAACTATAGAAATATGTCACGACTTTCTAAACAACCAATCGCTATTCCAGCTGGAGTAGAAGCAACCATTAACGATACACTTGTAACGATTAAAGGTTCAAAAGGAGAATTGTCACGAAGTTTTAAAACAGATGTTGTTTCTCTTGAATTACAAGATGGAACTATTGTTTTAGACAAAGTAACTGACACGGTGTTCAGCCGAGCACTTATTGGTACCTATGCATCACATGTATTAAATATGATTCATGGTGTTACCCAAGGATTTAAAAAGAAACTTATTGTCGAAGGAGTTGGATTCCGTTCAGAAGTAAAAGGAAAAGAACTTCATATGTCATTAGGATTTTCTCATCCTGTAGTTATGGAAATTCCAGAGGGAATTACGGCAACTGCAGAAAAAAATCTTATTACTGTTACGGGAACAGACAAAGAACAAACTATGCAATTTGCAGCACAGATTCGAGCGAAGAAGAAACCAGAACCGTACAAAGGTAAAGGTATTCGTTACGAAGATGAAATTATTCGTCGTAAACAAGGTAAGAAATCTGCGTAATCGCGCGATTCATTAAAAAACTATGAACAACTCAGAGTACACAACAATGAAACGAAAACGACGGCACGCAAAAGTTCGAGCAAAAGTCTCAGGGACCGAAGCTCGACCTCGACTTGCCGTGTTTCGATCAAACAAAAATATTTACGCTCAAGTTATTGATGATGTAAACGCTGTTACTATCGCTCAGGCAAATGACCTTAAGGAAACAAAAGGTACCAAACAAGAGCGAGCTATTGCTGTCGGTAAGGCTGTTGCCAAAGCCGCACAAGCAAAAGGCGTACAATCGGTCGTATTTGACCGAGCAGGATATTTATTTGCTGGACGTGTAAAGGCATTGGCCGAATCAGCACGCGAAGCAGGTCTTAATTTTTAATTAACAAAAAACATTTATTTATGTCAGAAGATAAAAAAACAGAACAGGCGGTTGCTGAAAAAACTGAAACTCCAAAAACGGAGGTCCCAGCTACAGCTCAACCGACAGGAGCGGATACTGCGAAAACATCATCTGATCGACCAGCTCGATCAAGTGCACCTCGCGGAGGAGCTCGCCGAAGTTTTGGTGGTAAAAAACCATTTCGGAAAGGTTCACGATTTCGATCTGAACGTCCGAAACCAGAATTCGAACAAAAAATTATCAATATTTCACGCGTTACTCGTGTGGTAAAAGGAGGACGTCGTCTTTCGTTTCGTGTTGATATGGCTATTGGAGACCAAAAGGGTCGCGTAGGTCTTGGTTCAGGAAAAGCAACAGATACGTCTCTTGCTATTCAAAAAGCTTTTGCGCAAGCGCGTAAAAACCTTATCAAGGTAAAACTTACAAAATCACGTTCAATCGAACATATTGTTAATGCAAAAGTTACAGCGGCTCGCGTTGAAATGATGCCAAACAAGGGACGTGGATTGGTTGCTGGTTCAACTATGCGAACCATTCTTCAGCTTGCTGGTATTACTGATGTAACCGCAAAAATTCATTCTCGTTCAAAAAATAAATTGAATAATGCCAAGGCTTCAATCGAAGCATTGAAAGCATTTTCAATTCCCTTACCAAAGGTAACAGAAGCACCTAAACGTGAAGAGCGTCGAGGTGGACGAGGAGGTCGATCTTTTAATCGAGAAGGAGGACAACGACGTACTCCATCTAACCGATAAGGAACTATGCAAATGAACGAACTTAAACGATCAACTCCAAACAAAAAGTCAAAACGAATAGGACGAGGTGGTGATCGAGGAAAAACCTCAGGACGTGGACATAAAGGTCAAAAACAACACGGAGGACATGGGATCCGTGCAGAAATTAGGGATCAAATTAAAAAACTTCCAAAATTAAGAGGGCGAGGTAAAAACTCAAATAAATCTATTCATGCTGAAAATATTGCAATTAATCTTGCAACTATTGAAGCTCATTTTAAGGCTGGAGAAACAGTTTCTCCGTTAACCTTAAAAGAAAAAGGTCTTACTACAGGAAAAGCAGTCAGGCATGCATCTGTTAAAATTTTGGGTAACGGTGATATTAATAAGGCTGTAACTATCGAAGGATGTCTTGTTTCAACAACGGCTCACGAAAAGATTAGCAAGGCTGGAGGTAAGGTGTCATAATAGTCTTATGAGTACTATTACACGAAAATTTAATATCCTTTTTTCTGATCGATATTTACGAAATTCAATCATTTTCACCTTGGTGATGTTGATTGCCTTTCGTTTCTTGGCATCGATTCCTGTACCGGGTGTAAACCCTGCGGTACTACAACAGTTTTTACAAAATAACGAATTTTTTAGTTTTCTTAATCTCTTTTCAGGAGGAGGTTTGTCACAACTATCAATCGTTGTTTTGGGGGTTGGTCCGTATATTACGGCATCAATTATTATGCAATTGATGACAACCGTATCACCTAAATTAAAAACAATGTTTCATGAAGATGGATCAGCAGGACGAAAAAAGTTTAATAATCTATCACGATTACTAACCGTTCCTATTGCTCTTGTTCAAGGGATTGGAATTTTGACATTATTGGCACGACAAGGAGCTCTTCCAGAATTAGGAATTGGAGGAATGGTGGCTAATGTTTTGGTTGTTACTGCCGGAGCTATGTTAGTAACATGGATTGGTGAATTGATTACAGAATTTGGTGTTGGTAATGGAGTATCACTTCTTATCTTTGCTGGTATTGTTGCATCGGTTCCCTCACTCTTGAATCAATTAGTGCAATCATATATTCCGTCAGAATTATTTAACTATGTTATTTATGGAATTGTTGTATTGCTGGTTATTGTGGCTGTGGTATTAGTAAACGAAGCAGAACGTCGTGTTTCTATTACCTATGCAAAACAGGTACGTGGTATGTCCACCTATGGTGGAGCTGAAACGTATGTACCCATGAAAGTAAATCAGGCTGGAGTTATGCCAATTATTTTTGCTCTTTCAATATTATTATTCCCGCAATTGATTGCTGGATGGTTGATTGAATCAGACATAACCTGGCTTGCCGAAGCGGCAAGATCACTGAACTTTGTGTTACAACATAATATTTGGTATCCAGTTATTTACTTTGTCTTGGTATTTGGATTTACGTATTTCTATACGGCCATTACCTTTGATCCAGAAGCAATGGCAGAGAATCTTCATAAATCAGGGGCTTTTGTACCAGGAACACGTCCTGGAGCGTCTACTGAAGAATACTTTGCAAAAGTAGCTTCGCGACTGACTTTCTTTGGTGCTTCATTTTTAGGTATCATTGCGGTTCTTCCTATTATCCTTCTTTCGACAACGGGAAATACTGCTGTTGCTGTAGGGGGTACAGGAATTTTGATTGTCGTATCGGTAGTTCTTGATCTTATCAAGAAACTTGATGCTCAAATTGCTATGCGAGAATATTAATTCTCCTATTATTAAAAATAAACTATTTGTAGTTTATTTTTAATTTCTTAAATAACCTTAATCATGTATAATCAATTCATGAAAGAAAAAGGATTTACTCTTATAGAATTACTTGTTGTTGTTGCCATTATAGGTATTTTGGCAACAGTTGTCTTAGCTTCTTTAGGGAGCGCTCGAGACAGAGCACGAACAGCAAAAGCACAATCTGATATAACTCAAATGAGAACTATTATGACAGGCGCACAAATAAATTCAGGTCAACGTCTTGGTGAAATGCTTAATGTTGGATACAATACAGCCAATGGTTGCACAGGAGATTTATCTTCTTTGGCTTCAAATATTTGTGAGACACCATGGCGAAATGCTATTGATGCTATTATGGAAATATATGATTCTTCTTCGTCCGGAGTATTTTACGAAGATCCTTGGGGTCAACCGTATGTATTAGATGCAAATGAGGGTCAGCCAGGGGAACCTCCTTGTATTATAAATACTCTTCTATCTGCTGGACCAAACTTAATTGTTGAGGGTGGTGGAGACGACATTATTTTTATTATTCCACCAGAGCGATGTTCTGGTTAATATTTTATATATATGGCAAAGTTAAAAAAAAGTGAAAAAAGACTTCTTATTGGACTTGGTGTTGTTGCTCTTGTTTCAGGGATCATTCTTTATGACATCTATGGGCCGAAAAAAGCCTCAGTACCAGAAATAATTTCTCAATCCGAACCAGACCAAGGGTCTGATGTATCAACTAGTGCAACAAGTTCTTCGCGTAGTTCAAATAGAGGGAGTGGTGGAGGTAGTTCTCGTACAGGAGGTTCGTCTGCAGCTATTGATATTACAAATATTGAAACGCACAACACACTAAATGATTGCTGGACCACTATTGATGGTGAGGTCTATGACATCACTCGTTTTGTACAAGAGTATCAATCTACATACAGAGACATCGCAAATTTTTGTGGTACATATGGATTTGAAGTTGGCTTCTTGTTAGAGAATCCTTCATTAAAAGAATCCGTATTACAAAATTCAACGAGGGTTTAATACTGATTGATATTGCAAAAACCCACTGTTCTAGTACTATAAGGATTAATAAGAGACCTATTTGGTCTTTTTGTTTTGGTTCAGAATTTTCTGAAATTTATTCATTTTTATTTATTTTTAAACATATGGAACAACGAGATTACCCTTTAGAAAAAACAAGAAACTTTGGTATTGTAGCCCATGTTGATGCTGGTAAAACAACTACCACAGAACGTATCCTTTATTATACAGGACGATCACACAAGATTGGAGAAGTACATGATGGTGCTGCAACCATGGATTGGATGGAACAAGAGCAGGAACGAGGAATTACTATTACCTCTGCTGCTACAACATGTTTCTGGACACCTACATTTGATGCTTTAAATCCAGATTTGAAACACCGATTTAATATTATTGATACTCCAGGTCACGTAGATTTTACTGCGGAGGTAGAGCGATCACTAAAGGTGCTCGACGGAGCGGTTGTTGTATTTGATGGTAACGCAGGTGTTGAACCTCAGTCAGAAACGGTATGGCGACAGGCTGACAAATATGAAGTTCCACGAATGTGTTTCATTAACAAACTTGATAAAATTGGAGCTGATTTCGATAAAGCATTTGCCTCTATTACAGCTCGATTAACTTCAAATGCTGTTATGGCTCAACTTCCTATTGGTGTTGAATCAGAACTCTCTGGAGTTATTGATCTTTTGAAAATGAAAGCTTTCAAATTCGAAGGTGAAATGGGGAATAAAATTATTGAATTTGAAATCCCAGAAGAGTATGCTGCGCGTGCTGCTGAAAAACGAAATATTTTTATCGAGAAAATCATTGAAAATAATGATGAAATGATGAATCGATATTTTGAAGGGGAAGAATTAGGTCTAGAAGAACTTAAAACAGAATTACGTAAACAAGTTATTTCTAATAATCTTGTTCCTGTTTTTGGAGGGTCAGCATTTAAAAATATTGGAGTACAATTAATGTTGGATGCGGTTGTGGAATACATGCCGGCACCAGTAGATATAAAACCTGTACAGGGAACTGATCCAAAAACAGAAGAAGTTATTACTCGAAAACCATCTGATGAAGAGCCTTTTGCGGCTCTTGCATTCAAACTTGCGGTAGATCCATTTGTTGGTCAAATTACTTTTTTCCGAGTGTATTCTGGTACCCTAGAAGCAGGTTCATATATTTTAAATACACGAACAGGAAACAAGGAGCGTATTGGACGAATCTTGCGTATGCATGCTAACGATCGAGAAGATGTTAAAAAGGTTTTCGCGGGTGAAATTGCAGCTGCTGTGGGATTAAAAGATGTACGAACTTCAGATACCCTTTGTGATCTTGAAAATCCAATTATCTTGGATGAAATTGTATTCCCAGAGCCAGTTGTATCATTAAAGATCGAGCCAAAAACAAAAGGAGATCAAGAAAAGATGGGAATTGCATTATCACGTTTGTCTTCAGAAGACCCTACCTTCAAAGTATCATCAGATCCCGAAACATTAGACACGGTGATTGCTGGAATGGGAGAATTACACCTAGATATTCTTGTTGACCGAATGAAACGAGAATTTGGGGTAGAGGCTAATGTTGGTGCACCACAGGTTGCGTATCGAGAAACTATTAATGGAATGGCTTCTGCAGAGGAGAAATACATTAAACAGTCTGGTGGACGTGGACAATATGGTCACGTTAAAATTCACATCAAACCAATGGAGCCATTGGCAGAAGGTGAAGAATTAAAGAAAAATGTAACTCGAGATGAAGAAGGTTTTGAATTCATAAATAGTATTAAAGGAGGTGTTATTCCAAATGAATATATTCCAGCTTGTAAAAAAGGATTTAAAGAAGCGATGCAACGAGGTACGGTTGCTGGTTTCCAAATGAATAATGTATCTGTTGAATTGTATGATGGTACCTATCATGATGTCGATTCATCAGAAATTGCGTTCAAAATTGCTGCATCAAAGGCTTTCCAAGATGGAGCTAAAATGGCGCAACCTGTGTTATTGGAACCTATGATGAAGGTTGAAGTTGTAGTCCCAGAAGAATTTATTGGGGATGTAACAGGTGATCTTTCTTCAAAACGAGGATTGGTAGAAGGGGTAGAAGACAGAGGTTTTGTTCAAGCTATCTCAGCAACCGTTCCTCTTTCAGAGATGTTTGGGTATATTTCAAATTTACGATCAATGACTTCGGGACGTGGTAACTTTACTATGGAGTTTGCGCGGTATGATGTTGTTCCAAGAAATGTAGCTGAAGATATTATAAAAGCACGGGCGTAATATAAAAAACAAGATTCATTCTTGTTTTTTATATTTACCTTATGAAATTAAAGTATAATCTTAATATTACTTTTAAAGTAACGTTTATTTTTTCGTCGTTTTATAATGACTAAATACTAAAATAAAACCCTATATTAAAAATCTTTATTTTGTTATTATTAAATTATGAATACTTACGAATCAATAGAATTAATACTACAAATCTCATTATTAGAAAATAATATTCTGGACTATACCCAGGCATTAGGTTTGTTTATTTTATTATTTATAATCTTTAGGATTATACAAAAAATAGTATTAGTTAAATTAGGGCAATTATCTAAAAAAACAAAAACTGATATTGATGATACTGTGGTAAATATCATAAAAGGAATCAAGCCTGCGTTCTATGTATTTTTATCGTTATTTTTTGCCTTTCAATCCTTGGTCATATCTGAATATTTCGAAAAAATAATATCTTGGATTCTGATAATCTGGGTCACCTATATTGTTATATCTGCATTACAAAAAATCGTTGATTATCTATTTAATAAAAAAATAAACTCTGAAAGTGGAAATGCAATTCAGGCTTTGAGTATTTTAAAGAAAATAGCAAAAGCTTTTTTGTGGTTTTTTGGAATTTTATTCTTACTCTCCAATATGGGAATCAATGTCACCTCAGTTTTTGCAGGGTTGGGTATAGGTGGTATTGCTGTTGCCTTAGCACTTCAGAATATTCTTACTGATTTATTCAGTTCTTTTGCTATTTATTTTGACAAACCTTTTGAGGTAGGGGATTTTATTGTCGTTGGAGACAAGGTCGGTGTTGTTGAAAAAATAGGTATTAAAACAACTCGAATTCGTGCATTACAAGGAGAAGAAATTGTTATTTCAAATAATGAGCTTACTAATGCTCAAATCCAAAATTTTAAAAATCTAGAGGAACGTAGAATTAATTTTGGCTTTGGTGTTACTTATGATACT
>Ga0307932_1001245_pt1 | contig 10314 bp, 8 predicted proteins | sample OrgLakmetageno48_FD_201843 | JGI IMG/M metagenome (GOLD analysis project Ga0307932, IMG submission 201843) | Saline water microbial communities from Organic Lake, Antarctica - #48 | ecosystem: Environmental > Aquatic > Non-marine Saline and Alkaline > Saline | place: Antarctica: Organic Lake...
ACAAAAAAACGGTCATTGTCATTTCTCACGACGCTGATTTCTTAAATTCATTTACTCAAGGAGTGTTGTATCTCAACACACAAAACCGCCAGGTGGAACAGTACAACGGAAACTACCACGTCGTAGTAAAAGAAATTGCCGCTCGGGTAGAGAAGGAAAAGCGACAAAACGCCCAGCTCGGTAAGCAGATACAAGCCGATAAAGACAAAATCAACTACTTTGCTGCCAAGGGAGGAAAGATGCGATTGGTCGCCAAGAAGATGCGCGCTGAGATCGAAGAAGCGGAGGAGAATAAAGTTGATGTCAGGCGAGAAGATAAAGCAATTCGCCCTTTCACCATTAAGCCACATGCAGATATTCCCCTAGAAGTCGTAAAACTTACTTCCTACCAGGTAATCAAGAATCACGAGCCTAAAGAGGTGGAGTGTGACGTAGTTTTGAAGCGCGGAATGCACCTGCGAATTATTGGTCCCAACGGAATTGGTAAGACGACGTTGCTTGAAAGCTTGGCCGGCGGTCACGCCAAAGGAGAAGAAGTGGCTCCGGGAGTGAAGATTGGCTACTATCGACAAGACTTCTCTAACCTCGAATTTGATAAGACGGTGTACGAAACGTTAATGGATTCGATGAAGCGTAAACTCGAGGAAGATATGCGTTCGATAGCCGCCGGGTTCCTCCTGTTAGGAGACCTTATGAAGACCAAAGTCGGCGACCTCTCGGAAGGACAAAAGGGTCTGGTGGCGTTTGCCAAGCTGACCATGGAAGAACCAGGACTCTTGATTCTCGACGAGCCAACCAATCACATCAACTTCCGCCACATTCCGATTATTGCTCAGGCGCTTAATGAATATAAGGGAGCGATGATTCTCGTCTCTCACGTCCCCGAATTTGTGGAACAAATACGGATTGATGAATTGCTTGACCTAGATAAGAAAAAGAAGTAATAAAATGCCGACCGGTACGGTTGGCATTTTGTTCTGGCTGGAAAGAAAAAGAACACTGGCCTTTACACTACAAATAATAGGGTACATACTAAATTTCATGAGCTTCATTCAGGAATATACAACCTACTTACGAGACAACCCTAAAGGTTATTGGTTCAAACGCAAGCTCTACGGCTTTGGGTGGATACCCGCCACGAAAAAAGGTTGGGGAGTACTGGCTCTCTATGGACTGTTTGTGGTGGGACTTTCTCTCTGGGCTGAGCTGAACGTTTTAGATTCGCAGGCGATAAGTCATGTGATTGCTCCGATATTGTTGGCAACAGCGCTACTACTAGCCATCACCTATCGAACTGGCGAGCCGTTAAAGTGGCAGTGGAGAAAACGTGATGGAAAATAAACCGGAAGGACATTTTGTATATATGCTTAAATGTGCAGATGGCACATTGTATACCGGCTACGCCCGCGATTTAAAAAAAAGAATTTCAGAGCACAACGGGAAGAGTAAAATTGAAGGCGCAAAGTATACCCGCTCTCGACGCCCGGTAAAACTTTTGTATCAAGAAGAATTTGCGAGCCGGTCTGATGCCCAGCAAAGAGAATATGCTATCAAGCAGTTGAGCCGTCCACAAAAGCAGCAACTCATAAAAATGCGTAAACTATCGACCCAATAATTCAGAATTGATTTCTTCTCCGGTCAGAGTTTGGAGCGTGGCTGCGATAATGCCACCAAACAGCGCGACTAGTACTGTGGCCCCAAGCACTGTCCCGAGTCCGTAGACGAGGCCTTTTAAGAACGCATTGCGAAAAGAATTTTGTTTTTTAATGCGCGTTTCTAGTACGTGTAAAACTTCTAGCAGTTTATCTGTCTGTTCAGTGGTTTGAGTAGATTGCGTGTCACTTGTGTTGTTTTCCATATCACACAAGTATAACAAACCGCCTGCGCATACAATAATATAAATTTAGCGTATACTTAGGAGTAATTAGTCATTAGGCAAAAACAGTACATGTCAAAAGGGCACGACCAGAAAAAGGAAGTAAAGAAAAAAAAGAAAGAGAAGCCAAAGAACGAGTAACCAAAAGCCGGCGCGATGCGCCGGCTTTTGGTTAGTGGTAGACTGCAACTAACGTAGCGTTGCTATGCAGCAACGCTACGCGCAATATAATATTGATTATGAATACCCAGCAGGTTTTACAATCTATCAGTGACAAATATGCCCATCAGCCGCTATTTATTCAGGCCGCCACTGAGTTTTTAGAAAGTGTGGCGACGTACGCAACCAACCATCCATTAAGTGACGAGGATTATCTTCGGCTCGAACGATTGTTCGTGCCAGAACGATTTCTTTCGTTTCGGGTGACCTGGGAAGATGACCAAGGAAATTTACAATACAACACGGGCTATCGAGTGCAGTTTAATTCTGCACTGGGTCCTTATAAGGGTGGACTACGTTTTGACCCGAGTGTCACCGAAGACGTCTTAAAGTTTTTGGGCTTCGAGCAGATTTTTAAAAACGCCCTGACGGGATTACCGCTAGGTGGAGGCAAGGGCGGGAGTGATTTTAATCCCAAAGGGAAAAGTGATCGAGAAATTCGGTCGTTTTGTCGCGCGCTGATGACAGAACTACATCGACACATCGGAATTGAAACCGATGTCCCGGCTGGAGATATTGGTGTGGGTGCTCGTGAGATTGGATATATGTATGGCATGTATAAACAAATCACCAACCGGAATGAAGGTGTACTATCGGGTAAAGGAATTACCTTCGGGGGTTCGCACGGTCGCACTGAAGCAACGGGGTATGGGGTCGTGTATTTCGCCAAAGAGATGATTGAGTACGCGAAAGATACACTGATAGCAAAAACGGCAGTAGTCTCTGGTTCGGGGAATGTAGCACTGTACACCGCGCGAAAATTAATCGCCGAAGAGGCTGTGGTAAAAACTCTGTCTGATCGAAGTGGGTATGTACTTAAAGAAGAGGGACTTACCTTGGAAGATATAGACCATATAGAATCCGAAAAAAAGCACCGTACTCTATTAGCTGATATTGTGCTCGATGGAGCAGACTACGCAGAAGGCACTCCGTGGCAGTCAGTTCCGGCGTGTATGTATTTCCCGTGCGCAACCCAAAATGAAATCAATAAAGCCGACGCCTTGGCTATCGTCAAGCACAACGCACGGCTTGTTGCTGAGGGGGCCAACATGCCATCGGATGCAGCAGCAGTAAAAGTCTTTCGAGAGTCAACGGTATTGTTTGCACCGGCCAAGGCAGCCAACGCGGGGGGCGTTGCGGTCTCAGGCCTAGAAATGGCCCAAAATACTGGACATCTCCCGTGGAGCAGTACACAAGTTGACGGTCGCTTGCGAGAGATAATGAAGAATATCCATACTCAATGTGTTACCTACGGCACCACAGAGGATGGTTCGATAGACTACGTGACTGGAGCAAATATTGGCGGCTTTGTTCGAGTGTTTGAAGCGACCAAAGCACTCGGGTGGTAGTTAAGATTCATTCTTAGGTATAGCAAGAGAAATGGTCGATTCTCAATTTTTAGGTTGCTGATTTAGTCACAATACCGTATAGTATCGCCACCTTGCCTGTGGGCAAATTTTCTAATGCGAAGCAGTTTTCTTGAGGCGCACTAGAGGAAAAAAACGTTTATACATATATAAGTAAAAGAATTTAGATTTATGGCACGAGCATTTCCCCTCCACAAACTACGAAACTTCGGAATCGTAGCCCACGTGGACGCTGGTAAAACAACTACATCTGAACGAATCCTTTTTTATACTGGGATGAGTCACAAGATTGGTGAGGTACATGATGGCGCAACCGTCACTGACTGGATGGAACAAGAACGAGAGCGCGGTATCACCATTACTGCAGCGGCTATTTCTTGTCACTGGACAAAGACTTTGGTAGAAGACCGAATTTCAAAAGACCTAAAGTACACTTTTAACATCATCGATACCCCAGGACACATCGACTTTACCGCAGAGGTAAAGCGTTCCATGCGGGTGCTCGACGGAGCGGTCGTGGTATTTGACGGAGCAGCCGGAGTAGAGCCACAAACTGAAACCAACTGGGGCTACGCTGATGAGGCAGAAGTACCCCGAATTTGTTTCGTAAACAAAATGGACAAGCTGGGAGCTGACTTTGACTCTTCAGTAAAGTCTATCGAAGAACGACTGTCCAAGAAAGCGTGTCGAATCCAGATCCCAATGGGAGCGGAAAATGATATGCGTGGAGTGGTGGACCTCGTCACGATGAAGTCATACACGTTTGCCGGAGAAATGGGAATGCTGGTTACGGAAGAAGAAATCCCAACCGAGTTCTTAGAGGAAGCCAAGAAACGACGGGCAGAACTCATCGAACGGGTAGTAGAGCACGACGATGCGTTGATGGAAGCCTTCCTGGAAGGCAATGAACCAACCAATGAAGACCTCAAGAAAACTCTTCGAAAAGCTGTGTTGGCAAACGAAATTTTCCCCATCATGGCGGGAACAGCATTGCAAAACATCGGCGTACAGCTCGTACTCGATGCGGTGGTTGATTATCTCCCATCCCCAATTGATCTACCAGACATTGAAGGTCATGACCCACAAGACGAAGAAGTGGTCATTACCCGAAAACCATCTGACGAAGAATCAATGAGTGCTCTGGTATTCAAGCTGCAAGACGATAAGTTTGTCGGACAGCTCGCGTTCTTCCGCGTGTATTCAGGAACAGTAAAATCTGGAACCTATATTCTCAACGCTTCGACCGGAAACAAGGAACGTGTCGGACGAATCGTTCGGTTGATGGCGGACAAGCGAGAAGAAGTGGATGAAGTATACGCGGGAGAGATTGCGGCAGCGGTAGGAATCAAGGAAGTGAAAACATCACACACTTTGTGCGACCTAGACAAGCCAATCCTCCTAGAAACCATCACCTTTCCAGCCCCAGTGGTGGCAGTGCGGGTAGAGCCCAAAACAAAACAGGATCAAGAAAAAATGGGCGTTGCCCTCAAGCGTCTGTCCGATGAAGATCCAACCTTCGTAGTGTCTACTGACGACGAAACTTTGGAAACAATTATTGCGGGAATGGGTGAGCTTCACCTAGACATTCTCGTAGACCGAATGAAACGAGAATTCGGCGTAGAAGCAAACATCGGAAAGCCCCAAGTAGCGTATCGAGAAACTATCCGCGGCACCGCCGAGGCAGATCACAAGTACGTCAAGCAATCAGGTGGACGAGGACAGTATGGTCACGTAAAGATTCGCATCAAACCACTGGAACCATTGGCACTTGATGATGACGGTGAGCCAGTAAAGATTGCCAAGAACGTGACGCGAGAGGACCACTTCGAATTCATCAACAGCATCAAGGGAGGAGTGATTCCACAAGAATACATTCCTGCCGTGATGAAGGGCTGTAAAGAAGCGATGGGACGAGGATTCGTTGCGGGCTACAAAATGGAAGACGTATCTGTCGAACTCTTTGACGGTTCATTCCACGACGTAGACTCGAGTGAAATCGCCTTTAAACTAGCCGGTATCCAAGCCTTTAAAGAAGCGGCTGCCCGGTCAACTCCAGTTATCCTAGAGCCGATCATGAAAGTAGAAGTACGAACACCGGAAGAATTCATGGGTGACATTCAAGGAAACATCTCCAGTAAGCGGGGACAAATAGAAGCGACTGCAGAGCTCGGAGGTAAGACCATCGTCAACTCAAAGATTCCGCTTTCAGAAATGTTTGGCTACACCAACACGCTGCGTTCAATGACCCAAGGTCGAGCGTCGATGACAATGGAATTCGATCACTACGAAGTGGTACCTCCAAACGTCGAAGCTGACATCAAGAAAGCTCGAGGAGTGAGTACTGAGGGCTAGTTCAGCCGAATAAGCTGTCGCAAAAAATAACCAAGTTGTCTATACACAGCGAGGTTATTTTTTTTTGTAAATTTAAAAAATAGAATGATATTATATGAGCATGAGTAAAATCCTTATATTATTATTGACAATATTTACCGTCGTCCCCGTTACCAGCGCCCAAGAACCCAGCAATTTCTTTGTCAGCTCTGCAGACAATTTATTATGTTCAGATGTATTACCAAGTAACAGTGTAGTGGCACCATTTGTGAATGTTGCAGCGCTTAATCTCGAAGATGTACAGAGGAACGATAACGTAAATCTTCCGATACGGGTCACCAACAGTAATCCTTTTCCGATCCAAAACATAAATGTGCATCTCAGACTGTTTAAGGTTGCCAATAATGATAATCAGCCGATTGCGCCGCAACTACACACGACGCAGGTGATAAACGAAGACCTGACTCTTGCAGGTGGTGAATCATTAGAATTTAACCATTCGATTACCATCCCGACGAACCTAACCAATGGTGTATACCACTACTCTACGTACGTCGAATCTAACCAACGTTTTCCTTTATCTGGAACCAGCGCCTACCAAACAAACCTTAGCCAGGATCTCGCATTTACCCTCGCCGAAGGCCAACCTTATGGGTCAATTATCGACCGCGCCTCTGTGCAGGTTAACAACACCGACTACACCTTTTCCGGTGAAAGAGTGTCAGTGACAGGATCAAGTACACTTGCTGAGATAACAAAACCCACACCAATTACAGTCACGGTTAAAAATGTATCTGGTTCTGGACCTACTATCGGAACGTTCTCATGGAAAATATTTATGGGGAACCAACCCAACCCAGTAACTCTCATTGATGCCCAAGAGGTGCCGATAAAACTAGTCCCAGGTACCCAAACTGAAGTTAAGTACGAATTGACTAATCCGAAACCAATGGATTACACAGTTGTCGGAACTCTGAATACCAAAAATAATAGTAATCAAACAGTAGTTCTTTCTTTTAACGAAGACGGTTCAGTCATTGCCCGCCCAACAACCGTTGATCCGATTGATTTCAGTACGTTCGTAAGAAATTCCCACGACGAAAACAGTACCGAACTGCTCTTTTGCTACACACCAGAGAAAATACTTCAATACGAAAATCCAAAACTTGAGTTCACTGTAGCGGGTACAGCCGGTGAGATAGGTGAGTACGTGTTAGATCTTAGTGATGCCCCCTACTCCAGGACAAGCATGGCTGATCGCTTTTCGTTTCCCACAGCTCCTGGATCGTATACGGTCGATGTTACCTTATCCTCTGCAGACACAGTGGTGTCAACCTCGACCGTGCAATACGTACATGAATCTGCCGAGACTCAAATAACACCGACTGAAAATAAGAACAACAGTACTGCACTGGCTGTTGTAGCGGGATTGCTGTTTGGACTACTTATCTTCGGATTACTCTTCTACCGAAGATCCTTTACTAAACTAGAGAACTAATTTATGTCATTATCACTTTCAGCACGAGCCGCACTAACCACAGTCTTTTTAATGGCGTTATTAACCGGCGCAAACTTCGCCTTGGCCAGTTCGGGTGAGCCCACCATCGTACTCACTGTAACTGATAAAAATGGCAACACAGGCAGCTCAGTGCAGATTATAGAAGGCGAGGAGATTACGTTGCACTGGTACGGGGAACATGTAGATAATTGTCGAATAAATCCGGGAGACATAGCAGCAACAGATATGACTTCTGGAAGTACTGCGTATGAGGGACAACTGACACTTACTCCGGATTCGGATGATGCTGACTACAGCATCAGCTGCCAAGGCACTACTGATTCTGTTTCGGTTACACCACTAACCACACTCACTCTGGATGTGGATTATAGCAGCCTAGATATTGCCGCTGACGGTACCCTTAGTCCAGGTGAACCAACGATCTCTTGGAGTGCTAAAGAGGTGAGTAGTTGTGGATACATACAACGCACGTCTCTAGGGGGCTCCACGTCAGCGTATTGGTACGATGTAGGTTCCAACTTTACCGGAGAAACAAAGGATAACGATATTAATACAGCTGATACGTATCAGTATGAACTAAGATGTACTGGACGCAATGGACTTTCTATTACAGCCAGTGCTGTCGTTGAAGTATCGCAACTGCAAACCACCAAACTTTCTATGTCTGTTTCCCCGAAGGTGATAACAGCTGACAGTAACGGGACAGGTAAAGCAACTATCACTTGGACAGGAGAGAATCTACGTTATTGTGACACATTTATGTATCATGATAGTCCAACACAGACAGATAAAAACAAAATGTATACTTCTCGGAACACATCAGGTTCGTTGACAATTATCCTGAGTGAGTCAGGTGAGCACCGATTTCGCATGAGTTGTAAACGGGGAGACAACGGGGGAAAAATTGCTCAAACAGCAACCACTGAGCTGAGCTACAGTGGCGTCACGCTAAGTGAGTCCGCCGTCACTCTTTCTGCTGACCCTACAAACATTACGCTCACTGCAGATGAGTTAGGGACTACTCGTTTAACATGGAGTAGTACTGGCGTAAGACGCTGTTCTAATAATCTCCAACGAAAAGCACCAAGTCAAACTAAGTTTCACACCTTTGACAGTTACCAAATTTATACACCTTTTAGTGGTAGCGGCGAAGATGCTTATTCGTACAGACAATCTGCGGTATCGGGCAGTGTACTCGACCGAGAAATAAGTGAACTAGGCACGTACACGTACAAACACACTTGTTTTTCTTCAATTGATAACAGCGAAGTGTCCGACACTGCTGTAGTGAACGTAACCGGTGACGCTGATTTGGTTCCAAGAGTGGAGGTGAATGCTGTACCAGATATAATCACCCCCAACACATCTACTGGACTAGCCGAAGCAACAATAGTCTGGAGCCACGCCAACGTTTTTCAGTACGAATGTAGCGATCTTCAGTACAGGGGTCCTGAAGACTCTAGTTTCTCCTCGCACACTTCTGATCCTCAGGATTCCTCAATGGGCACTACAAAAAAAAGCTTATTTGAGTACGGGGTGCACGAATTCAGACTGCAGTGTGATCATCCGACTACAGGATCAGACGTAGAAAGTATTGCTACGGTGGAGGTGCAGGTAGGTGATCCGCTGCTAACTCCAAATCTGACGTTAAATACTGCCCAGGTTAATAATAGTATCGAAGTGGAGTTTTCAAATGAACACTACCAGTTTTGCCGTGGTATAGAAAGAAAGGCACAGGGGAGTGATGATTGGACGACGCTCGTAGATGGTGAATCAGTGCATGCAAACATGACTAAAACCTTCGTGGATAGTGACGTACAAACAGAGGGTGAGTATTTATATCGAACGTCATGTTTACGTCGAATAGAGGGCAGAAATGACAAGGTTGAGGCACAGCAAACATACCAAAAACAAACCGTCACGGGAAACGCCTCAGTTGAATTTGGTCAGTGTAGAAATGATGCTGGGGAGGTAGTGTCAGTCCCTGCTGGATACAAAGCAGTGGGAGGTTACTGCGTTTTGAATAGAATACTAGGTGAAATAAAACTCACGGTAGACTCGCAATTTATCCAGTCCGGAGACACAGCCGAAATCAATTGGGAATACGATGGTACGTATGTGTTTGATGAGTGTCTTTTGCAAGGCCCAGGATTGATTGACCCAAATACTGGAAATGCTGCCAATAGTGTGTCAGTGAGTGTGTCTGCTGGACTAACCGGATCAACTCAAACAAACCCGCTATATTCAGCTTCGCGATACCGCTTAACGTGCACCGCCTCAGATCTGGCTGAACCATTAGTGTCAGAAATCGGCGTAGAAGTAATTCCAACCTATCAAGAACTATAGTTTCTCAAGCGCTTCGATCTGTAATGGCTAAACAAATAGCCCGCGGTAATCATATGTATCGAAGTACAGCACAGAAGAACATCGAATAATTACAATGTTACGTAACCAAATCCGCTCCATGGAAGACAGTAAAAATAAAGCAGCGTCAGAAGTGGTGCCTCCTTCAACTGAAAATACAAAACCCACAATTTCTACCACCCGTCGGACGGTTGCCGCGATTCTGATATTAGTTGCAGCACTGCTCTTGGGGTATGTGCTATACGATGTGTTGTTATAGTACGCGGTCTGACTGATGCTAAGCTCGACACTCAAAACAGACAGTTGAAGCAGTAACAGAAGAAAAGCAGAGCGTACAAAGTAACCCACGAAAATAGTGAATACAGCGTGTTCAATAGAATAGCGTACACACCAGAAATCTGCATTACAAAAACCACTAAGCCCCCCGTAGTGGTTTTTGTAACCGTACCCGTCTTGCAAAATAATCCACCTCTGGTACCATGGCCTGACCGCACACAGTTTTCTGTGGGTGGAGCGAAAAATATACTGCTCTTTCACACGCTAGGTTTGCAACCAAAGCGCGGCGTTCTCGCGCCGTTTTGATTGCTCGCCTTGACTACAGCTTTCAAAGCAAATGTGTGCGGTTATATTATTACTCA
>Ga0307932_1001259_pt1 | contig 10235 bp, 9 predicted proteins | sample OrgLakmetageno48_FD_201843 | JGI IMG/M metagenome (GOLD analysis project Ga0307932, IMG submission 201843) | Saline water microbial communities from Organic Lake, Antarctica - #48 | ecosystem: Environmental > Aquatic > Non-marine Saline and Alkaline > Saline | place: Antarctica: Organic Lake...
CGAGGTGAACAGCGCGTTCGAGAGGGAGGTGACGCCCAGCACGGACACATCGCCGACCACGCTGAGGTTGGACGCCATGAAGACGGGGTTGGAGAACGACGCGGTGTCGAGCACGGCGAGCTTGGACTGCGTGGTGATGGGGGAGGACGACAGCAGGGCGTTAGACAGCGAGGTGACGCCGAGCACGGACACATCGCCGACGACGCTGAGGTTGGACGCCATGAAGACGGGGTTTGAGAAGGACGCGGTGTCGAGCACGGTGAGCTTGGACTGCGTGGTGATGGGGGAGGACGACAGGAGGGCGTTAGACAGCGAGGTGACGCCGAGCACGGTCAGGGCGTTGCACATGGTCGCGACGCCGTCGACGGACAGCGTGTCGGCGAGTGTGGCCGCGAGGCCGATGTCGAGGGTGCCGTCGACATCAAGGTTGCTGGTGATGGTCGTCGAGTCGTAGATGGTGACGTTGGAGTAGGTGTTGTTGATGGTCTCGACGTTGAGGGACCCCAGGACGGTGAGGTTGGAGTTGAAGACGGCGTTGGGCTCGCAGAGGAAGTAGTCGGTGATAGTGAGCGCCGTGGCCGTGAACGACCCAATCACGTCGAGGTTGGAGCGGATGACAGCGTCGCCGTTGACGTCGAGTGCCGCGGTCGGCGCGGCGGTGTTGACGCCCAGGAATGAGTTGGACGTGCTGAGGATCACGGCGCCGGTGGCGTTGCTGAGCGCGACGTCCGCGTCGATGGTGATCTTGGTCTGATCGATGGTGAGGATGGCGTCCTTGTTGGACGCCGTCCCCAGGAGGATCTTCTGGGAGAGACCGCTGGTCGTGTGCACCACCATATCACCGAGCGCCGCATTGTGGAAGTAGTACGAGTTAAGGGGTGAGATGAGCACGTTTCCAGTGGGGGATAGGGACATTTTGGGGATTTGGGTGGGTTTACACTACGACAAGAATAAAAAGCGGTGCGTCCAATTCACATAAAAATCAACGTATCGGTACAACAATCAACCACGCCGCCGACGATGGGATCCATTCCGGTGGAGCTGTGGGGATCTGCGATGTGGCGCACGGTCCACGCGGTCGCGCTGGGCCACGACGCGCGTTACCTGCGATTAAGTGGCTCCACACCCTCCACACCCTCCACACCCTCCACACCCTCCACACCCTCCACACCCTCAGCCGCCGACGCCGCCGACGCCGCCGACGCCGCCGCGTACCTCTCCTTCTTTGGGTCCCTCGGCCCTGTGCTGCCGTGCGACCAGTGCCGGACGGGGTTCCCCGGCGACACGACTGCCCAGATTTCCGAGGCGATGCGCCGACGCGAGTTGTTCGCCTGGAGCGTCGCCCTCCACAACCGCGTGAATGCCAAGCTGGGCCGTCCGCAGGTGACGGCTGCCGAGGCACGCGCCGGGTTCTACGCCGGAGGCGCCGGCGTCACGCGTGCGGATGTCCACTACACCAAGCTGGAGCCGCTGTTTGAGAGCCTGACGATCGCCATGCTCGTCGTTGCGTTCGTGGCTGGCGGCGTTCATTGGTGGCAGAGTCGCCGCGTGTGCCCGGTGTGGAAGTGTGGAAGTGTGTGCGTATATACATAAACCGTTCATCTCTGTGGTTGTCTTATCTCGTTCCTCCTCCTCCACCATGTTCAGTGACATCCGAGTTCTGGATGAGAGCGGCAAGCCCGTGTCGCCGTCCTACTTGGGCCCGTGCGTCATGCATTTCAGGACCGACACCAAGAACTGCCGCAGCATGTGCAACGCGATCCGGCGCATCATCCTGTCCGAGGTGGAGACGGTCGCGATCCCGGCGGACGGCGTCGTGATCCTGAAGAACACGACGTCCCTGAACAATGAGCTGATCTGCCACCGGCTGTCGCTGACGTTCGTGCACGTCCTGCCCGAGGAGCTGAAGAACTGGTCCGGGAACGGGCGGTACGAGTTCTCGATCGACGTGAGCAACAGCGGCCTGGACGTCAAGGCGGTGACGAGCCGGGACATCAAGGTGATCGATTCGGTGAACCAGAGCGAGGCGAGCGCCGAGGTCCGCGACCGCCTGTTCCCCCCGAACGCGACGTCGAAGCACTACGTGCTCCTGGCCTACCTCCGGGGCCACAACAGCGCCGACCCCGGCACGGACGCGCTGCACGTGAAGTTCACTGCGACGCGCGGCACCGGACGCGACGGCGCGAGCTGGACGCCCGTGAGCCGGTGCGCGATCAAGAACGTCGTCGACGACGCGGCGTACGAGCTCGCGCTGCTCGCCGAGTACGGCGACTCGCCGAGCGAGACGGACCGCCGTCAGTTTTCGGCGCTGGACGGCCTGCGCCGGTTCAAGGTCGACCGCGAGGACGCGGGCGAGCCCGGGGAGATCGAGATGACGATCCACAGCGAGACGAGCCTGCACCCCGCGTACCTGGTGTCGAGCGCGCTGGGCGTGTTGATCGACAAGGTGAAGAAGATGGCGAAGCTCGACGCCTCGACCGTGACGATCTCCCGCATCGGCAAGGCGTCCAACATGTACCGCGTGGCGGTGCTGAACGAGGACGACACGCTCGGCGACGTCGTCCAGTCGATGCTGTTCCGTCATTGGCGCAGCGGCGAGAGCGTGACCAACATCGGCTACACGGTGCACCACCCTCTCGAGCGCGTGGTTGTGTTCAACCTGAAGTTGGCCGACGGCGAGACGCGCGACGTGAAGGACGTCCTCTCGGATGGTCTGGACTGGGTCGTCGCCGACCTGACCGCGAAGAAGGCCGCGTGGTCGTCGTCGTCGTCCCTGTACACGGTTTAAAGGGTAGGATGCGTTTTGAATATTATTGTTCCTCGGTTATAATTATAGGATGATGCAACAACACACGTTCCCTCCCATGTACACATTCAAAGAGCTTGTCCAAGAGCTGGAGAGCGAGCGCGACACCGACGCGATGGGCTACCAGGGCATCGCGAACGAGCGCTTCGTCGATTATGCGTTCGAGCCCGCACAGTGCCGTGACGCTTGCGACGCGTGTGACGCCTATGACGCGTTTGACGCCGACTCGCAATGTCGCGGTATAAGGCAGACGCAGTTTTCAGAGTGTAACACATCCACGTCCGCGTCCCGATGCGCCCCCCTCCAGTTCCCGGCAAAGCGCAACCGGCAGCAGCAGCAGGCGGACGGCAGTCTGCAGCCGCCGTCGCAGCCGCAGCCGCAGGCGGCAGATCAGCCGGCGGTCGTTTTAAAGAAACCGAAACTCGGCGAGGTGGTGTCGGCGGCGGCGGTGGTGGCAGCGGACGAGGCGGCGTCGGCGGAGGCACCACGAGCCGGTGGCACGGTCATGTCGACATAATGTCGGACCAGTTGCTGCGTTCGTATGGCCCCTTTTTGGTACACAGCGCCAACCAACAGAGTAAGAAGGGCGTCGCTGCCGCGAGCATTCGTGCGCCGCTGGTGTGTTTCAACACACTCGTCGCAGCGGTGCGGCACTCGTTCCCGATGGAGATGCTGCTCAAGACGCACTCCCGTGCGAACGAGTACGTGTGCCACTGCAGTGGCATGGAGCTGGCTCGCGCGTCGGCGTCAGAGGCGCGCGCCGCGCGTGCCGTGGCCGACCGCCACGGCCTGCCGTTTCCCCTCTTCCTCCACAAGGCCGCAAAGGGCGGCCACGCGTGGGCGAGCGACGTCGACCGCATCAAGTCGTTCTTGGCGGGTGCGGGCGGAATGTCGGCTGCGGCTGCGGCTGCGGCGGCGTCGGCATCAGCGGCGGCGGCGGCGGGGTGCAGTGTTCCATGTGAGTCGTTCGAGTCGTTCGTTTCGGCCGCGGATTGCGACGAGGAGACCGCGACCCGTTCCGCGGGGTTCTCGCCGACCACCGGACAGCGCCGCTCGGGTGCGGCGGGTGCGGGTGCGGGTGCGGGTGCGGCGGGTGCGGGTGCGGGTGCGGCGTCGCGCCGCCCGCTGTCCCTGGCCGCGCGCATGGCGGTGTGGAACACGTGGCAGGCCGGCGGGGCGGAGGCCGGGAGCGGGCCCTGCCATGTGTGCGGGCGTGCCATCCTGCAGCAGGACTTTGAGTGCGGCCACGTCGTGTCTGTCGCGCATGGCGGCACGAACTCGATCGACAACCTCCGTCCGCTGTGCCGCACCTGCAACCGGTCGATGGGCACGATGTGCCTGGACGACTTCAAGATTGACTTGATGGGCGTGTCCGAGGTGACTGCGACTGCTGCCGCCAACGCCGCCAACGCCGCCGCTGCTGCCAACGCCGCCGCTGCTGCCAAGGCCAAGGCCACCGCAACCGCCCTCAGGTCTGCGAATGCCACTGCTGCAGCCAATGCCGCCGCCGCCGCCGCCGCTGCCAACGCCAAGGCCGCCGCAACCGCCCTCACGTCTGCGAATGCCACTGCTGCAGCCAATGCCGCGACCGCCGCCGCCGCCGCCGCCGCCGCCGCTTGGGGCCCATTTTCATCCGTCATATAAGAGAAAAATGGGCGCATTCACCTATCACACGGATCTCCGCACACATGGCGCCTGCCTACCCTGCGGCGATGATGCACCGGAACGTGTTTGGGCGCGAGAACACGGCGTTCCTGTACCGCGACCCAGCCATGTCAAACAGCGTCGCCCCGGTCGGGCTTCGCCAGCTGCAGATGATGGGCGTGTGCGTGTCCGACCTGTTGCGCCACCCGGACTCCGCGTCGAGCCTGCAGACGATGGTTGAGCTGCTGTTCTTCAACCCCGACTTCCCCGAAAACATGACGGTGTACATGCCGTCGCGGGACTCGCCGTACGCCTTCACCTGGGAATGCGTCTCGGGTATTACGGGGGAGGGTGCCTGGCGCCGCTGCCACGTCATGGACATGGCGACGCGCGTGATGCGTGCCGCCGCTGACGCCCTGTACGAGGCGCGCCTACATTACGACTACGACTACGAGGACGTGTGTTACTTCCGCAACAACTTGTACCAGGACGTCCACGACACCCCCCCGTCCCTCATCCGCCGCATCGAAACGATTGACACGGTCGCCAACTTCAGCCCGCTGGTCGGGATGCCACCGCCTGCGACGGCGGTCCCCCCACCCCCCTCGCCTGCGAGCACATAAACGGGACCCTACCACGGTTACTACATTACTCCATCCATCCATCCATCCTCATGTGCCACCCGGTGGACGTCACGCGCGAGTTCTGGGACTTCGTGCGGGACGTGGCGAGCCACCCAGACGTCCAGGGCGACGATCTGAAGGACCTGTCGTCGTTCTCCGCCATCAGCCGTATCTTCAGCGCCGACAGCGGCGACAGACCGTGCTCCGTCAAGTTCTCGCTCCGCGCAGGTGGCGGCGTTTGTGGCAGCGGCGGCGGCGTTTGTGGCAGCGGCGGCGGCCAGGACGCCTTGCCGCGTCCGGAGCGGGGCGGGCCCGGGTGGATGTTCCGCGACGGCATGGTGTGGGACGAAGCCAACGCCCGCTACGTCTTCGACAGCGTGGAGTCCACGTGGTACGGCGTGCGCGACATCCTCGGCGCCGCCGCCTCTGCATCGCCCTCCGGCTCCGTCGTGAACGTGAGCGCCGCCGTGCGGCTGCTGCAGGTCACCCGGTGTCTCGCGAAGATCGACCGATGGTTGTCGGTTGCGTCACTTGCCGAAGACATTGAGCGCGGTTTCAATTGGTCAGGAATAAATTAAAACCCCCTGGTATCATATAACAATCTACAAAATGTCATCATTCGCCGGCGGAATCAGAATCTCTACGTCTAACACATCACTCTACGCCAATGAAAACGCCGGGGACGTGGTCATCTACACCGGGAGCAGCAACCAGACGTTCTACATCGGGCACAGCAATGTCGCCACGCCCGGTCTCGCCATGACGTCCAACCTGGACGTCCAGTTCGGCAAGGACATCACCAGTCGCATCGTGAATGCGACCGGGTCGATGGTCGTGCACATGGGCGGCATCTCGCCCGTGGAATCCGACGTCAACATCCAGGGCACGATCGCGGCCAACTCGATCGCGGCCAGCAACCACACCTTCCTGATGGGCAGCATCTCGGGCGTGTCCAAGTGGACCGACATCTCGTCGCTGGGGAGCTACAGCGTCACGTACGGCGCGGCCTCGTCCACCTTCTCGTCCAACGTCATTGTCGCCGGGAACATCGAGGCCGGGACCATGAACATCGCGGAGGTGGCCGCCTCCAACATGAAAGTCGGGGGCTACCTCACCGTCGGCTCCAACCTCAACGTCGACTACCCCATCCACGTCCAGTCCGTCGGCCTGAGCAATGTCAGCATCATGGCCGAGGGCGACATCTCGGCGCTGTCCGACAGGCGCGTCAAGACGGCCATCGAGCCCATCTCCGGCGCGCTCGCCAAGATGGACCTCATCAAGGGCTACACCTTCAACTGGGTGCGCGATCCCAACGCCTCCCGCTCCGCGGGCGTCATCGCGCAGGAGTTGCGCGAGGTGCTGCCCGAGGTCGTCACGGTCGACTCGACCGAGTCGGCGCACCTGCACGTCGCGTACGGCAACATCAGCGCCCTGCTCATCCAGGCGATCAAGGACCTCGCCCACCGCACCACCGCGATGGTGCTCACCATCGCCCAGCCCGGCGAGACCATCGACGTGGCCCTCCCCGACCGCAAGTCGCTCATCGGCGACGCGGCCGCCGCCCCTTGGCGCGTCGCGGTCATCAGCGCGGCCGAGGATGGCGCCGACGCCAGCGCCGCGTTCGCGGCCGTGTCCGAGGACGGCTCGCGCCTGGTGGGCCGCTGCGACGTGCCCGGCAAGTACGCGGTCATGGTCACGTGCTAGCGTGCTCACGTGCTAGCGTGCTAGCGTGCTCACGTGCTAGCGTGCTAGCGTGCTCACGTGCTAGCCGCCTCTTACGCCTGTTTACCACGCGACAACGTCGCCGTGCAGAAACAGGTGCTCCGTCATGTCGCTCAACACGACGCAGATGGCCGTTTCCTTGCTGACGTGATCTAGTTCGTACAGCGCGCGTGGGATGTGCTTGGTTGCATGCAGCAGTGCGATCACCTCGGCGTGCACGAGGTGGGTCCCCGACTTCGCGTCAAACGCGTCGAGGTAGGTCTTGAAAAAGGCACTGACGTCGTGCGCGCGGTCGGAGGCACGCGCGGGCGCGTGCGGGGCGATGTAAGCGAGCAGGACCTTGCGGACTTTGCCGAGCTTCAGCAGGTTGTCGCTGCTGGTGCTGTTGTCGATGCTGGTGCTGTTGTCGCCGCGCCGATCCCCCGCTGTCGGGGGGGGTGTCGGCGTTGCCACGGGGTCCACGCGCTGGAGCACGCCGGCGTTATCGCCCCGGTTGGACCTGAGCATGACTGTGCCACGCGTCCGGCCGCACTGGCGGCCGCTGCTGTTGCTGTTGCTGTTGCTGTTGCTGCTGGAGGTGGTTCTGGCAGTGGTGTGGTTGATATCGTACGACGTGATGATACCCGCCCTGAAGTCACAGTCGGGGCAGTCTGGGCAGTTGGGATCATCTGGGTGGTAGTTGTGGTACTGTCGGTAGTGGGGATTGTCTGTGCCGTCGGGCGTGTCAGACCGGACAGACGACATGTCGAGAATTTCAAGCAGGTCCAGGAAGTCTGGGCCGGTGTTGTCACCCTCACCCTCGTCCTTAGCAGCCGTCGCAGCCGCGGCCTCCGTGTTCAGCGTGACGTCGACCGACCACCACCCCGGCCACCCGGCCAGCTTCAGCACGCTCGTCGTGCGCGCGACTCTGGCGGTGCTGAGGTCCACGTACTTTGTGTGCGTCAGGCGGTACCCCCACGACATAAACCACTCGCTTACATTGTGGAAGAAGAGGTGCGTGCGTGCGTATGCGTAAGATAGATACGGTTGCGCCATATGGGGGGGGGTCTCATACTCCCCTGTTTTCAAGGCACCGCCTTATACTGTTGTTTGGATGACTGCGAGGACGATTGCGATTGCGATGAGCATGATGCCGATGTACGGCATGCGCTCCTTGTCACTCAGCGCCCGGACCGCGTCGTCAACCGACCGCACGTCGATCATGTCGTCCCACAGCGCGCGCGTCGCGCCGAGCGTCCGCATGACGAGCTCGTGTATCGGCAGCTTGTACAGGAGCTTGTCAGATGCCCTGCGCTCGGCAGAGTCATTCACGACGCGGTCCACTGTGTCGAGGACCCTCCGCTCCTTACTCATGAGCTGCTTGTACACTTCTTCCGGGTCGGGGTCAGACTCGTCCTGTACCATGTCTCGCTTCGTGAGGGGGCTGGAGGCGGTGTCGGTGAGACGGAGGAGTGACCTGTACTCGTCCATGGCGTTGTACTCCTTCACCTCCGTGCCGCCGTCCCCCGTGCCGCCGTTTTTCTCGGTTCCGCCGTTTTTCTCGGTGCCGATCGCGTCTGGACTGGTGATGGCAGACATGCCGCCGCCGTTGTTGTTACTAATCGTCCTTTTTTTTAGACCAGCCGTAGCACAGCAAGACGCTGGTATAAAGAATTCGGCAGTTGAGAGGGGTAGCAGCACACTGAGTGAAATCGAGCAATTACCATGAGCAGCAGGGGGCTCATGATCACCGAGCTGCACCAGGACTCGCCCATGGCGCCGCAGCCGCCAGAGTGCAACATCGCGCTCTACCGCCACCAACTCACGCTGTTGAAACGCGCACAGGACATGGAGAGCGTGCCGATCAATCTCAACGACGAGAGCGTGACGCACCCGTCCGTCAACTCGGCCATGCGACTCCTCGACAGAAACGCGACCAACCGAGCCGCCAACGCGTACGCGCACGGCCAAAGCGCCGCAGCCACGCCCGCCACGCCGGCGTACTCGTCGTCGCTCCTCAGGACCAGCATCGGTATCATCGGCGACAAGGTGGGCGCGGGGAAGTCGTACGTGATCCTGGCCCTGGCGCTGAACACGCGCCGGGCACGCATCTCGGCCGCATTAGCCGCGGAAGAGACAGCCGCATCAGCGACTGCCGCATCCCGTGAAGCAGCCGCATCAGCCGCAGCCCGTGAAGCAGCCGCATCCCGTGAAGCAGCCCGTGAAGCAGCCGCTTCCCGTGAAGCAGCCCGTGAAGCAGCCGCATCAGCCGCAGCCCGTGAAGCAGCCTCACCAGCTACGCCGAGCCTGGACGTCACCGTGGACGTCATGACGCACTCGTTCGCCGACAACCGCATCACGATGCAGAGCGAGCTCCCGTACTCTGACGTGATCGAGATGACGGTCATCGTGATCCCGCACACGCTCAGCTCGCAGTGGACCGAGTACATACGCCGCTTCGGCGGCGACCTGGCCTACATGCTCATCAACCGACGGAAACACTTTGACGACCCGTCCGTGATCAAGCAGATGGACGTCATCATCGTCACCGCGACGTTCCACAACCAGCTCGCGGGCCACCTGCGCAACTGCCGCATCCGACGCGTCGTGTTTGACGAGGCCGACAGCATGAGCATGTCGCGCTGCCAGCCGATCGACGCGTGCTTCCACTGGTTTGCGACCGCGTCGTACCGCAACATGCAGTGCCCGACGGGCGACTACACCCGCATGCAGATCGGCATCCGGTCCACGGGGTTCATCAACAACGTGTTCACCGACCTCACCGCGTCGCTTCTGGGGCACGTCCTCAGCAACGCGCTCGTGATCAAGAACAGAGACGCGTTTGTGGACGCGTCGATGCAGCTGCCCGAGCCCGTCGTGCACGTGGTCCGCTGCCGCCAGCCGCTCGCGATCTCGGTGCTGCATGGCGTCGTCGACCGCACCGTGATCCAGTGCCTCAACGCCGGCGACGTGAGCGGCGCGATGCAGCACATCAACCCGGTCAACCGCGGGACGGAGAACAACATCGTCGGGCTCCTCATCGGCAAGCTGTCTCGCATGGAGCACAACCTGGCGCACCGCATCGCGACCCTGCCCGACCTGTTTTACGACAGCGAAGCCCTGCGCGCCAACGAAGAGGCGCGCCTCACCACGCAGCTCGGCGAGGTGCAGGCGCGCATCACCAACATCCGCGAGCGCATCGCGCAGACCGACACCTGCTGCATCTGCTACGAAGAGCTCCTCAAGAGCGCCAGCACGAGCTCCGTAGAGACCACGCCCATGCTCAAGACGGTCGTGCCGTGCTGCTCCAACTCGTACTGCTTCATGTGCATCAACCGCTGGCTCGAGAGCCACACGACCTGCCCCATGTGCAAGTCGAGTCTCGGGACCAGCAACCTCCTCGTGGTGACTTCCGCGAACGACGCAGAAGCGGCCGCGGCTGCTGCAGCAGAGGCGGCGGC
>Ga0307932_1001260_pt1 | contig 10234 bp, 10 predicted proteins | sample OrgLakmetageno48_FD_201843 | JGI IMG/M metagenome (GOLD analysis project Ga0307932, IMG submission 201843) | Saline water microbial communities from Organic Lake, Antarctica - #48 | ecosystem: Environmental > Aquatic > Non-marine Saline and Alkaline > Saline | place: Antarctica: Organic Lake...
ATCTTCATAAACTAATCATAATTTATTTCAAACAAATAGTAAACAAAACCCGATCCAAGAATCGGGCTTTAATTTTCAACTTTCAAACCTTACAGACTTGCCTGTCGGAAAATTTTCTGGCTTCTCCTTACATTATCTCAATTAAATCAATTGATTCTACCACCACTTCTTCTGCAGGATAATCTCTTTCGTTAGTTTCCAGAGCTTCAATTTTATCAACCACATCCGTTCCTTCAATCACTTTACCAAAATTGGTATGCTTTCCATCCAGCCAAGGTGTTGATTCAGCCGTAACAATAAAAAACTGAGATCCGTTGGTATCTGGACCAGAATTAGCCATAGCCAAAGAACCTCTAGTCAACTTAATATTATTAATTTCATCTTCGAAAGTGTATCCTGGCCCACCAGTTCCATAAACCATTTGATTTTCATCTTTAGTTAAAGGATCCCCGGCTTGAATCATAAAATCTTTAATAATTCTGTGAAATTTGGTTTGATCGTAGAAATCAGATTGAGCTAGATGCAAAAAATTATTAACTGTTTTGGGAGCTTTGGTGGTAAAAAGTTCAACCTTGATATCGCCTAAATTAGTTTTTATTACAGCGATTTGATCTTCTTCATATTTCATAGTAGATGGTAATGAATTATTAATTTCTTCTTTCACACTTCTTTGAACTTCTTGCGTTTTGTTTTCTATATTTTTTTGAATTTCTTTTGATTTATTATCCAGATTCATTTGCACACTTTCAATTTCTTGATTAACTTGGGAAACTTTATCTGTATAACAACCAGAAAAAGTCAACATCAACATCAGACAAGCTATATACAAGCTTATTTTCATATTTTTCTCGACCCTGTTAAATAGGCTATGCCTAATTTAAAATAATATTTTAAATTATTCAACAGGGTAAATCCCGTTAAATCATTTTAAACAAAATTTGAAATACTATTTAACTGAGTTTTTTAATTATTAAAACATTTCAATTTTATAATAAATCCTTTAAAATGTAAACACTTACTTTTAAAAAAACTAATTTAAAAATATGGATTTAATTTACGCTTTAACTGCGACTTTGATAGTCAGTTTAATTTCTCTAATCGGAATTTTAACGCTTCTCATTAAAAAAAGATACTTGAATAAAATACTATTCTTTTTTATTAGTTTTTCAGCTGGCTCACTATTAGGTAGCGCTTTTTTTCATTTAATTCCTGAGTCCTTAGAAGAATCCAATTCTGCTTTTGTTTTCCAGTCGGTAATTATTGGTTTTGTAATATTTTTTATCTTAGAAAAAATTCTTCACTGGCACCATTGCCACAACAATCAATGCGAGGAACATAAACAAATATTAGGTTTTCAAAATTTAGCTGGCGATGCTCTCCATAACTTTATTGACGGCTTGATTATTATGGCTGCTTTTTCAGTCGACTTCAACCTAGGTTTGATTACTACTCTTTCAGTTATTACGCACGAAATCCCTCAGGAAATTAGTGATTTTGGAGTTTTAGTTTATAGCGGTTTCTCAAAAAAGAAAGCCCTTTTATATAATTTTATTTCAGCCTTAATGGCAATTTTAGGAACCTTAATCGGCTATTTCTTAATAATAAGCACTGCCCAAATTACTCAATGGCTACTTCCATTAACCGCTGGTGGTTTTATATACATCGCCGCTTCCGATTTAATCCCAGAAATAAATAAAGAAAAGAGCCTCTCAAAATCACTCCTCTCCCTCCTTTTCTTTTTACTAGCCTTATTGATAATAAGAGCTATTTAGAATTATTCAAAATTTAAAAACAACAAAATTACCACCGTCATTCCAAGTTTGTCGAAGAATTTATATTACTCCCTTAAATAAAGAGCAGAAAACTAGGAAAATGTTCCCTATATCATCTTAGACTTGCTTGTTTTCACTTTAGTAGAATACGAGATTCAACGAAATAATAATTTGAATATATAGTTAAATATCCAATCCTTTTATTCTAAAAACAAAAAGGCCTTATTTACGATATAAATAAGACCTTCTTCTTGAGATTTTTAACCCAAGGCTTTATCGAAAAGATCAAAACTTTTTCGATAACGATCACGTAAAATGGGATTATTCGAATCTTCCAAATAATTCGATAGAGCAATCAACTCATTATAAGCCACTCTGGGATAAGTTACGAATGAATCAATAAAATGAGAGAATTGAAATAAATATCCTATCAAGTCCGAAAGATCATAGACGATAGTTACCCTATTACTAGAGCTGCTAAAGGCCCAGCGCTGTTGAAACGATCTGTGTTCTATTAGACCTTTTTTTTCTTTTTTATGATGGCGGAGATAATGTCCCAATATTAAAAAAGGGATTAGCTCCGACTCAACCTCTCTCTCCAGAAAAGATTCTACAGTCTCTGTATTTTCCTTCTCCGCCCATTTCAACCAATTATCCCTTTTGGCTACAATTGCATAAACTGGCAAAGTTGAAAGAAAAACCGCTGTCCCTGGTTTAATAACTTTTTGTTCCCTCATAATAACCTCCTTTTTCTTGTTTATAATAAATTCAACTTCCATTTGAAATTATCTTGAAGATAAGCTCAAACAGAAACTGAATTCATCTTTTTCAAAAAACAAAACTTCATTAAATTTAATCATAATTATAGCATAAATATAGATTATTATCAATAGCAAAATCTTAAATTCTATTCCAAATCTTAACTCAACTATTTAGAAATTTTTAACTTTTTCTAAAAAAACTTCTCTCGGAGTATAATAGTTTAATCTCTTTCTAGGTCTATTATTTATCAATTTAACAACTTTATCAATATCTTTTTATTTAACTTCCTTGAAAGAAGATCCTTTAACAAAAAATTGTCTAATTAATCCATTACAATTTTCATTACATCCTCTTTCCCAAGAGTGGTAAGGATAAGCAAAATATACATCAATTTTAGTCTCTCTTTCAATCATTTCATGTTCAAAGAAAGTAGAACCATTATCATAAGTGATTGTATGTTTTTTACTTTGAAGAATATTCCCAAATCTTTCAATAACTTTTTCTTTAGTTAACTCCGCTAATCCTCTTTCTAGCTTATCAGCTAATAATAATCCACTTCTTCTATCAACATGAGTTAGAATATGAGACTTATCTTTTCCAACAATAGTATCTCCCTCCCAATCTCCAATTCTACCTCGATTTTTAACAACACTAGGACGAACATCGATCCTTTTCTTTTTCAGTCTTTCTCTCTCTTTTTCTCTAATTCTAGTCCCATAGCGACGACGATATTTACCTTTTTGACATCTTAAATATTTAACCAAATCTTTTCTTTTAAAATGAACAAAGTTGTAAATACTATCTTTTCCTATTCTCCTAGTTCTATCTAAGGGATAATTTATTCTTAATCTTCCTGAGATTTGTTCTGGAGACCAATACAGTTTTAATTTTTTGATAATATATCTTCTTAACCAAAGATTATTCTCAATTTTTCTAAATCTTTGATTAGCTAAAACTCTTCTATTTTTAGTTTTTTCCTTAGCTATTCTAGCATAATATTTACCTTTGGTTTTGTTTTGACTAATCTCTTGAGAAATTGCTGATGGAGTTTTGTTTAAGATCAAAGCTATATCTTTTTGTAAAACTCCTGTTCGAAGTAAAACCGATAGCTCATTTTTTTGTTCTGGTGTAATATGTTTATGAGACATCTCTTTCTAATTTAATTGTTAGTTTGTTAGACTAAACAATTATACCTGATTGAGGTGTTTTTTGAATTAAAATTAAGTTTGGGAGTAGAATTCAGCAATGTAGTGTAAAGATTCTAAACTTAATGCACCCCTAATATGATAAAATAATTCTTAATTATAATTAATAGTGCTTTTAATTTAAAATCTTCAGACTGATACAATCCTTATGATTTTTTAAAAAATTATGTTAAAATTTTTTTATAAGAATTAACAAAAATGAAGATGGATAAAAAAAATAATCTTTTTTTATCAATTACATTGATAATATTAGTTACTTTCTTGCTAATTAAAGTAATTTATTTTTCTGAGCCAGAAAAAGAAGACCATCAAATTAAAACAACATCGAAGAAAGAGGCTATAAACAATTGGAAAACATATAACAATACAACTTATGGATATGAACTTAAATACCCTGAAAATTGGTTTTTGAATACAGAAAAGGCTGACCGTGAAATATATTGTACTGGTCCAGACAATGAGTCTTGTTATGGAGGGTTTTTGTCTATATCTAATTATAAAAATCCAGATCAATATGAACAACACAGTCTTGATCAAGATGCTTTAGAAAAACCTACTGATTTTATAAAACTAGACTTAAGTATAAGAATAGAGGATGACTTTTTTTTAATAGACAATTTATGTAAAAGAAATCCTGGTCAAAATATTCTCAATAGAGAAAAAATTATTATTAACGGTATAGATGCAATAAATTGTTCTAGCGTTACAGTAGACCATCCAGCGGATATTTATATCGATTCCACAACTATAAAAAATAATGATAAAATATTTCAACTTGGCTATGAAAAAAACGGACCAAAAGATAAAAATGAATCGATAGAAAAAATCATATCCACTTTTACTCTTATAAAATAATCTAAACACAAAAATTAAATAGAAAAAAGACAAGAAAATACCAACACTTAAGGAAATCGAGTTAATTGTTTATGAAATTACTTTGACATCTGAGATGACTCCTTTTCTTTTTACTAGCCTTATTGATAATAAGAGTTATTTAAAACTAGCTTTATTTTCTTCAATTTTTTTTATAACCCTAGCTTGAAAGGATAGCTTTCCGATTTTATTACCTAAGATCAAGACCTTATCGCCAACCAATAAGTTAGTTTTTCTTTTTATTTTAGTTTCTGGTGTTAAAATAACGTCCCAACTTTCATTTAAATCATTTTTAATCAAAATAGAATCTTTCTTTTTTTGCATTAATTCACCACCTAATAAACCCTCTTCTGCCATGTTTCTTTTACAAAAAACCATATGTGAAGGTCTATTAGAAAGACTTCGTGGAATTCTGTTTTCCGTGAAATTTCTAATCTGTCTGTCAATATTCAATCTATTGAAAACTAAACTAAAAATAAAAGTCGCTAAAAATAAAATCATCACAATCGTTAAAATTCTATGACGATAAGCCCTTTTAGTTCTGTTGAAGATTAAAAAACCTAAAAACAAAAATATTCCAATTAATCCCAGCCAAACAAAAGGCATAAAATGAACTAATAAAATAAAATAATTCATTGAAAAAAAATGAATAGGAATTTCAAACAAATTAATCATTACCAAAGACAAAAAAACTGAGCTTAAAATAACCGTAATAAAAACTCCTGTCCAAATCAAAATACCGAAAAAACGACCCTGCCACTTAGGAACTGGCTTTATTTCATCTTTTTTTATTTTCTTGATTATTTCACAAGTTATTTTATCTTTGGTCATATATTTAAATTAATTTTCTATAGCAAGTCCTTTGATTATAGCTTGTTTTTTAAATAAAGCTTTTCCTCTGTTTAAAAGCGAAGCCACTGTACCTTTAGGCTTTTTAATAATGTCAACCATTTCTTCATAAGTTTTTTCTTCTAAGAATTTTAAAATCATCACCTCTTGATATTTAAAAGGCAAAGACCTTATTATTTCCTCAATAATTTTGACTTTTTCTTTATTTATTATTTTCTCTTCTATGTCAATTCCACTTTCTACTAAAATTTGTCTTAAATCATTTTGATCCAGGCTAAATTCTTGAGGCCTAGAGGTTTTTTTTCTGATGGCATCAATAGTAGTATTTCTAGTTATTTGAAAAATCCAAGTGGAAAATTTGTAAGAACTATCAAAACTATTAATGTTTTTATAAACTTTTATAAAAACCTCTTGCAAAATATCCTCTGTATCTTCTGAAGAAAAATAAGAAATTCTTCTAACAAAGAAAAATAATTGTTGCCAATATCTATTTATCAAAAAATTCAGATTCTCGGGATCTTTCAAAATTTCTTTTACTAAACTCTCATCAGAAGCTTTGTTTAGATTTTTTATCATTAATAGCTCTTAAGAGTTTACTTTCTCTATATATTATACGAAAAAAAGGCCAAAAGTTTTCAGTCTTTTTTATTTTCTCAATTTAATTTTTATTTAGCAGTTTCTATAATAATTTCCATAAAAACTACTATTTTTATTAAAATGTAAAAAAATATTACCCCTAAAAAAATCAAGATTGAGCGATAGCTAACCAAACCCAAAGAATAACTAGAAAAATTCCCGCATTAAAAAAATTAGGAATTAGAAGTGCTATTCCAGTTAAAATAATCATTAAATTATAACCGATTTGACCCTTAGAATTATTTGAAATATCTTTTAAAGCTCCTAAAATAGGCACTAAAAACAACCAAACAAAAACTGCTAACCCAATTACACCAAAAGAAAACCAGACTTCTAAAAATATATTAGAAGCATTAAACCCATGTCCATAACTGTCCTTTCCAAGCACTTCAGCTGAACTTCCCAAGCCTTGACCAATCCAAAAATTATTTTGAATCTCTCGCCAAGTAATTTGATAAATGTTTTTCCTGATTTCGATATTAGGATCTAATCGATAGACTGTTTTAACTTCCATTCCTGATTTTTTTTCTGTCTCAATTTCCTCTAAACGAATATGCCGACAATTATATTTATTCAATTCATCTATGTTCGAAATTTTTTCAGGAACAGATATTTGAGCTGTTCCTTGACAACTAATCGTAATCTCTTCCAAACCACTAAAAGAACTAGTCGCCCGATTGGTCAAATTGAAATTAGACAAACCAGTCATAGAAACAATCAAAATTGCAAACAACCCAATCCAAAAAATTGTTAAGACTTCTTTCAAAAAAGAAATACTTAAAAACTTATTTAAATTTAAAATTTGTTTTTGACGCAATAAACAGAAAAAATAAATTACGGTCAAAAAAGCAAACCCCAGCCAAGCGCTTCTTGCTACCGTTAACAACAGAACTACTGATATTAAAGCTAAATGAAAATTCAAAAACCACTGCCCCACTTTTCTAATTTCAAAAACCCCAACCATAGTTGAATTTTTCGTTCTAAATAAATAAAGTTTAACCCAATAAATCAAAGCTCCCAAGAAAACCAAATAAATTCCAAACCAATCTGGCTCAATAAAAGTTCCATTAGATCTTTCCGCAAAAACTTGAAAATCAATCCAATTCATTTTATAAGCAACAGCTTGATATATTCCAAAAAACAAAACTGGTAAAGAAGTTATAACAAAAAACCATAAAGCTTCCAGTTTTCTTTGTTTTTCTTGAAGATAAAACCTAGCCAAAAAATAAATCATTCCGAAGGAAACTAGCACTAGATTTAATTTCAAAGTTGCTGAAAAATTCAAGGCTTTCGCGAGTGAAAAAAAAGAAATTAAGATCAAAACTAAAATCAAAGCATCTCTATAATTAAAAGAATTTCCTATTTTTAAAAATTTATTTTTATTAAAACCATTTAATTTAGGAATTTTTTTATTTTTAGTTTTAAATAAAAGCAAAAAAACAGTCGCCAAAAACAACATCAAAGCAATCATCTGAAAAGGGCGAAAAGAAATCGGGATTTGAGAAGATGAAATAATCACACTTTCTAGTGGCAAAGAAATAATAAAAATCCAGAACATCCAAACCGGCCGATACAAAGACAAAATAAAAATTGCTAAAAAAATCGAACTAAAAATAATCAAATTCAACGGCAAAAACCCAGCCACATCCATTAAGATTAAAGTCGCATTAAATAAAATTCCAATTATTGCTATCCAAAAATATTCTTTAATCATTAAATTTAGAATTAAGAAATAAGATTTAAAATTTAAAATTAATTATGGCAAAGCCGTTCTTAAATCGTAAATCATAATTCATAATTCGATTGATTCACCACAAAATCCTAAACCCTACCTATTCAACGATTTTAATTCATTCAAAGCTTTCCTAGTAAACACTTTCCATTCAAATTTCTCTGCATCTTTCTGTGCTTGAGATATTTTTTTATCAATCTGTTTTTCATTTGAATTCAAAGCTTCCCACATTTTATCAGCCAGACTTTTATCATATTCTAAATCAAAAATAAAAGCATTTTTCTTGTTAGCGATTTCTTTCAAAGAAGAGTTTTCTGAAGTTACCACCGGACAACCAACATTAAAAGCTTCCAAAACTGGCAAACCAAAGCCTTCATATAAAGACGGAAAGCAAAGCAATTTAGCTTTCGCATAAAGAGTTGGCAAATCTTTTTGATTCACAAATCCCAACTGTTTAAATTTATTTTGAGGAATTTTATAAATTTTTCGAACTTCCCTGATTTCTTTTTCAATATCTGTGACCAAAGGGACCAGGTGAGGAATAAATTTTCCCGCTAAAACCAAATCGGGACATTCTTTTTTATTTTTATATTTTTCCCAAAGCATTCCATAAGAACGAATCAACCCATTAATATTTTTTCGCATATCAAAACCGCCAATATAAAAAATATATTTTGATTTTTCAAGTTTATGTTTTTCTATAATTTTCTTATTCTCTTTTTTGGAAACTGCCTGCTTGAAAATTGGGTCGCAATCAATATAATTGACACTTATTTTATCTTTTTCGATGCCATAAATCCGATTAATGTCAATCTTAGAATGTTTGGAAACAGTCATAATTTTATCAGCTCCTCCTATTCCTTTGTCAACTTGCTTGTGATAAATCTTTTTCCTCCAGTTATTCAAATACCAAGGGAAAATTTTGGGAATAGTGTCATGAACCATCATCAAGTGAGGGATTTTCTTGAAAATTGTTGAACTTTGATAAAGAGAAAAAAATACTTGGCAATTGTCTTTCTCTACCATCAAAGGTAAAAAATATTTCTCCCAAAATAATTTTCTAAATAAATCGTCTCTTTTATAAAAAGTTTTTAAAACTCGTTTTTTAAAATTTTTTGGCAATTTCAAATCTTCAGTTAAATCTTCTTCCAGATAAATAAAAAAAATGTCTTTGAAATTATTGTTTTCAATTAAGTTTTTCAAAAAATTTACTGTTACTTGCCCCATTCCTGCATCTGGTTTTCTAGCAAAAGTGGCATTAATTCCGATTTTCATTTTATTAATTTAATCTTTTAGAAAATAGTCTTTAAAAAAATCAACGAACTTTTTCGAAATAATTACATTTTTCACAAATAATTGATTCTTCAGGTTTATTTTTAGTTTTATTTTTTACAAATAAATCTCTAGCATATCTATACTTTTTATTATTCCAAATCTCACTGAAAGGTTCCTTGGAAATATCGCCAAAAGAATTTTCGTCGTTTGAGACAAAACAACAGGGCAAAACTTTTCCAGTTGGAGAAATAGCCAAAGTACTAAAGATTTGATCGCACTTTCTTTCAAATAAAGGATATTTTGTTTTTTTATGATATCTAGCTTTGGATTTTTTCTCACTAAGTGGAATCCATTTTTCTATTCTTTCTTCAACAGTTCCTGGAAATTTAAATTCTGGACTTCCCTCACCGACACTTATGGTAGTTGTTTCAAACTCAACCCCTATTTTTTTGGCCAATTCCCTAGCTTCCTCTAATTGATTTTGGTTAAATTTATTAATCATAAATTTCCAAAAAATTCTAGGTTTATCTGTCTTTTTTTTATTTTTTATTGCAACTATTTTTTTGAGATTTTCAGTAACCAATTTCAAATTTCCATTGACTCTATATTTTTCATATATACCTTGGGTTGTTCCATCCAGAGAAACCTCTATTTCGTCTAAGCCTGTTTTTAAAAAATCTTTCCAAAATTTATCAGTTTTTTCAAAACTTAAATTTGAATGAATAGAAACATGAATATTTCTTTCTTTGATAATTTTTAAAAATTCGTTGATTTTAGGATTCAGTAAAGATTCTCCCCAATTAAAAAAACTTATATGTTTTAAGGTTGGAATTTCTTCTAGAATTTTTCTTAGTAGCTCTTCTTCCATTAAACTCTTTTCTGCCTTCATCATTCCAGATCCATTATTGCAAAGCGGACAATTTAGGTTGCAAATATTAGACGGATCTATTATTATAGTCCTAGGATAAGGAGCTTTTCCAGTAATCCTATAAAACCAAAAAGCGTAATAAAAATAGATTAGTTTAAGTTTAGTTTTAAGTTTATTTGGTAAAAATAATAATATGAATTGCATTTCTTACTTTTTAGATAATTATTTTAGTTTATTTCGAAATTAGATCTTTATAAATACC
>Ga0307932_1001261_pt1 | contig 10228 bp, 6 predicted proteins | sample OrgLakmetageno48_FD_201843 | JGI IMG/M metagenome (GOLD analysis project Ga0307932, IMG submission 201843) | Saline water microbial communities from Organic Lake, Antarctica - #48 | ecosystem: Environmental > Aquatic > Non-marine Saline and Alkaline > Saline | place: Antarctica: Organic Lake...
CCTCAAAACAAAATTGTTCCAAAGATAACAGTGAACAAAAAATCTAGAAAACCCGCTCGGGCAAATATTGGCTATGACTCTGCTATTATCACAGACACCAAAGATAGCCCATTTAATCTTTTTGGTGCAATTGGGAATTCATTAAAATCGTGGTTCCACGCTCTCACTACTTCTCGAAAGAAAAAAGCCCCAGTGTATACAGTTCCAGAAACTCAAAGAAGAAAGGGGATTATTCAAAGAGCGACATCTAAAAGTGGTTCTATCTTCACTGCTGACTCAGCAGAGTTGCGTGCAAGAATCAAACGGCGGCAGAAACTCGCGCAAGAACAGATGGATCACGGAGAACCAGAAGTGAGCTGGTCACCATACACCGATGCTGGATTCAAACTATTAGAATCTCCAGAAGAGACCGCTCGGCTCGCCAGTCCACATAACGTTGCCGTTGAATTTAAAAAACAAGCGGAGATTACGGGTACAGCCCCAGTCCTCCAACCACCAGTACCCCCGGCTCCACCAATTCCTGTAGTGGAGCCCGAAAACGAAATATCTGTAGTTGCTGCAGTCGAACCCGCGACTGCAGCACTACCCAACACAGAGACAGAACCCCTGCCAACTCCACAGCCTCCCACCGCGCATCATCAAGAAGAATCTGCTGATGCGCACAATTTGGATAGCAAAACACTCAGCACAAACGCCTTGGCTATGAGTGTCGTGGCTGGTTTGACGGTGGTGGTGGTAGTGTTCTTTATCGGAAAAACCGTCTTTGAATTCATCACCACCTCGGAAACAGAAATCGTAGCTGATACCACATTATACTTGCAGTCAGCCACACCCAACCCAGTGGTCGTCACCCAAACAAATTCAATCACAGACATTCCGCTGCAGGCAGACAGCTCACTAGAAGCAACCTACGTAGACACAAAACTCTTTGCACCCGGTGGAGAAACCATCCCGCCGGCTACTATCATTTCTGCGCTCGAATTTGCCGTACTGCCGAGCTTTACCCAATCGCTAACAGATATTCGCTTTGCTCAAATAAACGATTCAGCTCCTATTATCGTATTCACATTCACTGATGCAGACACCGCACTTGGAGGATTCTTGGCCTGGGAAAGAACCATGGCTAAGGATTTAAGAGGAATATACCCCACTCCGGAAATAGACAATCTCACATTTACAGATACCAGTATTCAAAATACCGATGCTCGAGTACTCACCTCATCAAGTGGTGAAATCGTAGCGGTATATGGAATCGTTTCAGACAACACTGCAATAATTACTGACTCACCAGAAACCTTTACTCAAGTATTAAGCGCAAGCTTTTCTGATTAATTCTTCCTATGAAAACCGTATCTAAGTTAAAAGACCGGCTTTCTCAAGACACTCTCCAGTGGAAACTGGCAAACTAGTATGAGTATCGTCGCTCATGTTGCTACTGTTCAGCCAAGCGTTCTGCATGGCACAATAGTTACTATTGAAGCAGATATCTCGCGTGGCCTCCACGCATTTTCTGTAGTTGGCCTGGCCGGAAAAGCAGTAGATGAATCAAAAGACAGAGTCGGTAGTGCCATCAAACACTCAGGCTACTCGTCACCAAAAACAAAAAACCAGAAAATCATCATCTCCTTGTCACCCGCTGACCTCAAGAAGGAAGGGCCTTTGTTCGATTTACCTATCGCAATTGCGTACTTATTGGCGGCGCAAGAGATTACTACTGACACCATCCCAAGAGTGTTTGTTGGAGAGCTCGGTTTAGACGGAACGCTGCGCCCAGTAAAGGGTGTATTGAGTTGTACGCAAGCAGCAAAAGACACCGGATACGGAGAAATAATTGTTCCGCAAGAGAATGCCCAAGAAGCAGCCCTGATCGAAGGAATTGAAGTGATTCCGGCCAAAAGCCTGACTCAAGTAATTGAACACATAAAACTTCCCACACCAGAGTTTGAAAAAACGCGTATCGAAGCTCACCCGGCTACAGTTATTCACGAAGACTGGTTTGAAAGTGCTATTAATTTGGAAGATATTAAAGGTCAAGAAAGTGCCAAACGTGGGCTCCTGATTGCCGCTGCCGGGAGACACAATGTGATGTTGGTGGGACCACCAGGCACTGGCAAAACAATGCTAGCCCGAGCTCTGCGGGCATTGCTTCCACCACTGACCAGAGAAGAGGCTTTGGCCGTGACCCGGATTCATTCATTGGCCAATACTGACTATGCGATAAGCACGAGACCTCCTTTCCGCTCACCACACCACACCGCTTCACACACCTCTCTGGTAGGAGGCGGCACCAACCCGAAACCTGGAGAAGTCACACTGGCTCACCATGGGGTACTTTTCATGGATGAATTTCCAGAATTTGAACGGCGTTCGCTCGATGCCTTGCGACAGCCGCTGGAAGATAGAGTGGTGAGTATTTCACGCGTCGCAGGAACTTCAGAATTTCCCGCTGACTTCATCTTGATAGCAGCCCTAAATCCCTACCGGGGAAGTGAGGACGGCACCACAGACCTCGCTCGTGCTATGCAAGAAACGTATAAAAATAAAGTATCAGGACCCATCTTAGATAGAATAGATTTATGGATAGAAGTGCCTCATGTGCCGTACGACACGCTGACCGCCTTACCAAGCAAGGTAGATGAAACCGGGCCAGCTCGTAGCAAAATACTTTCTGCTCGAGTCCTGCAAACGGCTCGTCAAAACCAGGTGAGCAATAGTAGCTTAAGCGCTCGTGAACTAGAGCACCTGATTCACCTTTCACCTGAAGTGAAAGCGTTACTGAAACTCTCTAGTCAAAAATTAAATCTCTCACCCCGAAGTTACCACCGTCTGATCAAAGTGTCGCGCACCATTGCTGATTTGGATAACGCTCCAGATATTACTCCAGCTCACGTACTGGAGGCTCTGCAGTATCGGGTGAGTGTTTAGACTAATGAGAGAAACCAAAACGTCGAACCCCAGCGGTTCGACGTTTTTTCTGTTGATTTTATTGGTGAGCTTAGAAAGGGTTTCTTCCGCCACGAACCTCAAAGTGTAAGTGATTTCCAGTGGATCTTCCAGTATTTCCCATTCCTCCAATCACTTCACCTTGGGAGACGTAGTTTCCAACTCCCACTGAGTTTGAAGAGAGGTGAGCGTAGAGTGTCTGCGCGCCACTGGCGTGTCGGATTACAATATATCGACCATATCCACCATTCCAACCAGAGTACTTGGATACAATTACTTCTCCAGCGGCGGCGGCGCGAATAGAAGCACCAGCACCGGCAGCTAGGTCTACGGCGTTGTATCCATGAATACCTTGTGTCTTCACAGCTCCAGGAGCAGGATGAGAGAATCCAGTACTCGCTGCCACGGCACCTGAAACACTAACCGGCTGTGCGCTGACTCTGGTGCGAACCGGTGCCTGAATCGCTCCACCCGGGATAATCAGGGTCGTACCGATTACCAGCTGCTCATCTTCGAACATTTGATTAAACGCGAGAATTTCTTCCGAATCAGCTTCGTATTTTTTAGCGATTGATTCAATCGAGTCACCACTCTTGATATCATGCTGCACTCCAGCGACCGGTAGAATTACCAACGAGTCACCCGGCTGAATGTCGCTTGCTCGATTCAGGTCATTCGCCCACATAATAGTATTTGTAGTCACTCCAAACATGTCTGCTATTTCAGACAGTGAATCATTCAGTCGAACGGTATAGACACGAATTTCACCGGTGTAGGTTTTTTGTTCCGCCATCACGTCAGCTCCAACTGGTCCGGTTGAAACCAAAGCATTATCTTTCACTAGAACTTCAGCTCCACCTCGTGCTCCCATTGGGTTGGGGTTTTGCAAAGCCGCCAGCAGCGGCATATCGGTAGCTGATTGGCTTACAAGTTCAATCGGAGTTGTTGCTATTACTTCTTGAGTATGAAAAAAATGCGACAATATTCCTGCGTGCGCAGATAAAGGAATAGCGATTGCCAGCATAGCGAGCAATCCCTCACTTAACAACCAAGTCATTCGCTTAGAATGAGCTAGTGGTGGTTTTATGGGTAGCTGACTGTCTGGTATTCCAGAACTTTCGTCTGCTTCTTGTGTAGTAGGTTTTATACGTCAAAGGTTATGGTCTCGCCGCAATGCTATCGTAAACAGAAATAAACAGAAGTGGAGGTATGTATTACCTCCTGACGTACCAAAATGGGTACGAGCAGTATTCTACTAGAGACACCTCACAACACAATTGACGTAATACACTTTTTTGGCAAACTATTTTATGCTTCAAAATAACAAGTTTTTGGGCCCCAAAATTGCTATTGCCATTACACATATAGTGTCTTAAAGTTTTTCTGGAATATATTGTAAATATTTTACGACAAGGGAAGGGGCTCGGCTGGTAGCCGTGTACGTACCGCTTTACTTCTCTTCAATAGCCCTTCATTTCTGACTCAAAACCACCCATGCTATTATGTGCCACACATGTCAGAAAACATCCCGTACCTCGAAGGTCTCAACGACCCCCAAAAACAAGCAGTCTTACACATCGACGGACCCCTTATGGTGCTCGCAGGAGCTGGCTCCGGAAAAACTCGTGTCATTACACATCGAATTGTCCACCTCATTCATAAAGGCACAGCTCCTCACAATATCCTAGCGGTAACATTTACCAACAAATCTGCTAAAGAAATGCGGGAACGAGTCACACAGCTCACCCAAAAATACCCCCCTTCTGATCGCACGGTCATTGATAGCCAACCAGTAGTTACCACGTTCCACTCCTTAGGAGTCCGTCTGCTTCGTGAGTTTCATGAATCACTGGGCCTGCGGCGGCACTTTGTTATCTACGACCGCAGTGACAGTCAAAAAGCAGTGAAACAAGCCATCGAAAAAGCTAATTACAATCCCAAAGAATTTGAACCGCGGAAGATGTTGTCAATTATTTCCCGAGCCAAAGGGGATGCGATGACGTTGCTTGATTTTAAAGACGCGGCCAATTCGTATCCCGATCAAGTAGCCGCTGAAGTATGGGAAAGATACGAAGCCATTTTAATAAACGAACACGCGCTTGATTTTGATGACCTTCTGGCTAAAACCTTGCGCTTGTTAGAAGATCATCCATCAGTACGCGAAACACTTATCAAGCGCTACAAATACATTCACGTTGACGAGTACCAAGACACTAACAAAGTCCAATTCCGGATTGCTGAACTACTGGCTGGTGACGTACACAATATATGTGTAGTGGGTGACATCGACCAAAACATTTATTCATGGCGCGGAGCCGACATCAAAAATGTGCTTCAGTTCGAGCGACATTTTCCACGCGCGACAACCATCTTGCTCGAAGAAAACTATCGTTCGACCGGAACCATCATTGCGGCTTCCAATGAAATCATTAAGAAGAACCAAAACCGCGTCGATAAAAATGTCTTCACGAGTAACGAGATAGGAGACAAGATTACTCTCTACGCTGGCATGACCGGCTACGACGAAGCCGAATACATCGCCCTGACCGCCCAAGAGCTGATAAAAGAGGGAGCTGACCCGTCTTCTATTGCCGTCCTTTATCGAACCAACTTCCAATCGCGTTCACTGGAGGAAGCATTCCTCAATTTTGATGTGCCGTATCAGTTACTGGGATTAAAATTCTTCGAACGCCGAGAAGTGAAAGACGTTTTGTCGTACTTGCGTCTAGCCCTGAATCCCAACAGTAACGCTGATTTGAGTCGGGTCATTAACACGCCGACTCGAGGTATCGGAAAAGTTACGATGCTGAAAGTGATTGCAGGAAACCGTGCTGACCTCAATGCTGGAGCAGCAGCAAAAGTAAAAGTATTTGATGACATAATGATGGACATCGCAAAAACGGCCGTGGAAAAACCGTTGTCAGAAACAATCAAGTTCATCATGAAGCGCAGTGGCATTGAAGACAATCTCAAAGAAGAGGGGACTGAAGAAGCTCTCGAGCGCATCGAAAACTTGCGGGAGCTGGTGACTCTCGCTAGTCGTTTCAATGACACGGAGCCCAACGAAGCAGTCGAGCTCATGTTGGAGACAGCTGCTTTGCAGAGTGATCAAGATGAACTGAAAGAAAAAGCTGAGCAAAACGCGGTGCGACTCATGACAATTCATGCCTCCAAAGGGCTCGAGTTCACCCATGTATTTATTTCCGGTCTCGAAGAGGGACTGTTTCCTCACGAACGACTCGACGACGGACGAACTGACCAAGAAGAGGAGCGAAGACTCTTCTACGTAGCGCTTACTCGAGCTGAAAAAAGACTCTTCCTTACCTACGCCCATATGCGCACTATCTTCGGCCAACAACGAGTCAACGTGCCATCTTCTTTTTTGAATGACATTAGTAAAGAACACGTCGAAACTTCTGAAGGTGTTGGCCGTAGTGGGGGAGCCAACTCTGGCTACGAGACGACTATCTACCTCGACTGAGGTTCGCTTGGAAAATCAGTCTTGTTTCTTTATCGAGACTACCGTAATCTAAATACATGCCCGAAAAATTTGTACATAAAAAATCTCTAGGACAGCATTTTCTCAATAGCGACTACGCCCCAAAAAAGATGTGTGACGCTGCCCACCTGAGGGCAGGGGACATTGTGCTAGAAGTAGGACCGGGGACAGGAATTCTCACTAAAGAAATCTTGGCTCGAGGAGCGCACGTGGTAGCTATTGAAGCTGACCCGCGGGCGATTACATTACTGGAAGGTACGTTTGCAGAAGCAATCGCGAGCAAACAACTCGTTATTCACCATCATGACGCGCGAACTCTTACTCCAACTGACTTTGGTGTGAATGACCACCAATACAAGGTTGTCGCTAATATCCCGTATTATATTTCCGGTTCACTCTTTCGCAGTTTTTTAGACACGGACTGTCAGCCAACGGATTTAGTGTTTCTGGTCCAAAAAGAAGTCGCCCATCGGATTGCCCGCGACCCCAAAGAATCTTTGCTTTCACTATCTGTCAAATTGTTTGGCCATCCTACATACATAGGTACGGTGAAAAAAGGACACTTCAATCCACCCCCAAAAGTGGATTCTGCCATCATCGCAGTTGGAAACATCAATCATGACGCTTTTGTTGATATCACCCGGGAGCAGTTGTTCACTCTATTACATCTGGGCTTTGGCCAAAAACGGAAGCAACTGGTGGGTAATCTTTCTCATGAGTACGCCAGAGCTGCTCTTTGTGCTTTATTTACTGACCTCAATATACCGCTGGATGTGCGGGCAGAAGACGTGTCTCCAGACACATGGTTTAGAATTCTTAGTCGGCTGTAGTTTCCCTCACATTTTCCACAGCCAATCCACACTTAGTACACAGATACCTGTTGGAAAGTGTAAATAGTACGAATGCACCTGGTATACTTTAGTTATATGAAGGGTCAAATTAACCCCAAAATTACTGGAGCAACTATCGTCGGTTTTGCGCTAATTGTGGGCGCGTACACCGTTAGTAATTTTAGTATCGACAAGGAAATTCCCCAGCAAGCGGCAGTCTCTGTTGCTCAAGCAAAAGCCCGGGCGCCCATTACTGTGCTAGACAATGACAACAACGGGATTCAAGACTGGCGGGACACGTTTATCACCACTGAACTGACTCGCAAACCGGCAACTTCAACTTACACTTTACCAGATACACTCACAGGTAAAATGAGCATTGGTTTTATGGAGGGCATTCTGAGATCACGTATGAAAGGTCAATTTGCACGCAGTGATGAAGAAGTGATTGAAGACACAGTCAATTTTCTAGACACTGCCACTACAATCGAGCTTTTCGATACAGTAGACGTTCAGGTTATGACACAATGGGAAGATCAAGATGTAGTGAACTATGGCAACGCTATCGCGGGAGCGATATTGGAAAATAACCTACCGGGTTTAGAATCGGAGCTCGTTATCCTGCTGGATGTTATGGAGAAGAATAACACCGAAAGAATTGTCGAACTCAACTCACTGGCTGAAGCCTACAAGCGTAACCGCGAGGCTCTTATGGCCACCCCCGTGCCAGCTTTTTTACTAAAAGAACACTTAGACCTCATCAATACCTTCCACGCTGTCCATAAAGATATTGAAGCGATGGCGGCAGCTGCTGATGACCCCATGTTTACGCTGCTGCGCCTGAAGCGCTACGAGGATGATGCAAAAGGACTCGGTCTTGCTTTCCAGAATATGCTAGCTGGTTTAACGGAGTATTCAGACCAGTTTACCGCTGACGACCCAGCTATGTTGTTTACTCTTTTCAGCCCTGACCAAATTAACTAATCGTTTATGGATACTTTCTTTACTCTACTCAAAAAAAGCCTTGTTGCCACAGTGTTCATTATTTTTGCGTTTGTGGCGGTCTACATCCCTCAACCGTACAACAACGTTTCAGAGGCTGAAGCTGTTCTAGCCACTGAGGCCACTCAAGCTACCATTATTGCAAATCTCGTCTCACTTAATGCTTCAAACTCAGCCGTCGCTGGCTTCGATTCTGGTACATCGATTTCAACTATAGCTGATTGGGGTAAAGAAAATGTGTTGGATACGCTGGGATGGATTGCGGCAAAGAAGGCACTTTCGACTATAGTTTCTGATTTAATTGACTGGATAAACAATGGTTTTAAGAACAGGCCAGGTTTTGTACAAGACATTGGGGGCTTCTTGCGCGATACTGCTGATCAGGAAATCGGTGAGTACCTACAAAACCTAACCGCTGTTGGTTCTTTTATCTGTTCACCCTTTCGACTGAGTGTGCGTATTTCGGTCGACCTCCAGTATCGTCGGGGAACCCAACCGGCTCCAACTTGTACGCTTTCTGGTATCGTCGACAACATTGAAGGGTTCATTGATGGTTCGTTTGAAGAAGGAGGATGGAAGGGCTGGTTTGCACTCACCTCTACCCCCCAATCAAACACTCCTTACGGCGCCGCCCTCACAGCTCAAGCTGGGGCGCGAGCTGCAATCATTAACGCCCAAGGAGAGGAAATAAAATTATTAGATTTTGGTGCGGGATTTTTTTCCTCTAAGAAGTGCAACGACGTTGACGGCAAAGAAGTCTGCAACGTCATCACGCCCGGGCAGACTATTTCAAATGCACTCTCTTTCAACCTCGACTCAGGACGACAAACACTTATCGCTGCTGATGAGATTGACGAATTGATTACTGCTTTACTTTCACAGCTAGCAAACAAAGCACTCACCGGTGGGGCTGGTCTTTTGGGGCTTACAGAGGATGGTGCATCTCCTGGATACACCGGTTCATACCTTGACCAACTAATAGCCGAGTCTAATGGTGAGTTTAATTACGAAGAAGGAAGTCTACTCATGAACAATACTTTAGACACTCAAATAGACTATCTCAACCTGGCAATTGAATCTCTAAGTACCTTTCAGGCGTACTTAGCAAACCCACGCAATAGCAATCCTGCAAAAAAAGCTCCGCATTTTACTGCAATCGACGAAGCGAAAGATATCATCCGTGACCTTATGGGCTCCTTTCCTAAGCCAGGTGTTGCTGCTTCAGACAGCGTAATTGGAGAACTGAAGGAGGTGATAGATAGATATGAGGATCCAACTGCTACTGATGATGATAGGCTCGATATGGTCCGAGAATTCTCTAGCCTCATTTATTACACAGAACAGGATATAAATGACACTATTCGCGACTGGGAACACCTAGAAGCAAACCAGGGTGCCAGCGGCGAAATAAACTCTGCTATAGACAACTTTGATTTCAAAAAAATAAAGGAGCTCATGGACGATACTTTGGATATTCAAATTGAAATGTTTGAACTAGCAACAGAAATGGAAACGCGCTCACAATATGTTATCTCGCCTCCGGAATTATTGGGTATCGATAATACAAGTGACCAAGTGACCGATCCGGCAATACTGGCCCTATTCCAAGATGCGAGTGATAAGGCTCGGGTAATTATAGAAAAGACAAGGGGAAGCTTCCCTCCACCAGCTAAAATGAATAGCGATGGAAATATTGTTAGCGATAGTGATAGCGGCTACATTTATGAGATGAGAGAGCTGAGATCTCTATGGGGACACTCTCTAACTAGCAAAGCTGATAAACTCAATCTCGCCCATGAATTCAGTGAGTACAGAGGCCAATTATACTCACAAACGAACCTCAATCAAGCTATTAGCAATTGGGCAGAAACGCTGAGCGAAGCAGAAACGCTGAGCAAACTTTAATTATGTCTATCTTCAAACGAATCATATCCTATTCGCCCTATCTATTGGT
>Ga0307932_1001266_pt1 | contig 10206 bp, 13 predicted proteins | sample OrgLakmetageno48_FD_201843 | JGI IMG/M metagenome (GOLD analysis project Ga0307932, IMG submission 201843) | Saline water microbial communities from Organic Lake, Antarctica - #48 | ecosystem: Environmental > Aquatic > Non-marine Saline and Alkaline > Saline | place: Antarctica: Organic Lake...
GAAAATGCTGGACCTATTCTGCCTAACCTTTGGCCTCGAACCTGACGCCAACAAGGTACGCAAGACGATAAGAAGAGGCACCAAGCTCGTGCCGATAAGCAAAGAGAAATACTAATGTGTAATGATTGTTTAAGTGCTTTACAGCTGATTATAACTGCCCCAGGGGAGGTGCAAATCTCTACAGCCTTGCGTTGTTAGACCGCCCCCAAGGTTCATTTTTATGCGTGATAAATAAGGATCTTTTTTCCAAAAGAGAGATCCTTAATTATTATGACCTGTTATTTTGCGGGTATTTTAGGATTATTTTGTAATTGTGACCTGTCACAAAAGGATTGAAAATGGCGAGAGCGTCCGGCGGAGGCCGTAAAGCGGGTAAAAATTTACTCGCGCCCTTGGCGAATGCGTTGACCGAAATACCGCCACCTGATGAATTGATTGATCACAATGCAATATCAGTTTGGCATACCCAAAGCCGCGTTTTGATTGAACGCAAATTATTAACCATTGACCAGGCCCCGGTGCTACTTGCCTATTGCAACTCTTTTGCATTGATGCTGCAAGCTGATGCGATTATTCAAAAAGAAGGCTTAACTGTCTCAAGTGCCACCGGTGGCGATAAAAAACACCCGGCTTTAAATGCACGTGGTGATGCCATTAATTCGCTCACCCGGATCGGTTCGCTATTGGGCTTTGATCCAACCAGTTACCGGCGCATTGTCGGAGGTGGTGATAATTCCGGATCGGGAGATAACGAATTCAGCGAGTTTTAATTTATGGCTAAATACCCAAACGTCAACGCTGCAACAAAATATGCGCGCGATATTGTCACGGATCGCATACCGTCTTGCAAATATGTCAAGCAAGCCTGTCAACGTCATTTAGATGATTTAGCAAAAAGCAAAGACAAGCATTATCCATATAGATTCAACCGCGCCAAGGGCGAACGTGTCTGTCGCTTCATCCAAAAATTACCGCACACCAAAGGCAAGTGGGCGAAGCTGCCGATCAATGAGCGGCGCATCAAGCTTGAGCCCTGGCAGCTGTTTATCCATGTGGTTTTTTATGGCTGGGAACGGCGCAAAGATAAAAAACGGCGCTTTCGTACTGCTTATGTTTGCGTGCCGCGTAAAAACGGCAAGTCCGTTAAAGCCAGTGGCAATGCGCTGTATACCTTTTGCGCTGATGGCGAACATGGCGCAGAAGTTTATTGTGGCGCGACAACTGAAAAGCAAGCCTGGGAAGTTTTCAAACCCGCCCGGCTAATGGTTAAAGCTTTGCTCGGTTTGCGTGAACGTTTCCGCATTGAGGTGATGGCTAAAAAATTAATGTTGCCCGATGGTAGCGTGTTCGAGCCGGTGATCGGTGATCCTGGTGATGGTAGCAGTCCCCATTGCGCCATTATCGATGAATACCACGAGCACGACGGTCCCGAGCTATTTGATACCATGCAAACGGGCATGGGCTCACGCGAACAGCCGATGATATTCGTGATCACGACGGCAGGTTCAAACATTGCTGGGCCCTGTAAAGATTTACAAGACGATGTTGCCAAAGTATTAGACGGCACCATCGAAGATGACACTCTTTTTGGCATTATCTACACCATTGACGAAAAAGACGATTGGACAGATCCAAACGTATTAGCCAAAGCCAATCCAAACATGGGCGTTTCTGTAGATGTTGATTACCTGCTTGGCCAGCAACAGCGTGCTATTCGTAACCCGCGTTACACCAATATTTTTAAAACCAAACATCTCAACATGTGGGTTAACGCCGCGACCGCTTTTTTCCACAGCGAACAATGGAAGAAAGCCGAAGATCGCAGCCTAGACATTAACGATTTTACCGATGTATCTGCCTGGTTTGGTCTTGACCTTGCCAGCAAGTTAGATATTTGTTCGTTGGTGAAACTTTTTGCGCGTACCGAGGCCGATGGCAAGTTGCATTATTATTGTTTTAGCCGGCACTTTCTGCCCGAAGAGACCATTTTTGATACGGACCAAAAAAACAGTAAACTTTATCAACGTTGGATAAATACCCCATGGGAAAACAGCGACGGCAGTGCATTAAAAGCAACAGATGGCGCAGAGGTCGACTTCAACGAGGTCGCCGACGAAGTTTTAGGATTAGCCGATCGCTTCCGCGTGCGCGAAGTACCGCACGACCCTTGGAACAGTGCACAGCTGGCGCAACAGCTTAATGAAAATGGCGTGACCGCGGTTAAAATCCCGCAAACCACGGTGCATTTATCACCCGGCATGAAAGAGATTGAATCTGCACTGGCGGCCGGTCGCTTTCATCACGATGGCAATCCGGTATTAACCTGGATGATCAGCAACGTTTCCGCGAAAGAAGATGCCAAAGGCAATGTGTTTCCCCGAAAAGAAAAGCGCGATCAAAAAATTGACGGCGCGATTGGATTAATTATGGCCGTTTACCGCGCCATGTTAGATGAAGGCGACGGCCCGAGTGTTTATGAAGATGAAGAGGCAATGCTGTTTTTATGAAATATATCAATGAATTATTAGCGCTGGTCGGACTAGCACTGATCACCTACGGACTGCTGTTTTTATATGGCCGTCCAATCACCGCGCTGATTATCGGCATTGTTTGTCTGTTATTGGCGCTGTTTAAACCCACACTTGAAGCGCTAAGAGGTAACTATGCTCAGGAAACTACTGACACCCAAAGCAGCGATTAACCGCCCTAAGCTAAACGAAGGCAGTGAGCTGTTTGGATCAAGCCTGCGCAGCGGCAAAGACATTACTGCCGAGAACGCGTTACGGGTAGCCGCCGTTTATTCCTGTACGCGCGTATTATCCGAGGCGATGGGCGCATTGCCTTTATCGCTGTATAAAAAAGACGGGGTCAATCGCCAAGAGGCAAGCGATCACAGCCTGAACAACATTTTATCAATTTTACCCAATAGCGAGATCACCAGCTTTGATTTACGTGCCCAAAGCATGACTAGCTTATTGCTACAGGGTAATTCATACAATCAGGTATTACGTGATAAAGCCGGCCGCGTCGGGGAAATCTGGCCCTTATTACCGAAGAACTGCCAGTTAGATCGCACCAAATCCGGCAAGTTAGTGTTAGTGGTTGAAGGCGAAAACAATGCTTGGACCATGGACAAGGTCTGGCGCATTAACGGTTTATCAACCAACGGTATCGAAGGGCTTTCACCGGTTGGATTAATGCGCGAAACCGTCGGCAGTGCCATGGCGATGGACCATTATTCCGCTGCTATTTATGGCAATGGCGCGAAACCCGGCGGCGTATTGCAAATGGACGGCAAGCTGTCCAAAGACGGCCAAACGCGCTTATTAGAATCTTGGAACAGCACCCACGGCGGCCCCGATAACGCGGCCAAAGTGGCCTTGTTGCAAGAAGGCATGAAGTGGCAGCAAATCAGCATGAGCGCTGAAGATGCGCAGTTTATTGAATCGCGCAAATATAACCGATCTGAAATCGCCGGCATATTTGGTGTACCACCGCACATGATTGGCGACTTAGAAAAAGCCACTTTTTCTAATATTGAGCATCAAAGCTTGCAGTTTGTTATTCACAGCCTATTGCCGTGGATCCGCCGCTTTGAACAATCCATTAGCCGGGATCTGTTGTTACCAAGCGAACGCGGCATTTATTATCCTAAATTTAATGTTGAAGGATTGTTGCGCGGCGACAGTGCAGCGCGGGGTGAGTTTTACAAACAGATGTTTAACGTTGGCGCTTACAGTCCCAACAAAATATTGGCATTAGAAGATGAAAACCCGATCCCTGAGGGGGACAATCACTTTATCAATTCCGCTTCCATCACCCTGGAGAATGCAAAAAATGCGCAAAAAAGCCAAAAACAATAAAGCCAGTTGGTACAGCATCAAAGCCGCGGCTAACAATCAACCTGCCGAGGTGCTTTTATATGACGAGATAGGCTTCTGGGGCGTAACGGCTGCGGATTTTATAGCAGATTTTAACGCCATTAACGACAGTAATATCACCCTGCGCATTAATAGCCCAGGCGGATCAGTCTTTGAAGGCATGGCAATTTACAATGCTATCCGCCGCCACAAAGCCACTATTACCACCCAGATTGATGGCATTGCCGCCTCCATGGCAAGCATTATCGCCCTGGCAGGTGATTATATTAAAATGTCTGAAACAGCTTACTACATGATCCATAACCCGTTCGGGTTTAGCATGGGCACGGCAAAAGACTTACGCAAAGATGCACAATTGCTTGATGAAATGACCGATCAGATGGTTAATATCTATCAGTCAAAAAGCACGTTAAGTCGCGAAGAAATTATCGCGGCAATGGATGACGAAACTTGGTACACCGGGCCCACGGCACTAACCGCTGGTTTTGTTAGTGAGCTCACGGAAACCTTAGACGCCGCCGCCTGTTATCACGGCACCGATGCAGTTAATCACTTTACTAAATCACCCATCACCATCACCCAAGCAAACGCCCAAGAGGATCCGCCGCAGCCTCCGAAGTTGACCCACTTGATTGCGGCAAAGCATGATTTACTTCGTCTGCAAGACGACATTTAACTACCCAAAGGAAACACCATGACTATTTTAGAAATGAAACTCGCAGCAGCAGGCAAAGTAAAACAAATGCGCGCGATTGTTGACGGCGCCGAAGCGGTTACCCGTGACTTAAACGAAGATGAACAAACACAATATGCGGCGCTTAAAGCCCAACGTCTTGAATTAAATGCGCGCATTGAACGTGCTGAAGAATTACAAGCCGAAGAAACAAAAATGGCCGTGCTTGATAATAATGCCCACAAACCCGCGCCGATGGCTGATGAAAAACCCACCGATCCGATTAACTCAAAAGAGTACATGGCCGCGTTCGCGTCGGTTGTCTCTTCGCGCCGTAACCAGGTGCCGGTTGACGCCCGCGCTGCTTTAACCATCGGCGCTTCCGAAAGCCATTTTGCAGTGCCAGAGGTGTATCGCAAAACCATGATTGCCAAACTTGGCGCGCATAACTGTTTGCGTCAAATTTGTAACGTGATCACGACAACATCAACTGAAAACATTCCCGTCGTCACAGACAACGGCGCAGCGGGTTGGGTTGATGAATTAGGTACTTACCCAGAGTCCGACCTAACCGGTGAGCGCAAAGTATTAGGCGCGCACAAATTAGGGCGGATCAGTAAAATCTCCGAAGAATTATTACAAGATGAAGCGGTAAACCTAGAAACGGTTTTAGCGGATGCTTACGCTAAATCATTTGGCGACGCAGAAGAAACCGCTATGTTCAGCGGTGACGGCATAAACAAACCAAACGGTCTGGCGACGCAGGTAACAAAATCAGTGGAAGCAGCCGCAGTGGCGGCCATTGCCGTTGATGATTTAATTAATCTTCAACATGGCGTTAAACGCCCGTATCGCGCGGGCGGTGTTTGGGTAATGAACGATCTAACCATTGCCGCATTGCGTAAACTGAAAAATGATAAAGGCGAGTTTATTTGGCAAGACGGCATGCGCGAAGGCGAACCAGATCGTTTATTGGGCAAGCCCGTATTTTCAACCGATTCCATTGCCGTTCCGGCAGCCTCTGCAACCAGTATGCTATTTGGTGATTTTAAACAGGGCGTGGATATTGGCGACCGTGGCACCGTTTATATGCAACGTTTAGAAGAGCTGTATGCAGCATCAGGTGCAATCGGTTTCCGCATGCGCGCGCGCATTGACATGGTAGTGAAAGATACCGCTGCCATTGCCAAGCTGGTGCATCCTGCGACGTAAGTTGTCAGTATTAAAGCGGTCAGGTGTAAAAGCTGACCGCTTTAAAAAGGAATAAACATGGCAAGTAAAAAAAGCAAAACACCGGCCAAAGCGCCTGATCCGCAATCAGAAAATACAACGCAAGGTCAGCCAATCGCGACCCAGTGCATCTTAACCACCAGTTTAGGCACTGTTAGCGAATCTTATCAACCTGGCGATCTGTATACGGCGAGTGGTAATGAAGTAGCGCGGCTAATTGCGCGCAACATGGCAAATCCTATTTAATCGTACTTAGTAAGGGGAAACCATGATCAACTTAGCGCGGGTTAAAGAGCAATTGCGGCTGGATGCTGATCTTACTGACGAAGATCCACTGATCGGCAGTTACTTGGCAGCCGGTCAAATCGCTGCCGCCAATTATATTGATCGGCCTTTAGTTTGGAATGAAAGCACCGAGATTGCAGCAGATGACACCCTGACCATTAACGCCACAGACGATATTGAGCTGTCGGTGTTATTGATGGTCGGGCATTGGTATGCAGCCCGTGAAAGCGTGGTGATCGGCACCATTGTTTCCGAGGTGCCTTTTGCGTTTAAGTTTTTGCTCGATCCTTATCGTATTTTATAAACGCCGTATTTTATAGGAGCAGATAACCATGCGCGCAGGCTTATTAGACCAACGGTTAAAACTGTATCAAACCATTAATAGCAAAACCCCATCGGGTGCGTTAACGAAATCCCTCTCACTACCTTTAGCGGTCTGGGGGAAAGCGGAACAAGAAGGTGCCAGTCGCGACAACGATAACGATCGCGACCTGACCCTTAACCGTTATTTATTTACCAGCCGTTATCGCACCAACATTAAAGCCGGCGACTGGTTAAGTTGGCGCAGCAAACTACTGCACATTGATAGCATTGACGACAGCGACCCCAAGCGCGCCGTTATTATTATCAGCGCACAGATCAACCCCAACGCCAATGCGCCACCCTTTAGCCTAGAGCAGTTTGTTATTGATACGGCGTTAAACAATTATTTTCAATAAGCACCTTAATGCGAGGTTTTTATGTTTGATAACGTGCAAGTCACTGGTCTTGATGAGCTAGAGCGCGCCCTGGTCAGTATCGGCGCTGAAATGGGTTATCCTATTTTGCGCAAAGCCTCACGCGCCGCCATGAAGCCAGTAAAAACGCAAATGCAAGAAAACGCGCCCTTTGATGATGATCCTAATCGCGATCAAGGCCCACATTTACGCAATAAAATCAGCGTTAACGTGCGCAAAAAAGGCAGTCGTGGCAGTCAACAAACCGCGGCCACTACGCGCGTTGGGCCAACAAAAGCGCACAGCCAAAAAGCCATTGCCGCTGAATACGGCACCACCAATCAAGGCGCACAGCCATTTATCCGCAGTGCCTTATTTGATAACCGCTATCGTGTTGTCGAAACCTTTAAACAAGTATTACGCGCCAAATTGCTCGAGGTTACTTTATGATCTTAGAAGGGGGGTTACAAAACTGGTTGAGCGAAAAAACCTGGCTCGAATGTTACTGGATGAATCGTCCCGAAAGCGCTAACACTGCCGTGGTATATCGCTGTTTATCGCCGGGCATGGTAGAAAGCGGCTTAATTGCGTCGGGGATTAACGAAGATAGCTATTCAATCAGCATTTATCACACTAACCCCGAAGTGGGCAAAGCCCTGGCAGACGGCATTAAAAAGAGCCTGCATTATTTCAGTGGCGACCTCGGCGGTTATCCCGTGCAGTTTATTAAATTCAGCGGCGGATTTGATCGCCAATTAGCCAGTGACGGCCGCGCTTATTACGAATTTAACCGCGACTTTATTATTAATCACTAACCAGCAACCCTTATTAGCGCAATAGCATCGCATTAGCAGCCCATTAGCACCGCAATATTAACCTAAACCCAAATAAACAGAGGTCATTATGTCACAAGTAGATCCCAGCACGTACGCTAAACTTCCCGCCGGCACCCGCTTTTTATTCGGCGAGATCACCGATGAAACCGCCGCACTTTCTTTATTAAAAGACGCCACAGCCGTCGGCGCAACGGGAAAATCAGGCAGCTTTGTTGATGCCACGCGCTTAATTGATACTGATTACAAATACATCTCTGACATGGCCGAAGGCCCAGATAAAGAATTTGTATTTTTAGACGACGCCAGTGATAGCGATTTAAGCGCGTTTTTAGCAAAAGCCGACAGCGGTAGCACGGTAAAAGTGCGCATTGAATTTCCAAATCAGCGTTTTGCTGATATGACCATCGTATTGGCGGGTTGGTCATTGCAAGATCTAGAAAAAGGCAAACCCATGCAAATTGTGGTCACGGGCAAACAAAACGCCATTGAACGTGGTGTGATTGCCGTTTAATCCTGTTCACTCGATCACTCGCAAGCATCACCAGTAACCAATTAACCGTTTAAAGAGAAAAATAATGAACCTTAAAAAACAACTGCTTAAACCTGCGCTGCAAACCGCCATTAAACTATCCCTGTTTGGCGCAGAATATCCAGTGCGCCACCTCACTGCATCGCGTTTAAATCTGCATGATAAAGCCATTAAAAAACACCAAGCCGACCAAGACGGCGAAGCGCTTAATACCTGCTCGGCGCAATTAGTGTTGGATTCGTTGGTTGATGAAGATAATCAGCCCATGGCCGACAGCATCACGCCCGAGCAATTAATGGACCTTTATTCGCCGGTGCAAATTAATGACGCTGTCTCGGCAATCACCCGCTTAAATTTCTTGGGTGAAGAAGCGGAGCAGGCAGCAAAAAAAGGCTAACCGAAGATCCATTATTAGCGTTTTGCTTTAGCCTGGGCGAAAAATTGTGCGTGGTCGATCCGCGCACTATTTACCACCAAGCCGACACTGAGCTGGTCGCGCTTTGGCTGGCCCACTTTGGCCTTAAAAATGGCGATTCGGCAGCCCCATCAGCGCCACCCACCGCCGATTTATCAGTTGACCAGCAGGTCAGCGCTTGTGAAAGGATCTTATTGTAATGTCGGATATCGCACGCTTAACCGTTGCGCTTTATGCAAACTCAGCGCAATTTGTCAGTGAGTTAAACAGCGCAAGACGCACGTCGGCAAACTGGTCCCGCGATGTTGGCAAGGCATTTGCCAGCACGGCCAAAACCGCGGGCATTGCCACCACTGCCATGGTCGCGGGCATTGCAACATTAGGTTATGCAGTCAAATCATCACTCGACAGCATTGACGAGCTTACGATTGCCGCCGCGAACTTGTCTATCCCGGTGGAAAAGTTCGGGCAGTTATCTTATGCCGCCAAACTCGCCAACACCGACATCGGCGCGGTCTCCGATGTTATTAAAGATATCAGCGTGCGCGTGCAAGATGCCGCCTTTGCGCAATCTGGGCCCTTAGTGGATTTTTTCGCGCAAATTAACCAACAGGCGAGCGATTGGGCAACCATGCGCCCGGATCAGCAGTTTAAGAAATTTGTCGATGAAATTAACAAAATGGACGCGAATTCTGCGCGCTTTTGGTTAGACGAAATAAACGACAGCGCATCAGGCATGTTTGATACCTTATACGGCAGTGACGCCGCGTTTTCTGAATTTGTTGATCAAGCCAAGAAAGCTGGCATGGCGATTAACGCACAAATGGCGGCTAACGCTAAAGCGGCGCGCGTCGAGTTTGATCGCATGTTAGCGATCAGCGCCGCTACTTGGACAAACATTGTTGCCGCCGCTTCCCCAGCCATTGAATATATATTAAAAGGCATTAATTCGTGGGTGCTTGAAGCCGCCGAAGCGCAGGGCGGATTCCAAAATATGGCCACGCGTTTAACCCTTGCTATGGTTCGGGCAGTGCAAACCATTACCCATGCCATGGTAGGCATGTTTGATCGCATCAAAACAGAAATGCGCGACATCAGCGGCTATTTAGGCCGTGACTGGTTCCCCATTCCGGATGTAAGTGTATTAACCAGCACGCTGGAAAGTGTGCAAGCCAAAATGATGGATATTCAACAAAGTGGCACTTATGTCGCGCCATCCGATGATATCCCCGGCTACTGGAAAAACAGCGCCGCGCAAATTGCACAATACAATGCCCTGCAACAGCGCGCCGCAGAGCTTAAAAACGCGCTAAAAGGCAATACTGATTTAAGTGGCTTTGACGCCGCAATCGATAAAATACTGAGCAAAGTGATCCAAGCCAACCAGGCGGTTAAAGACGGTGGCGTAGCGCCTGTTGTTCCGGTTATACCCGTTATACCCGTGATACCCGTTGAAGCCAATAAAGGCAACCCTGCCGTAAGCGCATTTCAGCAAGCCAGTGCACAGATAAAAACCGAATGGCAGCGTCGCTTGGCTATCGAAGCCTCTGGGCAGCAGCAGTCTGTCACCCAAGAAGCCTTTAGTTATCAAGATCGCTACGCGAGGATGACCGAGCAATATCAACTTGCTTATGAAGCTGC
>Ga0307932_1001268_pt1 | contig 10205 bp, 7 predicted proteins | sample OrgLakmetageno48_FD_201843 | JGI IMG/M metagenome (GOLD analysis project Ga0307932, IMG submission 201843) | Saline water microbial communities from Organic Lake, Antarctica - #48 | ecosystem: Environmental > Aquatic > Non-marine Saline and Alkaline > Saline | place: Antarctica: Organic Lake...
TGGATCGCGCGCCGCACACGGCTGGCTGAAGACGCGGCCATCGGCGCCGTGCTTGGATCGTTCTTCGGGCTTGGTATTGTTCTGCTGACGATTATCCAGACCATGAGTGCGGGACGACAGGCTGGGTTGGAAGGTTTTCTGCTCGGCTCTGCCGCTGGCATGCTGTATCAGGACGCGGTGGTCATTGCCATCGGCGGATCACTGGCCGTTTTCGCCACATGGCTGCTGCGCCGCCCAATGACGCTGGTGGCGTTTGATGCAGAGTTCGCGGCAGCCATGGGATATAACGTTCGCCGTATCGACCTGTTGATGATGGGCCTTGTGGTGGCCGTCACTGTGATTGGGCTGAAACTTGTGGGGCTGATCCTGATCGTTGCGATGCTGATCATTCCGCCCGTCACCGCGCGCTTCTGGACCGACCGCAGTGACCGTATAATCTGGATTGCGGGGGTGTTCGGTGGCCTGTCAGGTTATGTAGGCGCAGCGTTCTCGGCCTCGGCTCCCGCAATGCCGACAGGCCCGCTTATCGTGCTGACGGCCGCTGCGATTTTCTTGTTCTCGCTCGTCTTCGCTCCCGTGCGCGGTGTTGCCGCCGTTGTTGTTCGCCACCACCGATTCCAGCGGCGCGTGCACCGCCGCCAGGGATTGCTGTCACTATCGCGCGCAGAGCCTATCCGCGAAAAATTCACCCTGCGCCTGCTGCTGCGCAGCGGGCTAATTCGCCCCGACGGGGTGCCCACCGATACAGGGCGGGCACAGGCCGCCAAAGTCGCGCGCGACGAGCGCCGCTGGGACATCGCTCGTGAGATCCATCAGGATGCAGGACTGACCGGTCGTTACGACGGACTGACTCCCATCGAAGAGGTCTTCACCCCAGATGAAATACGAGACTTCGACCGTAGGCTCGGGCCACCGGTTGCTGTAAGAGGGTTTGCCTGATGGGCGCTGACTTTGTGCAGTTTTCACTGACGCCGATTTTGATCGGCACCTTCGCGGCGATCGCTTGCGCGCTGCCGGGCAACTTCCTGATTCTGCGCCGACAGGCGTTGATTGGGGACGCGATCAGCCACGTGGTGCTGCCCGGCATCGTGGCGGCTTTCCTTATTACTGGCACACTTGCCGCGATCCCTATGCTGTTGGGGGCGGCGGTAATCGCCGTGATCCTGATCGAAGCGGTCAAACGCCTTGGCGGCATCGAGCCCGGGGCTGCAATGGGTGTCGTGTTCACCACGCTCTTCGCAGGTGGGGTGCTGCTGCTTGAGCAGTCGGACGCCTCCTCGGTCCATCTGGATGTGGAGCACGCGTTGATGGGCAATCTGGAATCCTTGATCTGGTTCAAGGCGACCGGCTGGGAGTCGCTTCTCGATCCGGTGGCACTGGCCACGCTACCCCATGAACTGCCGCGCATGGCTGTGGTTTGCGTGCTGGTGATCATCCTCATGCTGGTATTCTGGCGCTGGCTCAAGATCTCCACTTTTGACGAAGGTTTTGCCCAAGCGCTCGGCATTCCTGTCGCAGCCCTCGGCATTGGTCTGGTGATCACTGCCGCCATTGCTGCTGTCGCGGCATTCGACGCGGTCGGCTCGATTATCGTGATCGCCATGTTCATCTGTCCGCCAGCCGCCGCGCGATTAATGACTAACCAGCTAGAGGTGCAAGTCTGGTGGTCGGTCTTCTTTGCGGTGCTTTCCGCCGTTATGGGCTACGTTTTTGCCGGATATGGGCCGCTGTGGTTTGGCAGCCAAAACGCCGTCAGTGCAGCGGGAATGATCGCCACGGTTTCCGGCATCGTTCTGGGGCTGGCCTGCCTTTACGGCCCGCATCGTTCGCGCGTTGGTGTGGGGCGGGAAGACACGGCGACCTGAGGCCGGTAATGCGGGATACGGTTATTTTCCTGGCATTGGCGTCAAGATGAGCAGTTCTGGCCTTGTTAGCGACCTGTCGGTCCATCCCGACTGTTTCTGCAACCAGTTCATCAAGGTTATCGTTTGTTGCGCGGTGCGCGTATTGTCAGGGTCTTTCATAGTTGATTCGCCGGTTGCGCGGCGATCTTTATATTTATTGAACGGCAAGAATGGACTGGGAGCGGTTGTTAAACGTGCTGCGCACGAATATCTGTTACAGGCCGTTTACGATCATGAGCCAGCGGGGCAGTGAGATTGACTGCACCAACTCCACGAGGGGGAGGTGCCGCAGCAGAAACAGAAGCGATTTGAGTGAACCTGGTGGTCGCCTGCTCCTGCGGAAGGTCCTGGTTTAGTGGCGCTTACGACTTCAAAAGTTGTGGGCAATTGGAAAGTGAGTATCAAGCTGATGGCTAATTTCCTGCGACGCTGTACCCTTCGCCAGCCTCGATGCCATACCGACCTTTACCCGATTTTTGAAAGTAACTGTGCCAAAACACCACAAGCGGGGGCGATACGAACGCCATTCGGACCAACCTGCCCGTATCGAAAATACTGTCAACACACCCCAGAATTCAAAGCTCAGCTGGTGGCTGAAAGTTAAAGTCTTGGCGCGTCTGGAGATCTTGTGAGTAGGTCTCTTCCTATTGGCCATTATCTCAGACGCGACAGTGGCCTCCAATTCAAAAAAACCTGTCAAGAATAAAGGTTTTTATGAAGTGGTTCATGTCTCGGAATGCGGGCGTGTTAGGCGACGCATTGGCTCTTCATGTCAGGCATTATTCAGGCTGGGCAATCCTACTTTTAGTCGTTCATATTCGGGAACCGTGGAAGCTTTTTGGATTACAAACAATTGCTCAGGACTGGAATCATTAACTGTATTGTCAATTACTGCGTTGATTTGTGTGAGCCAATCCCATGTTGCCTAAATCCCGCATGTCCTCCGCTGCACAACTTTTTTAGCGAGTATAATGCCTGGGTAGGTGCAACACTTCAAACGCCGAGTCGTGGAGTAACAGGTTATTCGCATCACGACAACCGGATACCACCAGGCGATCGCAACTGCGCTCGTTTGCCTCCCGCAGCGTTGAGTGAATGCAAGCACCTGTGATCACTCCACCGATAATTAAGTGCCTGATACTTTTGACGCGAAGTATTTAATCTAAACATCTGATATTAAAAAGTTTCTAATTTTTTTCAGGAGGAAACCCATGTGATCGAAATAACCTTTTAGGTCAAGAGCACCGCTCTACACGCCAATCACAATTACTGCCGTGCCCCTAGCGGGCCATTTTCTGTTCAGGGGCCAGCTTTAGTGCTGTGGCGCGTTTCACGGCCCCAACTCATCATTTTTCTATCAACATATAATTGGTGGGAAAGCGCAATTGGACGTTTTGTTTGTTGCCTTGGGCACTGCCATCCTCAAACTCCATGCCAATGAAGTTCGCGCTGGTTGCAGTGGAACCCAGCAGGCCCTTGTCCCAGGCAAAACTGCTGATATCGTCAAGGGTCGAGGCGAATTCATCGCTAGTTACCAGCGCCGCGGCTTCCTTGCGAGTGTAAAAATCGATGGTTTCCATCTGTTTCAGAAATCCGGCTTGGTCGGTTCCGACCGCGGAAGCCATGTGCGCGATAACTTCGTCCCGCTTTGGGTGACCCGGCTCAAGCATCGATACGACTTCGAACCATGCTCCGGCTAGAGCGTAGCCGAGCTCTGGGTGCTCATTGAGTGTTTCAGTGTGAATCAGAAGAATGTCAGTTATTTCATCTGGAATGTCGGCGCTGTCAAAAAGAAGCGTGGAATCTGGGTTCTGCTCAATAACCTGGCTGAGTTGTGGTTTCCAGGTGACAACAGCTTCGGTATCCGGGGACTGGAACGCTGCGATAATATCGGCATCAGAGGTGTTAACAACGGTGACGTCTCGCTCGCTCATGCCGTACTGGCCGAGCGCTCGTGCCAGAAGGTAGTGAGAGCCAGAGAACTGTACTAGGTTGATGCGTTTGCCAGCGAGATCCTCAACGCGTTTTCCGCTGCTTTTCATCACCATACTGTCGCTGCCGTTGGGAAGCGATGAGCATTATCGCAGCTGTTGAATCGACGCCGCCGGCGGCGGGAATGGTCAGAGCATCAAGGGTTATGGCAATCACACCATCAAACTCTCCAGCGGTATACTGAATTTGTGCTTCTACGTAGTCGTTCAGTTGAACAGCGGATACGTCAATGCCGTATCTGTCGCCCCACTTGTCGAGGAGTCCGGTTTCCTCAGCGTATCCAAGAGGCATGTTGCCAGCGTAGATGGTCCAGGCAATACGGAAAGTAGGTGTATCTGTGGCGGGCGCAGTATGGCTCAACAACGACACTAATACTGCAGAAAAAAATATTCCCGAAGCTTTTATGAGCGCCCCCTGTCAGGGATTTGGTTTGAAATTTAGTATTGCCTAAATGCCCAAATGGAAGAATGATTCATTGTGCAGGCTCACCTGACGTGAGACGCACGCTTACCATGCAGTGGTAGCGTGGAAAAAAGATCCTCAAGGAATGCAGTGACCGCAGACTTCTGGGTTTCGCGGCCGGGTCGAAAAGCAACTTCTACCAGTGATTTACGGCGAAAATAATCCGGTCGCACGGCGACCATCTGACCGCTTTCAACCCAGTTTCGGGCGTAGTAACTAAGTAAACAGTGTCACTATCGGGATCTTCAAGGTTTGCCGGCTGATGGGTGAGTCAGGATTGGCTTGCAAACGGTCTGGTCCTCACGCTTATAAAAACACCACGAAACCCTCACAGGTCATGTTCCACTCTGACCAATGCTGCCAGTACGGTAGCCGTAAATTCCGCCAACGACTCTGGCGTTATCGTACAGAGCAGAGCATGAGCCGCAGAGGAAATTGTTGAGACAATTCGCCAATGGAACGGGCCGGAAGTCGTTGACCACTGCAGTTGGCTAATGACTGCGATTGAGTGAGTTTCGTGCCGATTACCCATGATCTTTATCAGATCATTCCGGTGTGCGGGTATCAGCACCTCCAGTCCCCAACTGTCCAGGATCAGCAATTGCACTTTGCTCACCTGACCCAGAACTTTCTGGTAAATGCCGTCGGCCCTGGCCTGGGTCAGTGTCAGCAATAGTCGAGATATCGGGTAGTACCGGGCACTGAGACCGTTCAGATAAGTTTGATGCCCTATGGCACAGCCCAAGTATGTTTTGCCGCTGACACAAGGATCGGTGATCAGCAGGTCTTGTCCCCGCTCCAGCCAATTGATTTGAGCCAGTTGCGTCGCCTGTGCTTCCTTGAGATTGCGCCGGTGTTGGTAATCGATGTCCTGAACCGAAGCGCGGAGCTTAAAGCGGGCCTGCGAACCAAACGATCCTGCTTCCGGTGCTCCCGTGTCTGAAACTCCCGGTTGAGCAACAGTTCTAGGCGTTCGGTGCACGATAATGTGTCATAGGTGTCTGGCTGGTTTTGTTGTCGAAGGCGCTGGCTATTGCGGCAATCTGGTGCGTGGATCAACCTATTGCTCCAATGCTGTGCGGTGTATGGGTAGGGTGCCGAGTCTTTATACATGTCAATTAGCATGTAAAACAGAAGCCTATGCACAGCTGCATCTATATGGCACGCCGTTTGCTAAAGGTTTGTTAGTTAATCTAATGAACTGGAGTACGTCGCATGCAACTGGATATGCACAAGACCTTGTGGGGCCATGAGGGTACGGTCGAGCAGGGCGCAGTGCTGGCTGTTGACTCTGGTTTTACCGGAATCGAAGCCCCGGCTCCGGCTGATGAAGCTGAGCGGGAACATATGGCGACAATATTCGCCGATTACGGTTTGAGTTACATTGCCGAGATATGCACGACGGGCAGCTATGTGCCTGACCGTCATGCCACGCCCGATGAGCACCTGGCCTCGCTTGAGACAAAGATCAAGCGCAGCCTGATGCTGAACCCACGCTTTTGCAATGTGATGGGTGGCTGCGATGCATGGCCTCTGGACGTGCAAATCGACTTCTTTCGCCGCGCCCAGGACATGGCTGAGCGCTACGGTGTGCTGTGTAGCTTCGAGACCCACCGTAGTCGCTCATTCTTTAATCCTTGGGTAACGCGCGATGTTTTGCGCGCTTTGCCTGATCTGCTCATAACCTGTGATTTCAGTCACTGGGTAGTGGTCTGTGAGCGGCAGATGGATACCGAGTGGGAGACCATTTTGGAAGTGGCGGAGAATGCCCATCATGTGCACAGCCGTGTCGGCTACGACCAGGGTCCACAGGTTTCGCACCCTGCAGCGCCGGAATATGCTGAGGCGCTGGCTTCGCACGAGCGTTGTTGGCAAGCGATCTGGGCCAGTCAAGTGCGTCGCGGTTATACCGCCAGCAGCATGACCCCGGAATTTGGCCCCCCCGGCTATCTGCACACACAACCTTTCACCGGCATGCCCGTTGCGGATCTCTGGCAGATGAATCGCTGGATTGGAGCGCGTGAGCGTGATCAGTTTGTACTTTGGCAGGCTGCGCAACAATAACGGTCTGCCGGTTAACAGAATCTGACGTTTTGCAGGCCATCACAGGAGTTACATGCAATGCAGGTTTACAAGAACATCTGGCGTGACGAGGGCATGCTGCCCAACACCCTGGCCATCGGATATGTGCTGTTGACTTATTTTGGTGGTTGGGCGCTGTTATTTGTGGGTGCCTGGTGGAGTCTAGCGCTCGGGGTAGTCGCGGTTGCCCATGGTATGACGATTGCGGCGTACCTGTTGCACGACTGCGGACACAACGCGTTATGCAAGAAAGTTGAACACAACACCCGGGTCGGGCGCTGGATGAATGTGATTACTGGTTCCCACTACGGCACCTATGAAGACATGCGTTACAAACACATGCGCCACCACGTCGACAACTGTGAGCCGGTCGCCTTCGACTACCGGGTCTGGTTGCTTGAGCGGCCGGTGCTGTACAAGATCGTCTGCGGTCTGGAGTGGTGTTACATCCCAGCGGTGGAGCTGATCATGCATGGCATGTTGATCGCAGCGCCCTTTGTCTATGAAAGCAAAAAGGCTCAGCGTGGGCGGGTGGTGCGGGTGACATTGCTGCGCTTCAGTCTCTTCGCACTGTTTGTTTGGTTCGCGCCGCTGGCGGCGCTGGGGTACGTCGTGGCTTACTGCCTGTTTTTGACGTTTTTGCGGTTCATGGATTCCTTTCAACACAATTACGAGATTTTCTACACGCTGGATGCCGCCGATATCAAGCCGCCTTACAAGGGGAACCGTGAGTACGAAGAGCACAACACCTATAGCAATCTGATCTCGGCGCGGTGGCCCTGGTTGAACCTGCTGGCGTTAAATTTCCCCTACCACAACGCTCATCACACTAAACCCAACACTGCCTGGTATCGATTGCCCACGTTCCACGACAGTCTGTATGGCGATAACTGCCCGCAGCAGCTGAGTATGTGGGGGCAGGTGAAGAGCTTTCATCAACATCGGGTTGGTCGGGTGCTGGCTGAAGAATACGGCACTGCGGATGTGCGTGAAACGGTACGCGACGGTAAGGCGGTGGGGGTTAATGCATTGTCGTTCCTCACTGCATTCTGATGCTTATTTTTCTTGCTGAGCAGGCTTTGGGTGGAGGGCACTGATGTCGGAATTCATGGCAGCAGTTTGGGACAGTCTTGATTTCAAGCAGCCAGTGGCACCGAGCATCAAACTGATGTTAGGCGTAACAGCGTGGTTGGCTTTTGTACTGACGTGGCATTTTGCCGCAACGGCCAAGGGAACCCCAAGCCCGCTTTTTCCGGGGCCGTTGCAGGTGTTTGAGGCGCTGCGCGAGCTGTTTTTGGAGCGCGAGTTCAGCGCTGACGTGCTGAGCAGTCTCAAGCGCATTGGTGTCAGTTTTGCGCTGGCGGTGGCGGTTGCTGTTCCGCTGGGAGTGCTGATGGGAGCGTTCCCGCTGGTGGCGGCGTTCTTCAATCCGCTGGTTTCGGCCTTTCGCTACCTGCCTGCACCCGCCTTTATTCCACTCTTGTTGATGTGGCTAGGTACGGGGGATGAACAGAAGATTGCGCTGCTGGTCCTCGGCGTGGTGTGGTTTTTGATCACATTGGTCAGCGATGTGGTGCGGCAAGTGCCTGCAGATTTTATTGAGACATCAAAGACCCTGGGCGGTTCACGCCGAGTGATTCTTTGGACGGTAGTGGCACCCGCGGCACTGCCTGGAATTGTTGATACTTGCCGTCAGATGCTCGCAGTGAGCTGGACTTATCTGGTAATTGCCGAGATCGTCGCTGCCACAGACGGCATCGGCGCAATGATGATGCGGGCCAGACGTTTTGTTCATGTGGATGACATTATGGCCGGGATTGTGGTGATCGGCGCGCTGGGATTGTTGTGTGATTTGGCTTTTCGTGGGGTGCATTGGTTGGCGTTTCCGTATTTACGGCAGCGGGGGAGGTAAGCCCTTCGCGCTGGGGCCGTCGCGAAAAGGGTCTAAGTATTCATTCATTCAGGAGATTCACTATGCGATCGAGCAATTGGAGCAAGGCAGCCAAAGGCTGTTTACTGGGCGCAGCATTGACGTGCGCTGCAGGGGTCGCTCAGGCGACGGAGAAGGTCAATGTGTCGCTGTTCTCTTGGCCATGTTACGGCTTCTGGTTCATTGCCAAGGAAAAGAATCTGGTACCTGAGCTGGATCTGAATATCATCATTATTGAAGACCCATACGAAAGCTTTAGTCTGATGACGGCCGGTCAGCTGGATATCACTTCCAGTACGGTTGAGTACGGCCCGATTGCGGTCGACAAGGATGTGCCGATCAAGCTGGTGACCTATACCTGCCCATCCTACGGTACGGATAAAATCATTTTGGCGCCGGGTATCGAGTCTGCCAAAGACCTAATTGGCAAGAAAATCGCGGTAATGGAAGGTGGCCTGACGCAGATTTTCATGGGCATCTGGTTGGAACAAAATGGCGTTGCCATTGACCAGGTCGAGTTCGTCAACGTGATCATGGATGAGGCCGTGGGCGCCATGCTGGGCGGCAGTGTCAGTGCGGTCGAGCTCTGGGAACCGTTTGGCAGCCAGCTGTTGAAAAATATGCCTGGCGCCCAGGTGGTTGCGGACTCAAGCGAAGATGACTGGATCAGTACCGCGTTGCTGGGCGACGGCATGTATATGAGCGAAGCCTTTTTGACTGAGCGCCCGGAGGCAGCGAATCTGGCGGTGGAAGCCTATTTCAAGGCTGTCGATTACTGGAAAGCCAATCCGGAAGAGGGCAACCGTATTATTGCCGAAGCGATCCAGTTCAATGTCAGCGATGTGGAGATGGTGATCGGTACAGATGGTGAGATCTACAAAGGCGGCAGCATGGTGTTTGACTTGCAAGAAGCCGGGCGCTTTATGGGTGTGGCCGAGGGCGAGCTGCCGTTGGGTATGACCAATGGCCAGATTGTCCAGCACTGGAACACCACCAATACCTGGTGGCAAAAGTTCGGCATGGCCGACGCCATGCACGATTGGACCACCGGTGTTGAACTGAACCCGCTCAAGGCGGCGCTGGAGGATAAATGAGTGCGCAGGCAGTCAATCCGGGTGCCGACTTTCGAGGTTTGCAGGTCAAGCAGGTTGGCAAGGTGTTTGCCGACAACGGCAGACAAGTCGTTGCCGTGGAAGGCGTCAGTTTCGACGTCGAACCACGGCAGGTGTGCGTCTTGCTTGGCCCCTCGGGCTGCGGCAAGTCTACTGTGTTACGCATGATGGCCGGGCTTGAGCGCCCGTCCAGCGGCAACGTCAGCCTTGGTGGTAAATTGGTGCGCGAGCCCAACAGGGATAGGGGCATGGTGTTTCAAGGCTATACCTCATTTCCCTGGCTCAAGGTCCGTGAGAACGTGGCGTACGGTCTGCGAATCAATGGGGATACCATGGCGGTAAAGGAGGGCACGGTCGATTATTTCCTCGAGCGTGTCGGCCTGAGCTCTTTTGCTGATGCTTATCCCCATCAATTATCCGGTGGCATGCGCCAACGCGTCGCCCTGGCACGCGCCTTGGCCAACAGCCCCAGAGTATTGTTGATGGACGAGCCCTTCGGCGCACTGGACGCGGAGACGCGCTGGCAAATGCAGGAACTGCTGCTCGACGTGATCCGCAAGGAACGCATGACGGTGGTGATGGTTACCCACGACGTTGAGGAAGCGTTGCTGCTGGGTGACCAAATCGTCTTCTTGTCACGTCATCCGGGACGCGTGAAGACGATACTGCACCCACCCTTTAAGGCCTGCAACGAGATCAACACCCGTGAAGATATGCGCAGTC
>Ga0307932_1001269_pt1 | contig 10198 bp, 5 predicted proteins | sample OrgLakmetageno48_FD_201843 | JGI IMG/M metagenome (GOLD analysis project Ga0307932, IMG submission 201843) | Saline water microbial communities from Organic Lake, Antarctica - #48 | ecosystem: Environmental > Aquatic > Non-marine Saline and Alkaline > Saline | place: Antarctica: Organic Lake...
AGCTTTTACCATTGCCGTATCGCTTGCCGCAGGCGAGGGTGCCCGTCAGTACGCCGATAAACTTATTGGCGCGAATATTAATCCGCAAGTCTTATTCATTGTTGAAGACAGCTCCTTCTTTGAGGGAGGCTTCCAGCAGCCAGCGCTTCAGGAATATGATCCGAACGCTACAGCAACGAACGGCGGCGCAACCGTTACGCAGCTTACCCAGTCGGATGTCAACACGCTCGCAGAGCGAAGCGACCTTGAGTATGTTACGCCAATTTATCAGCCACGAGTCACCTATGTGACATTTGGTGATGCCAAGACAAAATTTAGTACCGATATTGCAACCTACGATCCAACAATTCTTACGGACACGGCGGTTGGTGAGATTCCAGAAATGGGCGTGCAGCTTGCAGACGACGCTATTGTTCTCCCCGAATCATTTGCCGATATCCTTATTGAACAAAAAGTCATTAAAACAAAAGAAGAGTTGGTCGGTATGACGGTCGCAATGACTGCCTCAAAACCAGCCGCTTCGTTGTCGTCTGAAGAAATTCAGCAGGCCTTCGTAGAGGGAGGACAGGCGGCAGTTGTCGCCCTTGCCTCTGGAGAGACGCGGCAGTTTACTTTTGAGGTTGTAGGTTTGTCGAAACGATCGGCTACTGCGCTTACGGGTAGCACGGCTATGCAAATTTCAGCAGCTCGAGCACGTGCGATTAGTGAGTTTACGACCGAGGGAACCGATGCGTATCAAAAGTATATTGGCGTCACTGCACTTGCAACCGAAGGGAACGACCCTGAAGACGTCAAGGCTATTCTTCTTGATGAAGGGTATGGCGTTCAGTCGGCTCGCGACCTCCAAGGAGTAATCTTCACCATTGTGAACACCTTGCAGGGTATTGTGCTTGGCTTTGGTGTTGTCGCGCTTATTGCGAGTGTCTTCGGTATCATCAACACGCAATACATTAGTGTGCTTGAGCGAACGCGTGAGATTGGACTAATGAAAGCGCTCGGTATGCGCGGGCGAAGCGTTAGCCGCTTATTCCAGTTTGAGGCAGCCTGGATTGGTTTCCTTGGTGGGCTAATTGGCTCGTTCGTTGCCATTCTTGGCGGCACACTACTCAACCCCTGGATTACCGAAACGCTTGCTCTTGGAGAAGGGAACTACATCCTCGTCTTCCAGCCAATTCCAATTGCTCTGATGGTTGTTGGGCTGATACTAATTGCAATGCTTGCAGGCTGGTTTCCGGCTCGTAAGGCGGCAAAGCTTGATCCTATCGAAGCGTTAAGAACAGAGTAGATAGCCGCAACTCACCATTACCAGTTGGGGTCACTCTCTAAATAAGCTACCGTTTGGTAGCTTATTTAGGCGTTAGGCTGAAATCCTCAAGGCTTCGGATTTCACATCCCCCAACCAGCAATAGTGAGCTGCGGCTACCTGTCTTATGCTACAATTACTCTATATGTTAGACATTAGATTTATCCGTGAACACGTCGAGGCTGTGCAGAAAAATGCAACGCAAAAAGGTTATGATGTAGACATTACAACATTAATCGCTCGTGATGATGAACGGCGCGCTCTGGGCAAGGAAGTCGATGAACTGCGCGAAAAGCGTAATGAGAATGCGGCGAAGATGAAGGGTGGACGACCCGAAGAGTCTGTCATTGAAGAGGGGCGACGTATTAAGACGGAGCTTGCCGAGCTTGAGCCGAAGCTGACGGCTCTTGAAGTCGAATTAGCCACGCTTCAGAAGGCAATACCGAACATGGTGTCTGAAGATGTTCCAATTGGTGCGAGTGAAGATGATAACATCACAGCAAGAGTAGTTGGTGATCTGCCGGTGTTTGATTTTGCTCCGCGTAACCACTATGAAATTGCCGAGCAGCGCCTTTGGATAGATAAAGAACGAGCCGCAAAGGTTGCCGGCAGTCGCTTTGCGTATTTAAAAGGGTCTATTGTTCAGCTGCAGTTCGCCATTGTCCAGTATGTACTGACGACACTTTCAAACGAAGAAATTATTGAAAAAATTGCGACCAACGCCGGGTTAGATGATGTGAGCGCTGTGCCGTTTACGCCAATCCTCCCGCCCTATATGATTCGCACTGAGCTTTATGACGCAATGGACCGACTAGAGCCGCGCGATGATCGCTATAAGCTTGAAGACGATGACCTGTGGCTGCAGGGAAGTGCCGAGCACGTTATAGGAAGTATGCATGCGCAAGAAACGTTTGAAGAAACAAATCTACCGCTGCGTTACGTTGGCTATGCAACTAGTTTTCGCCGAGAAGCTGGGACATACGGAAAAGACATGGAAGGGATTTTGCGAATGCATCAGTTCGATAAGCTTGAGATGGAGAGCTTTACCACAGCAAATGATGGCATGAATGAGCACCTTCTTATGGTAGCAATTCAGGAATACTTGCTTGCGTCGCTGGGTATTCCGTATCGAGTTACCCAAAAATGTACTGCCGATGTTGGCAAACCAAACGCTCGTGGTGTTGACATGGAGGCTTGGCTTCCGGGGCAAAACCGATATCGCGAAACGCACACTGCCGACTACATGACCGATTATCAGGCGAGACGACTCAACACGCGCGTTAGACGAGAATCGGGTGAGCTAGAATTTGTTCACACAAATGACGCGACCGCATTTGCACTTGGCCGTGTGATGATTGCGATTATCGAGAACAATCAACATGAAGATGGAACGGTGGACATTCCTGAAGTGCTTCAACCATACCTTGGTGGACAAACAACACTTTAGAACCTTAGGTTCTTCTGACGCCAACACTTGTTTCTCACCCCAGATAATCGTATACTAAAGAACAAGAACATTACCGAACTATTTTTCCGAAAGGCGGGGTATATATGGTTACGAAGCAGGGAGTGCTAACAAAGGTCTTCGGCGATCCGCAGAAGAAAACCCTAAAGCGAATACAGAAGCGAGTAGACGCCATTAATGCGCTTGCTCCTAAATACGAAAAGTTTTCTAAGCCAGAGCTAAAGAAGCAGACCGAAGTGCTTAAGAAGCGTCTTGCAAAAAAGAATGTGACGCTCGATACTATTTTGCCGGATGCGTTTGCGCTCGTCCGTGAAGCAAGTAGTCGTATTCTTGGGATGCGACCTTTTGACGTTCAGCTTATTGGTGGCGTTGTGCTCCACGAGGGAGATATTGCAGAGATGAAAACTGGTGAGGGAAAGACGCTTGTTGCCACCCTTCCTGTATACCTTAACGCGCTTGAGGGCGAAGGTGTTCACATTGTGACTGTTAACGATTACCTCGCGCAACGTGATGCCGGCTGGATGGGTGAGTTGTATCATTTCCTCGGTCTTGAAGCCGGGGTAATTATTAACGACGCGTCTTTTGTGTATGATCCGGGCTACGATAATGAGGCGCATTCCGACCCTCGTATGCGAAAGCTACGACCAGTGACTCGAAAAGAAGCTTACGCAGCCGATATCACTTACGGCACAAATAATGAATTTGGGTTTGACTACTTGCGCGACAACATGGTTGACGAGGTTGAAATGCTTCGTCAGCGCGGCCTTCACTATGCAATTGTTGACGAGGTCGACTCTATTCTTGTTGATGAAGCGAGAACGCCGCTTATTATTAGCGCACCGGCAAGCGAGAACCCTGAGAACTATCAACAGTTTGCCCGTATTGCTTCAAAACTTTCGGCGGAAGACTATGTCCTCGATGAGAAAAGAAAGATGGTTTCTTTAACTGATGACGGTGTAGAGAAAATTCAGAAGATGCTTGGCATAAAAAACTTATACAGCCCCGACTATGTTCGCTCGGTATACCACCTCGACCAAGCACTTCGAGCACAGACGTTATTCCGCCGCGACAAAGACTATGTTGTTAGCAAAGACGGCGAAGTGGTTATTGTTGATGAGTTTACCGGCAGGCTCATGCAGGGGCGCCGTTATAACGAGGGACTTCACCAGGCAATTGAGGCTAAAGAGAGTGTACCCGTGCTTCAAGAAAGCATGACACTGGCAACCGTATCGTTCCAGAACTACTTTCGTCTATACGACAAGCTCTCTGGTATGACTGGTACGGCCTTCACAGAGGCGGAAGAGTTCCAGCAAATCTATAAGCTCGACGTTGTACAGGTTCCTTCCAATCGGCCGCTTGCTCGCGAAGACCGAGAAGACCTCATCTTCCGAACCGAGAAGGCGAAGATTAAAGCAGTCGCCGATGCAATTAAAGAAAACCATACTATTGGACGTCCAGTACTGGTTGGCTCGGCATCAATTGCCAAGAACGAGCTTATTGCGAATTATCTTGATAAAGAAAAAGTTCCCTACGAAATTCTTAACGCTAAGAATAACGAGCGCGAAGCGGCGATTATTGAGAAGGCCGGTGAAAAAGGCTCTATTACACTTGCGACAAACATTGCTGGTCGCGGTACTGACATTAAGCTCGGGAAAGGCGTTGTTGATTTAGGCGGCCTTGTGGTTATTGGGTCTGAACGTCACGAATCACGACGCATTGATAATCAGCTGCGTGGACGCGGTGGGCGCCAAGGCGACCCAGGTATGACGCAATTTTACGTATCTACTGAAGATGATCTGATGCGAATTTTCCAGGGTGAACGCATTGCCGGCATTATGGACCGCATTGGCGTGAACGACAATGAGCCAATTCAGCACCGCATGGTGAGCAAGACGCTTGAAGCTGCTCAGAAGAGAGTAGAAGGCTACAACTTCGATAATCGTAAAAATGTTGTTCAGTACGACAACGTTATAAATCGTCACCGTCGAGTTGTTTACACTATTCGACGTAAGATTCTTGAGGGTGCCGACATAAAAGGTGAGGTTGAGCGTCTATTGGCCGCAAAGGTTCAGGATTTGACACTAGTTCCAGCAAAAAACAACAAGAAGTTCTTCACTGAATTTGAAACAATCTTCCCAATTAACGAGAAGAAGCTTAAGACGATTGGCGCCGAGAAGAGAGACAAGCGCCGCTTTGATATGGCCGTGAAAGAAGCATCAAAGCTTTACCGAGCAAAAGAAGAAGATCTTGGCGAAGACGTCATGAGGAAGATTGAACGCGAGGTATATATGCAGGTTCTTGATACGTTGTGGATGCAGCACCTTGAGAACATGCAACACCTTCGAGACGGCATTCACTGGCGCAGCGTTGGACAACGCGACCCGTTGGTTGAATATCGGAGTGAATCGCAGAAGCTATTTGACAGCCTTCAAGCGACCTTACGCGACGAGGTGCTTCGTGCTGTTATGCACGTAACGACTCGTGACGCGCTCGCTCGAGCCGAAGAGGTTCACGAGACCGAGCTTACCCGCTTAGCTGAAGACGCCGTCGAGAAGGGCGTAAACGAAGTTACCGGTGGTGAAAGCAACCGGGACAACGATTTCAAAGTTAAAAAAGCCGAAACTGCTACAGAAGCTGCTGCTCGTAAAAACGCAACGCGTAAAAAGAAAAAGGCTCAGCGGCAGAACCGTAAGAAAGGCCGTCACTAGGCCGCACGGGTTTAGTGGTACATTAATCGCATATGAATCATTCAATTGAAGAAGTGAAGCTAAAAAACGGCGCTAAGGGACTCTTTATTGATATTCCTGGCGCTACCGTTATGAGCATGCTATTTCAGTTTCGTGCTGGAAATAGGTACACCAAGAAGCCCGAGATTGAGCAGGTTGCGCACATTATGGAGCACATGGCGTTTGGTGCTAACGCTCGCTTTCGATCTGAGCACGCCTTCGAGGCTGAGTTTACGAAAAACGGCGCATACCATAACGCTTATACGTCCGATCTTTCCATGGTGTATGAAGCGGACTGTGCTGACTTTGAGTGGGATAGAGTTCTTGAGTTACAACGGCTTAGTATTTGCGAACCGCGTTTTAACGAGACAGAACTACAGGCCGAGAAGGGGAATGTTAGAAGTGAATTGACCAACTTTCTTAACGATCATCACCGCATTTTGTGGACGCGCATTCAGCAGGTACTCGGAGAGGATATTCTTACCTACCGCCAAAGCCTGGCTACGATTAACAACGTGACGCTTGCCGACATTCGTGAACATCACAAAAGAACACACACAACAGGAAACATGCGGTTTGTCGTTGCCGGTAAGCTCCGAGGGCGAAAGCGCGAAATTATTCGTCAGCTTGAAGCGTTTGACCTGCCGCAAGGCGAGCGATTTGTGGCGCCAAAAGATGAACTTCACACGGCGCAACCTACGCTTATTCGTCGAAAAGACGCATCGAACATTACTTTTGGGTTGACGATGATTGCTCCGAAAGTTTTGAGTGACGAAGAACTTGATGCCATGCATCACTTGAACCACATTCTTACCGGAACTGCGACGTCACGAATTTACGGAAAAGCCAGAGCTAAAGGCTTGGCGTACCATGTTGGAGCCTATGCAAGTGCCGGATTTCACGACAGCGCATGGGACTTCTCTGGCCAGGTAAACAGCGAAACGATTAATGACCTGTTCGTTATTATCCAACGAGAAATTATGGCTGTATTAAACGGTAAAATAACTGACGAAGAAATTGAAGCCGCAAAGTCATACAGCCTTGGACGATACCAAATGGGCGCCCAGACGGTTTCACAAATTAGTGGATTTTACACAAACCGTTATTTTGCTGACGACTTTATTAAAGACTACCAAAAGGTCCCCGATACAATCCGTAAGGTGAACCGAGCCAAAATAATTGATACGGCGAAGCTGTTTATTGAAGCAAACACTTGGGTGCTTGCGGCAGTAAGTCCTGGCGACCGTGAAGAGCTTATATCTCTTTCTGCGAACCTCGAAAAAATATTTGAAAAGGAGTAGCGTGTGAAGATTGCTATTGCAGGATACGGCATTGAAGGAGAAGCGAACTACAGGTACTGGGCTCGTCAGACTGGCCACGATATTACCATTGTCGATGAGGCTTTGGTCCCGAAGAATCCGCTTCCTGATGGCGTGAAGACGCTTCTTGGCCCCGGCGTTTATGGGCAGTTGGACGGCTACGATTTAGTGGTCCGAACGGCAGGTCTGGCGCCACGTAAAATTAACACAAATGGCAAGATATGGTCATCCACAAACGAATTTTTTGCCCACTGCCCAGCCGATATTATTGGCGTGACTGGAACGAAGGGGAAAGGGACAACCTCTAGCTTGATTGCAAAAATTCTAGAAGCTGCTGGCAAAAAGGTTTGGCTAGTTGGAAATATTGGCGTGTCGGCGCTTGCCGTTTTAGACCAAATACAGTCTGAAGATATCGTCGTGTTTGAACTGTCTAGTTTTCAGCTGTGGGATATTGAGAAATCGCCGCATATTGCCGTTATTACAATTATTGAAGCTGATCATCTCGATATTCACGAAGATATGGAAGAGTATGTTGCGGCCAAGGCTCGTATTCGTCAATTCCAAACCGATGATGACGTGTGTATATACCACCCTACCAACGGGCTATCGAAGGCAATAGCGAGTAGTTATAACAGGGGGAAAACCATACGATATGGCGTTTCGGACGGTGGTGGTGTTTACGTTGAAGATGGAGCGTTCCGCGCAGATGAAGGCGCACTAGCTCCGGTTGAAGCACTGCAACTTGTTGGTTTACATAATCAAGAGAACGCCTGTGCCGCGATAACCGCCTGCCTTGAATATAACGTGACTCCCGGCTTAATCGAAGTGGGTCTCCGGACTTTCAAGGGGTTACCGCATAGGATAGAATTTGTTCGCGAATATGAAGGGGTGGCGTACTACAACGATAGCTATGCGTCAGCTCCTATGGCGACCGCTGCGGCCATTGAGTCATTCAGCCGGCCGACGATAGTAATTATAGGTGGTACCGATAAGGGCTCAGACTTCACTGCGCTTTTCGAGCGCATGAAGAGACGGACGAATGTTAAGCAAATAGTGTTTATCGGCACTACTCGCACAATGTTGGTGGAGAAGCTTGAGCCTGCAGGCTTGAAGGTGCCTTTTACGGTGGTTGACGGAACAGGTATGCCTGAAGTGGTTGAGGCTGCACGAAGCGTGGCGTGCCCTGGGGACGTTATTCTTTTAAGCCCGGGATGCGCAAGCTTCGATATGTTTAAGGACTTTTCTGACCGCGGCAATCAATTTCGAGAGTATGTCCAGTCACTATGAGCAAGTTCATCTTTGAGTCATATGCATTTGTTTTATCGACACGACGCGCTACCTTCAGGTATCGTTATTCTGATGGCCGACGTTTTGAGGAAAACGTAACTTTTGAGGTCGCTGAAAATTATGATAAAGAGGCGCTAGATGCTGCGCTCTTCCTTGCGTTTATGCTTATAGGCACCTCATATATAAAAACGTTTCTTGCTACCGAAATTGTTTTTGAGGCGGGAGTGCTTGACGAGTGGCAGTCTAATTTTTTGAACAAGGTGTACCAGGAGGGTCTCGGTCAGTATGCGTATGAGAACGGTCTAACTCGTGAAGATCTGCCGCACTTTAAGGCGACGGTCGACAGTAGCCCTAGCACTGCTAACTATGACGGTGAGGGAATTTTATTGCTACAAAGCGGCGGCAAAGACTCGCTCTTACTTGCGGCAATGCTGGATGAGCGCGAGCAGGACTACACTCCGTGTTATGTGGCTAATTCGCAGCATCATCCACAGGTTCTCGACAGCCTTTCTCGGCCGCTCGTTTTGCCAAATAGAGAAATCGACCACAAGGCACTAAAACGCGCCTTAGATGATGGTGGGAAAAACGGGCACGTACCGGTTACGTATATCGTAAAAAGCCTTGCCTTGATTGAGGCGATTCTGCTTGGCAAGCAGACCGTGTTGACTGCCATTGCCCAGGAAGGGGAGGAACCACATGTAATTATTGGTGACCTCGCCGTCACACACCAATGGTCAAAAACGTGGCTCGCCGAGAGACTTTTCTCCGAGTATGTTAACCGATATGTCGCTCGCTCTTTTAGAATTGGCTCACCGCTTAGGCAGTTTAGTGAGCTTCGTGTTGCGGAGTTATTTGTCACTCATGCCTGGGATAGATTTGCCCGGGTTTTTAGCTCGTGCAACAGAGCTAATTATGCGCAGGGTGCCGATAACTCGGAGCTTTCGTGGTGTGGCGAGTGTCCCAAGTGCGCCAATGCATATCTGCTTTTTTCGGCGTTCGTGGAGCCAGCCGAGTTAAGTGACATATTCTCTGGGAAGGACTTATTTAGCGCACCGTCTCTTCAGGAGACTTTCAAGGGCCTACTAGGCATCGATGGCGCTATGAAGCCGTTTGAGTGCGTGGGCGGGGTAGATGAGCTGCGCACTGCATATCACCTTGCGCAAAAAAATGGGTACAGTTCGTTACCATTTGAGGTGCCTGAAGCATCTTTTGATTACCGCAAAGAGTACGATACGCAAGACTGGGCCCTTCAGCTTCTTCGGACATAGACCTGTTATACTAAGAGTAATGAAGCCGCTGATAAAACGAATCGAGACGTTGTCTGAGCAGATAGACGCTGCAATGGACCGTTTGCGTATTGCCGATAAACAACAAGAATCGGCGCAGCTTGACCAGGCATTGGCTGTTCCTGAAATTTGGAATAATCCAGCGTTCGCACAGCAGCAAAGTCGCTTACTCGCAGGGCTTAACTCAATGATTGACCCTTGGATTGTGCTTCGAGCGCAAGTGCGTGACATGTCTGAGCTTATGGACCTGGGTGATGACAGTCTTCTTGGCGAATTTGAGGGGCAGGTAACGGCACTTGAGAATGAATATGAAGTGCTTCGCAAGGCGCTATTGTTTGACGGTGAGTACGATGACCATAATGCGATCCTCCGTCTGAGCGCTGGAGCTGGTGGAACTGATGCGCAGGATTGGACGGAGATGCTTGAGCGGATGTACCTTCGATGGGCCGAGCGATCGGGGCTATCGGCGAGAATTATTGAGCGCTCAACAGGCGATGCGGCAGGTGTAAAATCTAGTGTTATTGAAGTGGTAGGCGGATATGCCTATGGCAAGCTTCGGTCTGAGCATGGCGTACATCGCCTCGTGCGGCTAAGTCCGTTTAACAGTGATAATCTTCGACAAACAAGCTTCGCATTAGTTGAGGTGCTGCCACAAATTGATACACCGTCTGAAGTAGAAATTGATGATAAAGACCTGAAGGTTGATGTATACAGGGCCGGTGGTCATGGCGGGCAGTCGGTGAATACTACTGATAGCGCCGTACGCATTACGCACGCACCGACAGGTATTGTTGTGGCTATTCAGAATGAGC
>Ga0307932_1001283_pt1 | contig 10176 bp, 11 predicted proteins | sample OrgLakmetageno48_FD_201843 | JGI IMG/M metagenome (GOLD analysis project Ga0307932, IMG submission 201843) | Saline water microbial communities from Organic Lake, Antarctica - #48 | ecosystem: Environmental > Aquatic > Non-marine Saline and Alkaline > Saline | place: Antarctica: Organic Lake...
GTGCATTTATTGTGACTTATATCATAAGTCCTTTGTGGCAAGTCTGTTGTGTTCAGTAAGGGACACAGATGAAAGACTTTATTTTTGAATAGAGTATCTAGACCAACGTCTTTCTCCTTCTCGGATTGCTTGTCCTTTTTCTATCAGACTATTGAGCTCTCTTTGAATTGTCTTTTCACTTACGTCAGTGATGACTTCGGCAATGTCTTTAATAGTCGCTTGAGGCTTGGCTTCAAGGACTGTCTTTATGCGTTCGGCTCTGTCCGTGAGCTGACTGTAGACGAGATAAGCGTCGGTACTGATATCCCCCGCTGGTATCTGCACGCGCTGCGAGCGTCGTGCAGCGGCGGCAGCTTTTGGCTTGGCGGCACTGTTGTTGGTGGTGGTCGGGCCCGAACGTTGGACCACCGTTTCGGTCAGATCCGCTACTGACACTGGTGACTTCCGAATATAATGATTGTTGATGTAGCGGTGGATGCCATCGAGTTGGTCGTGCAGGAGATTGAAAATATCTTCCGCTAGGACCCCAGACATCTTGGCCATGGAAAGCGCGCTTTCAAAGGCGACCAGTTGATACTGAAATCGCACCAGACCGTTGGTTTGTTCGTGGGGTTGTAGCGGCAGTGTCTGCAGGGCAGCCTCTTGTGTCTTTAAGGCTTTTTCCTTGATGGACTCGGTGTGCAAGAGTGTCTTTTTGTTTTCATCAGTCTCGGACAGAATATATAGCGTAACGGACAGAATCTTTTCTGTCTTTTTGAAAACATTATTATAATAGTTGCTATCATTGGATAGTCTTTGAATGTCTAGAGTTGTGTCTTTTTTAGTGTCCATAAGCAATGTCTTTGTGTGTCTTTAACGGACACATCTCCTCTGGGTCATGATTCCACTATAAAGACATTTGGCTAAAAAGCAAGTGTCTGATAGTCAAAGATATGGTGTATTTTATACGTCTTTTAATCAGACATGATACTATTTGGGTACTGTAGAACTTGCAGAGATATTATTATTTATTGACCCTCACTCACTTACTGTATGGCCCGAAAGAAACAAAAGAAAAATACGAAGGTGGAGAAAGCTCCCCTCTTTGACGACCTCTCGCCGCACGCCAAGCAAGCTATTTGGGCGGTGGTCTTTGGTATCTTTGCGACCTTCTTTTTATTCTCGCTCTTGAACTTTGCGGGACCGGTTGGCGAATATACTGCTCAGGCACTGCGTGTCTTATTTGGAGCTGGGGCCTGGCTGTCTCCCTTGGTGTGTTTGGCATTCATATATGTACTACTCAACACCTCGGAAGAAACCAACCAAGTCAGTACGTCCAAAAAAATGGGTACGCTGCTGTTGTTTGTTTCCTTGCTGGCAGCGCTTGAGCTGTACGCGGAAGATCTCGGCGGTTGGGTCGGGTGGATTTTGGAGGCGCCACTGGTGTACTTGCTGGACTCTACCCTGTCGGGAATTTTGATTTTTGGTCTGGTGCTTATCTCTCTGTTTCTCCTGTTTAATACCGACCTCAGGCTCTTTAGCCGCAAACCAAAAGCTGACACTGCCGAAGACGACACCAGTGACATCGACGCGATGAAAGTGCCCGAGGATGACATTGTCGAAGAACCAGAGCCAGAAGAAGATCCCGAAGAGAAGAAGTCTACTAGTAGTATCGCGGCTATGCGCGACAGAGTGTCGGGTCTAACCAAAGCCGCTCCGAGTGAAATCGTCGTCAAGAACTTCAACGGGACGTACATCGCTCCCTCTTTGAGTCTCCTGAATAAAGCCAAAGGCAAAGCGCAGATTGGTGACGTCAAAGCGCACGCCAACACCATCAAGCGGACGCTCAAGGAGTTTGGTATTAGCGTCGAGATGGACACGGTCGAAAGTGGTCCGACTATCACCCGCTACGCGCTGAAGCCAGCGCAAGGAGTTCGTATCGCCAAAATTGCTGGCCTGCAGCAAGAGCTGCAGCTCGCTTTGAAAGCCAGCTCAATTCGAATTGAAGCGCCCATTCCTGGGAAGTCATTGGTCGGTATCGAGGTGCCAAACCAAGTGCGCGCTACCGTCGGTCTCGCCTCCATGCTGGCCACTCCTGAGTACACCGACTCCCCACACCCATTGATTGTCGCACTCGGGCAAGATGTGACCGGAAACGTCCACTTCTCCAACATCGCGCGGATGCCCCACGGACTGATCGCCGGTACGACCGGCTCGGGAAAGTCGGTGGCTATCCAGAACATCATCATTTCGCTTTTGTACCGCAACTCCCCAGACCAGCTACGATTTATCCTGGTGGACCCCAAGCGAGTAGAACTCACTCTGTACAACAAAATCCCGCACCTGCTGACCCCGGTGATTACCCAAGCCAAGAAAGCTATCCGAGCACTCTCGTGGGCCGTGAAGGAAATGGAACGTCGGTACGACATCCTCGAAGCAGAAGCAGTACAAAACATCGCCTCGTACCACAAGAATGTCTACCAAGCAGCTAAGAAGGATTGGATTAATGGCGGTTCTGACCCCGAAACCGAATCTGACCTCCCCGAAGCCATGCCGTATATCGTAATCGTGCTCGACGAGCTCAACGACCTCATGCAGGCCTACCCGCGTGAACTCGAAGGCTGCATCGTTAGACTAGCTCAGATGAGTCGAGCGGTGGGTATTCACCTCATCCTCGCTACGCAGCGACCGTCGGTAAACGTCATTACTGGTACCATCAAGGCCAACGTCCCAACCCGTATTGCTATGGCCGTCGCCTCACAAATCGACTCTCGGACCATTATCGACTCCGTCGGAGCGGAAAAGCTACTCGGTGCTGGAGATATGCTCTACCTCTCTTCTGACAGTCCAAAACCGATCCGGTTGCAATCCGCCTTTGTATCGGAAGAAGAAATTAAAAAAGTGGTGGAATACTTGAAAAACCAAGACGCCGGACTACCCGACCAGCTGGATTTTGACGAGACCTCAGACAATAGCAACGATTCTATCTTTAGTGCGATGGTCGGTGGCGGCAGCAGTGACGATGATGATGACCTCTACGAAGACGCGCGCATAGCCGTCATTGAGGCTGGGAAAGCTTCGACTTCATATATCCAGCGCAAGCTGCGGGTGGGTTATTCACGAGCGGCTCGGCTGATGGATATCCTAGAGGAACGCGGCGTTATTGGACCAGCTGATGGGTCTCGACCACGCGAAATCCTTAGTCAAGGTAATGAGGGAGACTCTGAGGAAGAGGAGGAAGACGAAGAAATGGAGAAATAAATTGAATCCACGTATACTGTCTGTATGCACTTAGGTAGCCATACTTCATTCCGCACGATAGTAAAATCCAGTGTATTACTCCTGGGCTTTCTGTCGGCGGCTGCCTACGTCGCGTTTCAAGCCCGATTCCTCATCATTGGCCCCCAGCTACAGCTCACCGATGAGTCTGAGCAATTGGTAAACCAACGACAAATAACCCTCGCGGGCTCCGCCGCCAATATTTCTCGGTTGTGGCTGAACGACCGTCCGATTTTTACTGACGCGCAAGGAGATTTCAAAGAAGCACTGGTGCTCGAAAACGGCTATACCATAGCCACCATACGAGCTGAGGATAGATACGGCCGAGAAACCACCATCAAGCGCACCTACGTCTATACCCCAGCCAGCTTCCAGCTACACACACCAGAGAAACCACAATAATGTATAATGAGGGGACACATTGATTACGATTACGAACAAAACACCTTTAACTAACTACGAAACATATGGCACCAAAAGCAAAAAAGACCTCTTATGTAACCAAAAAGCCAGCCGCTGGCGAAGATGTGGATGCAGTAGTAGCTGATGGAGCTGCGACCGACAGCAAGAAAACCAGCACTGATCAAATAGCTGAGACACTGCGAAGCATCAAGACCAAATTTGGTGACGATTCGATTATGACACTCGATGGGACCAAGAAAGTGGATATTGAAGCCGTTCCGACTGGTTCGATTGGTCTAGACGACGCGCTGGGCATCGGTGGCTTCCCTCGGGGACGAGTGGTAGAAATTTATGGACCAGAGTCTTCAGGTAAGACTACGCTCTCTTTGCACGCGGTGGCCGAGGCGCAAAAGCTCGGTGGTATCTGTGCCTTTATCGACGCCGAGCACGCGATGGACCCAGATTATGCCGGTAAGCTTGGGGTAAAGCTCGACGAACTGCTTATCTCACAGCCCGACAACGGAGAGCAGGCGTTGGAGATTGTCGAATCACTGGTACGTTCGGGCAAGCTGGACGTGATTGTCATCGACTCCGTAGCGGCCCTGACTCCGCGAGACGAAATCGAAGGCGAGATGGGAGCCCATCACGTCGGAAAACAAGCTCGACTGATGAGTCAGGCCTTGCGTAAGCTTACTGCCGTCGTGGCTCGGAGCAAGACAGTGGTGATTTTTATCAACCAAATTCGCATGCAAGTTGGAGTCATGTTTGGCAACCCCGAGACTACTCCGGGTGGAAAAGCGCTCAAATTCTATACATCAGTCCGACTCGACATCCGCCGCATCGCTCAAATCAAAAAAGGTGATGAAGTGGTCGGTGGTCGACACCGCGTAAAAGTGGTAAAGAACAAAGTCGCTGCTCCCTTCCGTACGACTGAGTTTGACCTTATTTACGGAGAAGGAATCAGTCGTGATGGTGAACTCCTCGCACTAGGTGAAAAGTACAAAATGGTGGCCAAAGCCGGCTCTTCCTACTCGTACACCCCACCGGGTGGAGATGAATCAACCATTGTGAAACTGGGTCGTGGCTATGACGCTGCGCGCAAGACGCTGAAGGCGGACAAGAAGCTCACCACCGAGCTGCTGAAAAACATCCGCAAAGCCATGAAGGCCGAAGCGGCGGCAAAGGATTAACACCTTTGACTAAACGTCACAAAACACCACACGGCCTGGACTTCGTTCGGGCCGTGTGGTGTTTTTCGATACGCTTAGGAAGGAGAATGGGTGAAGAATCTATCGATCGGTAGGCTGTGTAGGAGTCGATACGCGCAAGACAGACCCACTAAGCAGGCTGCGGTAAGAGTCAGGAGCATCAACGCTTCCCCGTCGGTGGCGGCATTGAGCATGATGTTGGCAATGTATTGTGGCACCGTACCGACCGGAACGGATAAAAAATTATTAAAAATACTAGCCACGTGAAGCCACCGAGCGAGCAAGACAGCCGCGGCGCCTAAAAATATCCCCCGCCAGAGCATAGAATGTCCAGCGATACTCAGGGCGTAGGTGTAGTACACGCGCCGCATGATATTTTTTTGTAGTTGAGTGGCGTCCATATTGAGTAATACTCAACTGGGTGATAAAAGGTTACAGTGGACCTTTATAGTGCTCTGCGGGCATTTGTTCATTCACTACAGTAGCGACTCAGCCTCACCGGACTTCCCTGCTTTTTTAAACGCTGCTTTGGCTCTATGGATACGCGCCTTAATCGTGCCGACATTCTCGCCGGTCTCGTCGGCAATCGCTTGGTGTGACCAGCGCTCAAGATAATGGAGCTTGAGTACCAGTGCAAAGTGCCCCGGCATCCGCTGCAGTATCCGCTGAATCCCGTCGCTTTGTTCTGCAAAGCCGTGATGTTCTTTCATTTCCCCGTACATATGCTCGTACTCGGGATCCATGGCCACGTAGCGCTGGCCGTCTTTGACCAGCTTTTGGTAGCGAGTAAAGGCGGTGTTTAGGAGAATCCGGTACGCCCACGAGGAAAACTTCGCTCCTGACTGCGGTTCGTACTTGTCGGCATTGATATATATCTTGGTAAACGCGTCTTGCACGACTTCCTCAGCATCCAGTGGATTGTGGATAATGGCGCGCACTTTCCGCAAAAAAGCCGCCTGGTAGCGCTCTACGAGCAGTCCGTAGAGCCACGGTTTTGACTGTGACTCTAGAAGAATCCGCTCGTCGTCCCAATCCTTGGCGTCGTCAGTGGTGATAATGCCCAACATGTATTTGGCCATAGTATCACTATTCCTTATTCTGGGTAGTTGCGTAAACAACGGAGTGTCTGTATTATTGTGCTCGTTATTAACACTGTAGTGATTGAACTGGGTGTTTGTTCCAGGAATCGGCGTACCGCTTATGACAGAAAGTTGTGAGCATTGGTTTTCCTTTTCCAGGAATCGGCGAGCCGTTGGTCGTGAGCGTTCGGTTGCCTGTTCCAAGAATCGGCGGCGGGCTAAAGCCGCCGATTCGGAACTAAATTCAGCATAGTCGCTACGCTCGTTGCTTTATTTAATTTATTCATTCAATGGCAAAAGTCGAATACAATCAAGTGGTCTCGAAGAAAACCGTTGAAATGAACGGGGACCCTTACCTTGTCCTGTCTTCTGATATCGCAAAAAAAGACCGGCAGAAAGCCAGTAATACTGTACGTATGAAAAATCTCCGGACTGGCCAAGTGATCGAAAAAACCCTGCATCAGTCGGATGTGCTGCAAGACGCTTATATCACCAAGCGAGAAGTAAAGTATCTGTATCAAAACCGTGGCGAATTTTGGTTTTGTGAATCAAACAACCCCAAGGAGCGTTTTAGCCTGCCTGCAGACGTAGTCGGTGACTTAGGAAAATACGTGACCGAAAACAGCTTCGTGGAAGCTATCGAATATCAAGACACTATTATGAGCATTGGCACGCCGATCAAGGTAGAGCTCAAGGTAAAAGAAGCGCCCGATGCCGTCAAAGGAAACACTTCCAGCGGCGCCACCAAAGAAGTCATCTTGGAAACCGGCCATCATATCTTTGCACCGATGTTTATCAATAAGGGTGATGTTATCTCAGTAAACACCGAGACCGGGAGTTATTCCGAGCGCGTCGAAAAAGCGTAACTCTGCTCAATTGGCAAAAATAAAACACCTTCATGCTCATGAAGGTGTTTTATTTTATTGCTTTTGGTCTAGTGCTTGATGTACGGCACGAGAGCCATAAATCGAGCTCGTTTGATGGCTTGCGCAAAATTTCTTTGCCCTTTGGCTGTCTTACCGGTTCGTCGTCGGTTCAACATTCGCGCGTGTGGATTCACGTTCCCTTTTAAGCTCGTGATGTCTTTGTAGTCGACGTGGTGTTCTGGGGCGCTGACTGTTTTTTCAGCTTCAGTTTCGGTTGTCATTGATGAATGAATTAATGCCGGAACGGCATATTATGAATGTACGTCACAATTCGCGCGCTGCGTGGGCGAATTGCTGGACGCATCATTCGGTTAAGTAATAGTATTTGACTAGAATGGGATATCTTCTGGGTTGATTTCCTCTTCGGGATAATCCGGTGCAGCTGGCGCTTTAGTATCCTCAGCTGGTGCCGAACCTGAGCTCTGGCTGCCGGATGATGGTGCTCCCGTACCCGCATTTTTTGGTCCAAACTGGACACGATCTGCTACCACTTCAGTTCGATATTGCTTTTGCCCGTCTTTTTCCCAGCTACGAGTCTGCATCCGACCTTCAACGTATGTACCGCTACCCTTTGTAAGGTATTTTGCGCAGTTTTCAGCTTGTTTTCCAAACACTACAACGTTGTGGTAATCAACAGATTCTTGTCGATTTCCGTCTCGGTCATTATAGACTCGATTAGTTGCGAGTGAGAACGAACAAATGTTCATCCCACTAGGGAGAGCTTTTAATTCGGGATCTCGAGTGAGATTTCCATAAACCATTGCCTTGTTGAGATACATAATTTGATTTGAGGTCGTATTAGGTGAATATACCCTATTATACCTTTTCTGCTTCCTCTTCTCCAGCCTTTGCTGGTTCTTCAGGGTTCTGTTCAGCATCGGTGTCTTCTGCTGTCTCTACTGCTGCAGTTTCTTCATTTACTTCAATAGTTTCACTCACTGTCTCTTCGAGGGCTTCGTGGAAGTAAAACGGATGTGCTTCCTCATTCTTCGTGAGTTTGATGAGGAGGTGTCGCAGTAATTCATTTACTGCGGTCACTTCTTCGGAAATAGCATCAATGGCGTTTGGTGCGACGGTAAATCGAACCCAACCGAAGTAGGCACTGGTGAATTTTCGATTTCTTCCCTCGAGGTAACGAACAATTTCGTACGCGAGGTCGAATCGAGCTGGAGCCTCCTCTAGAGTAAGCTCTCCACCGTGTTTAGTAATGATGTCCTTGAGGGTCGAAAAGACCGTGACAACTTCCCCTTCAGCAACCGTTGGAAGTACGTGGAAAGCGAGTTCGTAGCTTGAAATATCTACGTCGGTCGCTTCGGCTGCTGGCATTTTTTTATCTGACATTGCAAATTTCTTTGAGCGGAAGCGAAGTTGAAATTCGTACTTGTGAAATCATCATTCCTAGATGATTTCAGAAGTCACCAGTCCCAACCGCACCGCCACCCATTACGAATAACCCGCGCACAATACCACAGCCCACGATTACCATCAAGAGGCGCGGACGTGTTAAAATACTTCCATGAAATCCCAAGGGAACGTACTGATCTGGCTGGTGAGCATTGTGGCCTTGGCCGGTATGGGTGCGTCTGGATACTTTGCCATTCTTTCGCAAAACCAAGCCGACCAAATAGAGATGCTCTTACAAAATCGAAACTTCGTCCAAAATCAAGCGAACGAGCTCAAGGTTGCCTTGGCCAGCGCGAGCTCTACTATTGAAGACATTCGAGACGATTTGGAAGACTTGGCTGACGACTACGCCGACGAGCGCAACCGCAACGAAGAATTTGAAGACCAAATCCGTGACCTCTCTGGTACCTTGGGTGATTTGGACAAACTCGCGAGAATTGATAAAGAACTCTTACAGAAATACTCCAAGGTCTACTTCCTGAATGAAAACTACCTGCCGCCAAAGATAGAAAAAATCAGCGACCGCTACATTCAAGACGGCAAAGATGACCAATACTTTGATGCTCGAGCACTGGATTTCCTTGAAGACATGCTCCGAGACGCTCGGCGGGACGGTATCGATTTGAAAGTTGTGTCCGCCTATCGTTCGTTTGATGAACAATCAACACTGAAGGGACAATTTACGCAAGTGTACGGTAGTGGCGCCAACACCTTCTCGGCTGACCAAGGCTACTCAGAACACCAGCTGGGCACCACAGTAGATATTACCGTTGAGTCAGTGGGAGGGACATTCGCTAGCTTCGCGCAAACCGAAGCCTACGAATGGCTCTTGGATAACGCGTACAAACACGGCTTTATTCTTTCCTATCCCGAAGGAAACGATTTTTACGTATTTGAACCTTGGCACTGGCGCTTTGTCGGAGAAGATTTAGCGCGCGACCTCCAACGCAGCGACGACGATTTTTACACCATGGACCAACGAGAAATTGATGAGTATCGATTAGAGATGTTTGATTAGGCGGCATGACTATCAATCCTCAGAAAGCGTACCGCGATTTTTGGGAATCTCTCCTGCCGGCTTATCCTATTTCTAAAGGTTCGCTGCGCTTGCCTATAGCCACCACCCTGCTAAAAATACCCGACTTTAATTACACTGAGTTCAAAAAAAACCTTCTGGAGATACTGGAGTCTCTATTAGAAAAAGAAGGCACCCAAAAGAAAGCTTGTCTGAGAGCTCAAGCAGCCGGAGATCATAAGCTCGTACCGCTAATCGACGAAGAATACACCGGCATTGTGAGGTTCGATTGCCTCTGGAACCCCAATACAAAATCAGTTTCTATACTAGAGATAAACTGTGACTATCCTGACGGCCTTTTATTACATGACAAAACGGTAAGCTCCTTGTCTGGAGAAACCTGCACGAGACACCAAAATCTATATAATGAATTGTTCGATACCAATGAAGTGGTCGACATCCTGTATTCACCCGAAGCGCATTTCATCGATGGCTATCAGGCAGAGGCTGACCACCTCAAAGGGCGGGGTCATGGTGGAACGTTCATTACTGACACCTCAAGATTGAAGCCGAAACACACAGTCAGACGGTGTCTAGAGACAACCAAGCTAACAGACAAACACACCGCAGACTTGGTGGCTTTCAGCCCGAGACTCGTCAACAGTATTGCGTTGCGCACCCTGGGGTATAAAAATCTGCTGGAGAAGATTAACCATCCTTACGTTCCCACAACCACTAACGTGTCGCTCCAGACCATAAATTTTTGTATTGAAAATAAAGACACTTTGGTACTCAAACCGGCGGATGGATGTGAAGGTGTGGGAATTTATTTCGGGAACAGCACTACCGACACCAGGTGGCTTGAATACATCCAAGCGGCTGCG
>Ga0307932_1001287_pt1 | contig 10171 bp, 10 predicted proteins | sample OrgLakmetageno48_FD_201843 | JGI IMG/M metagenome (GOLD analysis project Ga0307932, IMG submission 201843) | Saline water microbial communities from Organic Lake, Antarctica - #48 | ecosystem: Environmental > Aquatic > Non-marine Saline and Alkaline > Saline | place: Antarctica: Organic Lake...
CCCAGGTGGCCTCGGCGCTTATTTTGCTCACTCCGCTCACCTTACTCGTGCAGTACTTCCAAGCGACTATGCATACCCGCGCTTTGTACGCGATGCAGTTTGTTTTACCAGCAGTATTGATAGCGCTATTCTTTTTACTTATCCCGCAGTACGGCGCACTAGGGGCAGTGCTAGCGACTATCGGCCGCCAGGTAGCTGGTTTCTTTTTACTGCTATATTACTTCTTGAGAGACAAACCAGAAAAAAGATAACCCACAGTTACTCAAGTGCAGTAAGGAGCTTTCGACCTAACACGTCTACACTGTATTTTTCACGAATCACTCTTGCGCCAGCTTTTCCATAAGACTCTGCCAACCCTTTCTCACTCAGTTTTTCGAGTGCATCGGCTAAGGCTCCTGCGTTCCCCGTTTCAAAAATAAGCCCGGTTTTTTCTTCTTCAACATACGTATTGGCTCCAACAGCCTGACTTGTAACGGTAGCTAACCCGCAAGCCATTGCCTCAGGCACCACCATACCGATAGCTTCACGGTTACTCGCAAGCACCAGTACATCATGAGCATTATAAATCTCTCGCAGCTCCTCAATTGGTACCGGATTAAGCCACGAAATGTTCTCATTAATTCCTAGTTCCTGGGCGTATTCTTCAAGCTCACTTTGCAGGTGACCTCCACGACCAATCAGCGATACCGAAAAAGGAACTTGTCTTTTTTTAAGAAGCAGCAAAGAATCAAAAAACGTCCTGTGCTCTTTCAACTGTATATAGCGGGCGTTCATAATAATCCGCAGCTTTTGTTCTGGCATATAGAGCCTATTAGCCTCAGGATAAAATAACCCAATATCTATCGGTGCTGGCATTATCTCTACTGCTATTTCAGGAGCATTTTTCCGAAAGAATCTCTCCCCTTCTTCCGAAAACACAAAAACCTTTTCTACGTACTGAATATTTTTTTTGAAATACCACCAAAAACCATACATCACCCATCGACTCAGCCAAAAGCTTGGCCACTGTCTCGTCTCACTCCAAACGTATAGTTTAGTATTCGGATTTTTCTTCTTGAACCTAATCAGCTGAGAATGAATAAAATCATAGAAATCAAAAGTAACGACAGAAGAGTCTTCTTTCAATCGATATCTAAGTTCTGAGCTTAATTTTGATATATATTGCGGTAAATCTCTATCAAAATTTAGGAGAAAAAAAATTCTACCAACAAAATGAGGTTTGTAAACAATATCTATTTTGTCTACGCCTTCTGGTACAGGTGTTAGTGACCTTTTTTGATGAAACACAAACACCTTTTCAGTCTTGGCTGAATATTGAATATAAAAATCTGTGGTTACGTTATGTTTTATAAAAAAAATCGACATAAACTAATTTGGCTTATTTTGTCTCAGATGAAAGAGTATTGTTTTAACTTTTTTATCTACAATATCTATTGATGAGACTGACTTAAATTCATACTCCAAATCTTTTAAATATTCACTTACGTAACTAAAATATTTTGACACATCTATTAAAATATTCTTCTGTATCGATTCATCTTTTATTACATCTATAAACGAATCACCCGCTCTATTAATGATTCTCTGTAGACTAATATTTGAATCTGTTTCAACTGACACAATTAAACTCTCCTTAATGTAGTTTATAGAATATAAATTTTTGACTAAAGAATTTTTTGATAAACCAAATCTCCAGAATAAGTTGATAGAATCATTTATACTACCTTCATCAAATATAATAAAATCTACTTTCCCTTTATATTTAGCAATAAATTGCTCTCTGTCTAAAATATCTTTTCCAGGACCAAATGAATACCTAAAGTCTCTTTTTTTGTCACTATAATTCATTTTTTTTAATAGCATACTGGGAAGAGACAATCTTAAGAAAGAATAAATCTTAGGGCTCATTAGGTATGAATACCAACGAATTATTCTATTTTTTTCTACTTTGGCTTTTTGCAAACTTTCTTCCAAAAGAAGTATACGGTCAATACAGATTTTTAATTACAATAGTTGCATTACTTGGGCTATTTGCATTACCTGGAATGAATACTGCTGTTGTAGGCGCCACTGCACTAAATAAAACAGGCACATACAAATTAGCTATTAGGCAGAAACTTCTCTGGGGAACATTAGCATTCTTAGGTGGAGCGGTAATGTCAATTTATTACTTTGTGCAAAACGACCTTACCTTGTCTATACTTTTTGCAATCATAGCGATATTTACACCGTTTATTAGTACCTACACCTTATATGAATCGCATTTGAATGGTCTAAAAAAGTTTGAGCTCATGTCTGTTCTGCAGATCATTCAAAGATCAGTAGTTGTTGTGACTTTGGTAACAGCTATTTTCTTAACGGAGAATATTATTTTAATACTGCTCGCATATTTGATAAGCATGCTTTTTTCTTTTAAACTTTCGGAATACATTGCCCTCCGAAAATATCCTCTCAACGATTTAAATGAACTTGACGCGATAAAGTATGGTAAAAAGTTATCACTCATTTCTGCTCTAAGATCAGGATCACAGTACCTAGACAAGATAAGTCTTTGGTATTTTGCAGGACCAGTACAGGTTGCACAGTATGTCGTAGCTGTATCGATTCCAAACGAGATAAGTGCTGCCAGTGGGCAATTATCCAAATTAGCACTTCCAAAAATGTCAGTTCGAGATAAATTTGAATTAAAGAATTCTTTGCTAAGAAAAGTCTTTATTTATTTTATCTTTTTAATTCCTGTCGCGATTTTATATATTATATCGGTACCTATAATATTTAATACTTTTTTACCACAATACCAAGATTCAATCTTCTTTTCACAACTTGCTTCCCTATTGATTCTTTCAGCACCTATAGGATTGCTCACACAGTATTTTTATGCGACTAAACACATCAAGGCACTTTACGTGGTAAATATTATAGAGCCAATCGTTCTAATAATATGTTATATGGCTTTAATACCGCTTTTTGGAATCATTGGTGTCATAACGGCTTCATTAGTCCGCTTTGTAATTATTTTTATAATGTTGGTCTACTATCTTCTGAATGAGGAGGTGACATCATTAGTCTGACGAAAATATAACTTAACATTTTAAATGCACTTCCATTATCTCACGTGGATAACAATGTAATATCATTAGTCTTCTATGGAGGCCGAAAAAACGCCTTTACATGCTGACAAGTTGAAATACTTAACCAGACGGCGCTGTGAAGCGGCACCCATTTTTTGCAACTTCTTCTTGTCAGCAATCTGTTCTATCGCATTTGCTAGTTTAGCCACATCACCAGTTGGATAAATTAAACCAGTCTCTCCTTCTTTAACATACACATTGGCTCCAACTGAGTCACTGGTGATGGTGGGTATCCCACACGCCATTGCTTCGGGCACAACTAAACCCAGTGCTTCGTTATCACTAGGTAGAACTAGCGTGTCATATTGACCATAGATAGATGGGAGTGAACCAGGAGCGACAGGATCTAGGAAGGTCACATTACTTCCTAAATTCAGCACAGTAACCAAACTCTCAATATTTTTTCTACCCTGGTCGGCTCTACCAATAAATCCAATATGAAATGATTTTGACTTTTTCTTAAGCAAGTGTGCTGCTCTCAGTAAATCTTCGTGACGCTTATAATTTACATATCGTGCGTTCATTAGTATTCGCAGGGTTCTATTTGGTAACCAAACTCTTTCTACGACTGGACGAAAATTTTTGGTATCTACCGGAATGGGTGCGAGAACCACTCGGGCATTTGGAATATTTTCTTCAAAGAATATTTTAGACTGAGTGGTAAAAACAAAAATTGTATTTACATTATTTATATTTTTCTTGAGGTACCAGAAAAAATATTTCATACCTAACTTAGCCAGAAAATTCTTCGGCCATCTTTGAGTTTCAGCGTACAAATGCAGTCTACACTGCGAATTCTCTTTGACGTACTGACATACTTGAAAAAAATAAAATCGGAAGAAGTCAAAGACAATAATAGTGTCCGGATTTTCTTTATTCAAACTTGATTTTAGATTTTTTATTTGGGAGGGCGGTGAGAGTTGAAGTTTAAAAGTTGTGATCAAAAAGTTTATACCAAAAGTTCTATACTCTATTATGATTGATTTGTAATTTGTTTTTTTATTTTTATTTTCTTCAACACTTTCAAAAACTACCACTTCTTCTTTATTAGAAAGTGCCGCAATCACATTCTCTTTTAAAATATTGATACCCACAAAAGCAATCTTCATATTATTTAATTGCTGCGGTTAATTTGCTAACGAAAGACATGCGCAAATATCCATACACGATCATCCGAACTAAGTGCCGTAGACGAGCTCGCCAATATCCTGGGTATTGTTTTCTATACTTTGAAATAAGTAGATCATTCTTTCTCATTTGCACTAGGCGGTTCTTGTTGCTGACACTACTTGGATCTATGACATAACGAACAGCAAAGAGCGGTAGATTGTGCAATTTACCACGAGTACCAAGCTTCAACCATAAATCACCATCTTCGATATGCCTCATATCTTCAGACTCTGAATATCCTCCAACTAGATCAAAAATATCTTTTCTAAAAACGACACTAGGATGAATAAAGAGATTCTTTCCTAAAAGATTAGAACGTATTTGCTCATCAGAGCTGGGTAGCAGATATCTCTGCACTTCATATCCAGCAGTATCCACCATCACCACACCTGTTCCAACTAGAACGTATTCCTGGTTGGTTTTTAGAAAATTTACTTGCTTTGCCAACTTCTCAGGATCTATCCATTCGTCCTGATCATCAATTCTGGCAATGTACTTACCTTTGGCGTTAGCTACAGCTTTATTTAAGCTTTTTTGAATCCCCAAATTTTTTACATTGGTTAATACCCTCAGTCTCTCGTCTGTAATTGATGACAAAAAATCTTGAGTATTATCAGTAGATCCGTCATCAACTACAATGATTTCAAAATTATGAAATGTTTGTCTCAGTACACTATCTAAGGTTACTTTTAGATAACTGGCCCGATTATATGTAGGAATAACTACACTGACCTGGATATTATTTTTGTGACTCATATTTTTTTTCTATATCAATATAGAACTGATATAAAGCTTCGGGAGTTGCACTTTTTGGAATTGATATAAGTTTATTATCTACGGCTGCGAGCGCTGAATCAATAGATTCTGCCGTTACTTTGTAGTAGTCAGGTAAAGAAATTAAGTTTGTGGCACCATAGCGCAGAATTTCACGTGCATTCTCGCTCCACTCATCATGTATTACCGAGAACATACGGTCTGAAAGAAGCCGAGAATCAATTGGACTAACACTAAAATCATCACTATTAACTCTTTCTAGATAGTAAGCTGCTGCCACCTCAACTACTCCCTCAGCTATACAGTCAGATCCGAAGATATCTGTAACCGGTACCGCTGCAACATAATCCTGATGAAGTGGGAGTGACTGAAGTACTCGACTATAAAGACCATTCTCTTTTAACCACTCACTAGCAGCGTGGTAAAAAGGTGCGTTTCTTATTAAAAACTTTAACACTTTCCTAGAGATGGTGTTTTTCTTTTTTCCGACAGTCAAATGAGAGAAGACTTCTGGATACACGCTTCGGTGGTATTCCTTTAAGATAAATGGTCTCGGAAAAGGCAGCACAGTACCACTCTTATGCAACAAAAAAACATCATCACCTAGAAGCTTGTAGCCCTTTTTTTGAACCAAAGAGCCAAGTATCGCTGTTTTTCCTACTCCTCCTGGGCCAGGAAAAATAATTGCATTACCTAATTTATCAACCACCCCCCCAGCATGAATAAAGGAATATCCCTTTGGATATAAAACGAATTGGATAAAGAGGTTTATTAAAATTGGTGTGTCTGTAAAGATACTAAATCCGTTTCTATCTCTAGTAACAATAGTTTTTTCTTTAGTATTATTGACGAATTTTTCTGATATAAAGTTTGAGTCATAATATATACTGGTCTTTTGTTCAGTATTTTTCCACTCTTCATATGGATACACAGTAATAGTACTCTGGTGAGTACTCTTAAATTCTGTTTCAAAGAAATTAATCTGAAAATCAATTTGTTCAAAAACAGCTTTCGCAACGTTTCCCTTGATTTCTACATGCACTAAATCATGAATGTTGTAGTACTTTTTTACCGACATATAGATTTTTTATCAAAATTTTTAATAAACACATCCAGAGCTGGCCAAATATTATACTCGTCTAAAATAAGACGACGTGCCTCTGCAATAGCATCGATATTTTTTTGTGTTAGTGGCCGCTGTGAAATATCATACATTAATTCAAGCGCATTGGGGTCATAGATGTCAATTAGATGATATGAGTCCTTTGGAAAATATTTAGAAATATTCGGACAACCCCAATAAATTGGCATTGACCAGGACAAATATGCATCTACAATTTTTTCAGTGAAATAATTCTCCTGTAGAGAGTTTTCAGGAACAAAAGAATAACTGTAAGGCAACATAACTTCATATTTATCAAAATCGATAAATATTTTAATAAATGGCAGTTTTAAACAAGCATTGTATATTGATTCCAGAAATGGATATTTTCTAACTTTTCTTATTATTGGTAATGTTTTTGTCAGAGATCCGTATAAATCTAGAACTCCGGGATACTTTTCCATAAAATCCATTACAAAATCACTTCTGTAAACATGGCCGGGTAAATTACGCTTGTGAGATACGATTGTATTTATTTTTTTTGTTTTTTGAGGAAACGGGACATTTTTCAACTCATCGTATGATTTCTTGACCCACCATTTAGTAAACTGGAAGCTTGAGTCATACATCTGCAAATATCCTAAATTCTTTTGTTTAAAAGATTCTTCTGTTTGCACATCAACTGGCTCTCGTTGCAAATAAATTTTCTTTTCAGGTGCAATTTTGTTAGAAAATTCTGTATCTTGCTGAAAAATAACATAATAATGAGGCTCCTCATTTTCAGTTACTGCAGTAATGTCGCCCCAAGTATACGAATTTTTGGGAACCTGATTTGAAAGCACTTTTCTTGCTACATCAGATGATTCCCAGAAATAAGCGCAGAAAGCTATCTTAATCATACTTTTGAATCAAATTTTTGATTGTGTGTCGCAATTTTTTTTCAATGAACTTGGAGAGATTTCTGTAATGTGGAACCAACCTAGTATCAATAGATACTTGTTTTACTACATCAGAATCATTATCAATAGGGTTCCCTGTATGTAACAGGGTTACATCAGTTATCTTGGTACCTGCCACCTTCGAAAAAAGATGTATATTTGTACTAAAGAAAACATTATTGTTAACTATCAAAGCAAGATGATAACCAAATGGTTTCAACATTTTTTTTAGTTCTCGTAAATTTGTGAGCGATCCAAATTCAATTACAAGAACTACCGGCTTGTATTTGTTGAGGTCCAACCCTTTCAAAGCATCAATTTCACCTCCTTCAATATCTATCGATAATACATCTACTTCTGAAACTTTTTCCTGATCAAAAATTGATGTTAGCGTTCTTCTGGGAACATGCTGTTCGGTAAAGCCACTAAAATATTCTGAATAGTCTCGCTTGAGCTCAACTTCCCTGGACTGATCGAGTGAAGATAAGGAACCTCTTCTGTCTGCATAAAATTTAATTAAGCCTCCATCAATATCGCACACAGCTGCATGAATAGTCTTGCTGTTAGGTCGGTTGTCACGAAGTAATGGAATGTAATCAGTGTGAGCCTCAACATTCAAACCAGTCCACCCTTTTTCTTCAAGTGCCAGAGTGTTACTAAAACGACGACCATCAACACAACCAACCTCTACAAAAAAACCATTTGTTTTCGCATCAAAAATCTTATCTAGAACACAATCTTCACCATGTTGACTATAGTACATATTTTATAATTACTTTTTCTTTGCAATAAAAAAACTTGAGGTTTGTAAAAACGAGGAGTATTGGTTAGATTCTAAAAGAGTTTCTTTTACAGCTTTTACTACACCAGAGCATGCAGGACGGTAATCATCCAGCACAACTATCCCGCCCGGCTTCAATAGTGACAAGTACATGTCCATATCAGATTTTACAAATCCATAGTCATGATTCCCGTCAATGAAAAGTATTCTAGCAGAAATACTCTCCAAATCCGGCCGAGCAGTCTTTGCTGAAACTGGATAGAGCTTAACGTAATCTAGAAGATTTGCATCCTTTATATTCTTGATAAACATTTGTTGCAGATCACTCAGATCTTTTTTCTCGACCCTATATTGATTCTCTTTTCCTTCATTACCAGTGAATGGGTCGATTGCATGAACAATCCCATTACCTGAGTCCCTGCATCCCTGAGCAAGAAAACTTGTTGATCGACCTTGCCAGCTCCCAATCTCTATTATGTCCCCAGTGGTAGAGCTGCTGTAGGCTAAAAAGTACAAATAAACCCCTTCTTCGAGACTTACCATGCCTGGAATTGTAGAAAATTTTCTGACAACATAAGGTAGATACGATGATTTTGAATCATCAATGTGTAGCTCGTTATCCAAAGCTTCACCGCCCCGAGTAATTTCTAAACCAAAAATGGACAACGCTTTCTGAGTCGTCATTTTAAGATATTTTTTCATGAGGCAATTCTAACATATCAAAATGTGTCTATATCCTCGCTTTATGACTTAGATATTCACTAATCAAGCACCAACTTTGTATAATTTATTTAACTAACTTCGTTTTGGAACTAAAAGTTTCTTTACGACTTTCATCACACCTAATCGACGGAGTAGTTTCCTTGTTTTTCTGTAACTCACCCACGACTCGGCCCAGTGGTTGTTGGTGTAGGCTAGTGCTAACTTTTCTTTGGTGCACACTTCCCCATCATCGCAGGGATTAAAATAACGGTAGTCATACACGACAGCATCGTCATAGGTACCTGCGGCTAGTACATCGGTCACGGTGCGAGGTGAGGTGCGGTCGGTGGTGTATGTGGTGTCATGATCATACACGTCCAAGATTGCTTTGATCGCTGGATGATTTGGAACAGCGCCGATGACGCCGGCGGCGGTTACGCCGTCTTTGGTTTGGCCAAAGAACGCTGGGTGATGAAGTAGGTCGTCAAAGGACTTTAGGACTTCGGTGTCGGTGTCGAGGTAGATTCCCCCTTCGTTATGCAGCACCCAAAAGCGGATGTAGTCCGAGACGAAGGCCCACTTGCCGGCCTGATACATGGCCTGCACATAGTGGTGATCCATGGGGCTGTTTTTCTCATTCCAGAGCTTGAGCTCGTAGTCGGGCAGATGTTGTTGCCAGCTGGCAATACACCGCTGCGCCAGAGGAGTGAGATCATTGGGCCCTACCCAGACGTAATGGATAATCTTTGGAATCGACATGTACCCTATAGTACCAAACCCAGGCAGTAATCGTTACTATTTAAGAGTACTCTGCACCATTTCTTTGAGAGTATGTTGGGGCTGCCAGCCTAGTTCATCCATGGCTTTGTCCGCGGCGGCGGTGAAGCTGGCTGGATCGCCGGGGCGACGATCGGCTTCTAGGACGTTAATCGACTTCCCGCTTACCGATTCAAACATGGCAACAAGCTCTTTGACTGAGTACCCGGTGCCGGTACCTAGATTGTACGTTGCGCTCTGCGGGCTACCTAGGGCCAGTACATGAGCATCGACTAGGTCGACTAGGTGAATGTAGTCGCGGATACAGGTACCGTCACGCGTGTCGTAGTCGGTGCCAAAGATATGAAAAGGAGTACCGCCGCTAACAGCCTGCGCTAATAGTGGAAAAACATTTTGGGCATTGTGTTCTTTAAACTGCAAACCAGCATCACCGGCGACATTGAAGTAGCGCAAAATTGTGTATTGCGGCAGCTTGCCCGTACGGGCGTAGCTTTGGATCATGTCTTCGACCATGAGTTTGGTGGTGCCGTACACACTGACGGGTTTGGTGGGAGTGGCTTCGGTTAAGGGTTCTGAGCTGGCTTGTGGTTCGTACACCGCAGCAGTGGAAGAAAAGATGAGTTGTGGGACAGCGTGATGTTCCATGGCTTGCAAGAGATTGAAAGACCCTACTACATTGGTAGCAAAATACAGTGACGGATTGGCTTCGCTTTCGCCGACGGCTTTTTTGGCGGCAAAGTGGATTACGGCGTCGAACTGAGTATCGCTAAGAGCGGAATCGATGCTGCTGGCGTCG
>Ga0307932_1001305_pt1 | contig 10092 bp, 11 predicted proteins | sample OrgLakmetageno48_FD_201843 | JGI IMG/M metagenome (GOLD analysis project Ga0307932, IMG submission 201843) | Saline water microbial communities from Organic Lake, Antarctica - #48 | ecosystem: Environmental > Aquatic > Non-marine Saline and Alkaline > Saline | place: Antarctica: Organic Lake...
TGTAATTGTTGAGCTAAAGAATCAGCTCTCTAGTCAGTCGTCAACAAGGTGTAAAACTTGGAATATAGATGGTTTCATCTCCCAACTTCTCAAACACAGTTCGAACATCCTCTACGACGTCGCCCAACGAGACATATCTTCATTTCGTGAAGATATACAAAGATAATTCAGTTTGATATTGACACCCCTACGTAGAACTAGCAACTGGTATAATATTTTTATGGAAGATTTCCCATATCAAGAAAGAAATATCGAGAAAGACAAAAGAGAGTTCATCAAGGCCGTTGACTCAATTTTAATTGAGGAGATTCCTGCTGTATTCGATGAAGATGCCAGCAATAGACTTGTAGCTAGTCTAAATGAGACAAAACTGCTCATTATGGGTGAAGTGCACGGTGTGAAAGAAAACGCTGACGTAATTTATACTCTCTTTAAAAAGTTTGGATTTCGTCAACTTGCGTTGGAATGGGAGTCAGGACTTAAAGCAGTAGCAGAACAATATCTTGAAACTGGAGAGTTAGATTTTAATGCAATACAAGAAAGTCCCGACGGGAGAATGACTGCTGGGCACTTTGCCCTATTGAAAACTCTGAAAGACGACGGTCTGCTCGATAGACTCATTTGTTTTGATGGTTCAGGAGAAGCGGACTGGGATGCTCGTGACGAAAACATGGCAAAAAATATACTCGGTAGTCTTTTTGATTCTTCAACGTTAGTTGTGGCGGGCAACCTCCACGCCAAGGTAGAACCAATAACTTTGAATGACGAACCATGTGAGCTTCACCCTATGGGTGAAAGAGTTAAAGCACACATTCAAGACGTCTCTTCTGGAAAGATTGAGTATTTATCTGGTCAATATCATAATTTCGGACGTCAGGACTTTTGGGAAGACCCCGAACAAGAAAAAACGGAATCCAGATTTTATATTACTGATGATGGCTCTTATACGTTTGTACTACCTGAAGCAAGCGTAGCCATAGTCCCAAATCCTGGTGAGAAGCTCTAACTAAAGTAGAATGTCTGCCACAATTGAAATTATGTAAATGTTGGTATAAAAAAGTTGTGTCATTCCTCTCCTCAAATACAGTTCGAACAGCCTCTACGACGGCGCCCGGCATTTTGAAGGACCTTCTAGTTACCCCAGTGGGAAATTCCAACTGATATAATAGTTATATGAATAAGCTCGAATTATCTGAACCAGGCAATGAAGGAATCTCCCCGGGTGTCCTTAAGGCTAGAGAATATGCAGACCGTATTGTTGATGCTAGTGAATCATATGAATTAATCATTAGAGGGCTCGGTCCAGCAATGATTTCTTCTATCAACGAAGCTCTGGAAAGACGCGGATACGAAATAAGTGAACTTGATTCCACAGAAACGGACTTTGATGTTCCCCAAGACATTGCGACTTTCGATACCGACGCTTTACCCACTTATGTAGCCCAAATGTGTGAAGGGAGAAAACCTGCTGTACAAGAACTCTATGCAGACTTGCTGGCACAGAAATCAGATCCCAAAAAACGTGCCCAACTAACGAAAGTTCTTATTGGTGATACGTACAGAGGGTTGCGCAGTTCTGAGTATGAGAGCGACCCTAATGAAGAAAATATCTGGGCACAGGCACAGAACAGTCAGATTGTGCCATCCAGAGAACAAAACGGTTGGATGTACCGGGGTAACTTTGGAGAGAATGGAGAGGACACGGTGACGCGTGGTTCGTTTAATGTGCACATCACACCCGAGCTGATTACTGCTCTAGACGAATATATTGCGTCTGGGGCAGTTAAAGCAAATTACAAATTCGGTGCCCCCAACACTCCTGCCTCACCGGTGGAGCGTCACGATGCTATTTCGATATACTTTCTAGAAAAACCGAACAAAAAAATTCTTGATGACTTGGCGCAGACAGTAAAGCCTTACGTTCGAGGCGATAATTTATTAGGCGAAAAAGTAGCCGATGGTTTTTATTTATCAGAAATTGGCTCCGTGCAAGATAAGCATATTGCGCACCTTATTGAAGTACTCGATACTATCGACCCAGCATTTGCAAAAGGTGTAGAATTAGAAATGACAAACAAAGAACGCTTAGCCATGTCAGAAGCACAATTTTATGCCCTGAAAAAAACTGCAGAATTATTTGGGTACAAAGTTGACTATCATTCTGTTGAGGGTTTTACTGTCGAGCTCACTGCATAACACGGGAATAAAAACTGTCAGGCATCCCATGCTCTTAGCTCCCGGAGGAAGGCCTCCCGGAAATACAGTTTGGAGCAAAGCTGTAAAGAGCGAAAGTTCTGTACGAAACAGTAAGCGAAGGCACGGATTTGCTTAAACGAGCAGAGGGTTACTATTCAGAAGGTGTCCATTGGACACCGGAAAAGGTTAACGGTCCCCGGCTCTGGATGAAGGGTCGTATTGATGGAATGGTAGACAATATTGATAATCCTATAGTATTTAATAAATATTTTGGCGACTTACCTGGTCGAGTGTTTAACTACTGGTATTGGGTATTGAAAAATAAACACTCACAGCCAATTTACACAGCCACCGCAGAAGTTGCTAAAAGCGACCCTGACTACCATCGTCTTGTTTCTAAGTTAGTCGCTGTAGAATCATCATTGAGTGAAAAAGTGGATATTTCAAGACGGATTTTCCTTAAACTCTTTGAATGAGACGGGTCATGTCACTCCCAGAGGACGGTCCTCCGGAGCTCCCTATACCGAGGTAATCTACGATTACTTCCCTGTTGACTTGGATGACAAAATCCCCGGAAAGACCTGGGGTTCTACAGCTTATTTGACGTAGCTCTACCAAAATCAGTAGCTGTGACACATTAATTAAACGGACACACCGCGGCACCGCGCTTGGCAGCTGGTCGCTCACTACATTTCTGATGCCAGGCCATGACGTGCGGGAATGATTCAAGCGCCAAGTCTTTAGTGGCGTGATATCCCCAATCCAGGCACCCGACCCAAGGGAACGTCGCAATGTCGGCAATGGAATAATTTGGCCCGGCTAGGTAGGAGTGGTCTTTCAAGCGCTCCTCGAGCACAGCTAGCAAACGCTTCGTTTCTTTTTTATAGCGCTCAAGTGGGTACGGATGATCACACGCGTCTTTTCCTCCGTGGGCGTAAAAGTGACCAAACTGGCCAAACATTGGCCCCACGTGTCCGACCTGAAAAAACAGCCACTGCAACGTTTCCATTCGTTCGCGCGGATCAGTCGCCAGCAGCGTGCCGGACTTCTCTGCCAAGTACATTAAGATTGCCCCTGATTCCATCAGGGTAATCGGCTCACCGTTTGGTCCCTCGGGATCGGTAATGGTCGGAATCTTTCCGTTGGGATTGAGTTTGAGATAGGTGGGGTCAAACTGCTCGTCTTTAGTGATATCTATTTTAATAGCGTCGTACGCTAGCCCCATTTCCTCTAGGGCAATTGATACTTTCTGGCCGTTGGGGGTCGCCAGTGAATATAACGTGATTGGTTTTGACATAATTTTGACTGTATTAGTCGAGTAACTCTCTTTTTAACACAACACAAATCACACTCCCGGAGGCCGGGCCCCCGGAGTTACTTTGCTTCTGTGCAGAAATCGCAGGTCTAAGCGTAAGAGCCTAAAAATACGTAAGTAAAAAGAATCACCGCTTTAATGCATGCATTAAAGCGGTGATTCTTTTTAACAAGCAGAGGCATTTTAGATTTAACGGCGGCTGACTCCATTTATCTACTGGTATACTTTTATGATGAAAAGAAGAAATATCGTTGCTCTGGTAATTTTTTTAATTTTTTATATTTCTTTTGGCGTATTCCTTACCTTCAATCAAGAGAAAATTATCTACCAGCCTTCTTCTCAAGACTTTGCAGCCTGCTTGAATTTTGTAGGAGCCGAAAAAATTACCTATCAAGGAACCCGTATGTACGTGAGTGCAACAACTGGACCAACTGTTGTGCTGTACCACGGAAACGCTGGCTCGGCGTGCGACCGGGGTTTCTACGCAGCGCAATTCACTCAAGCTGGATACGGCTACATAATTGTTGAGTACGCTGGTTTTAGCAACGACATCAGAGAGCCCAGCCATGGACTCATAAAACAAGACGTGGAAAACGTAATTTCTTACCTAAAAAATATGGAGGTGGAAGAGCTGGTCGTTGTCGGAGAAAGCATTGGCACCGGATTTGCCTCCTATCACACCAGTCTAGCCCCTCCAGAAAAATTGCTACTGATTTCCCCCTTTACTAATTTGTCCGATATAGCAAAAGAACGTTTCTGGTTCTACCCCACCTCCCTGCTGGTAGACAACGCTCTGGATAATGTTGAGGCCCTGAAAAACTATCGTGGTAAAGTGGCCATTATCCACGGTACAGAAGACTCAATCATCCCCTATCAGCTGGGCCGAAGACTATTTGCAAGCGTTCCGGCAGAAAAAGAATTCATTAGTATTGTAGGAGCCGGTCACAATGATTTGTTTACCGTTGAGCAGACATACGCTGCAATGCAGGACTTCCTAACCCAGGAATAAAAATAGTCTCATCCTGCACCTCCTCACACTGGTTTTACTCCACGGACAGTGCGTGCCCCAGAACAAAATCCCCATCGGGGGATTTTTTTAGTGTCGACATCATCCTTCTTGCGGGTGATTTTTTACGAATGTCTGGTTACCTTTACAGGCTTAGTCCTCCGCGCACTGATGCATCAGTTTGTATATCAGCATCGATGATATCTGTGTCGACACTTGCATCTGTGGTCGCGTCGACTTCTACAGAACTATCAGTTGCTCTATCTGAATCAGTCGCCTCAGAACTTTCGGTCGTGTCTGTACCTTCTTCAGAATTAGCTTGTGGGTTTGTCTGCTCGTCAGTTTCAGTACGAACATCAAGCAAGCCGTCGAGTACGGTCTCTGCGTTCACATTCACCTGCAATCGGAGCAGGCTGTTTATCATCGCGTCCACTTCACTCGCAATCCCAATCGCCGCTTGAGTCGCCGTGTAGGCAGCTCGATAAGCCTCAGTTTGGAAAGAAGCTTTTGCTTCAGCTTGGACAGTTACAGCTTCGGCTAATCGAACCTCAGCTCGAGCATACGCTTGCGCTGATAGTTCAGCGGCTGCTTGAGTCAGGGTAACTTCTACTTCGGTGAGGTAATTGTCCGCTTGATCAATCATTGCTTGTGCTGTAGCTCTCACGTCGACTGAAGCGTCGATAGTAGCGGTTGCAGTTTCCTGAGCGTTCGCCGTTCGCTCAGCATATCCTCGAATATCAGTGACTAGCGATGCACCATCGTTCCCAGACACTCGAGTATTCAGACCTGCCAACACGTCAGCAGAGGCCCGGAAACTTCCTTCCAAAGAAGCTCGAACTGTAGCTGAGGATTCATAGTCACCTTTCGCTTCTCCTTTCTCACTTTGCTCTTGGGCTTCGTTGGTGTGTGTTTGGATACGGGCACTGAGGTCAGCTGAGGCTTCGGCAGTTAGTTCACCTCGAACCGCGAGTTCCTCAGCTTCCTCTAGTCGTTCTTCGACGAGTCGGGCTTGCAGGCGGGCTTCAGCTTCACTTGAAATAGCGAACGCACTTTTAACGTTCTCATTCACTTCCGTTTTTATGGTATATAAGAAGTCACCCGGCACGGCCCCTTCAGCGGCGAACGTGGTTCCTCCCCCGGCAATCAACATGATCACGATTATTGCTGCGGTCATAGATTTTGGTTGTTTAAATAAGGTAAATAAGAGAGTACGCTGCGGTACTTGTACTATAGAACGACTATCCTCCCCAACTCTTACACTATGGAAACGAGCGTGAGCAAGCAGCTCTTCCTTCATCCGGGAACGAGAAGAATCTGACAGTTTTATGTCTGCTAATTTTTTTAAATCGGTAACGGTATTTTTTTCTTTGTTCATACGTGTATTTTTTGCTGCAGTCGTTTGGTCGCTCGGTTAATCCGGACAGAGATAGTGTTGGCGGTCTCCCCTAGTACTTTGGCGATATCTTTTGGATCTAACCCTTCGACAAACTTAAGCAGTAACACTTGGGCATCTTTTTCCTCCAGGTCGTTCATTGCCGCGAGCACTTCTTGATATACAGCCACTTCCTCTGGGCTAGCATTGGTGTCTTTTGGCACCTGACCTGATTCCATTTTCTCATCCAAGGAATCAGACTTTTTCTTTTTGTACCAATCTTTAGCCATATTGTTTGCGATGGTATAGAGGAACGAACGGGTGTTCGTCATTTCTTTTCCCTCTCGCACATACTGCCAGTACCGAGTGAACACCTCTTGAGTCATATCTTCTGCCAATTCTCTACTGGATACTTTGACCATACAAAATCGAAAAATAGCATCTCCATAGGAGGCGAAAGATTCTATAAACACTTGTTCTTGGGTGTCCTGATTCATATAACGACTTACATCAGTCACTCTTACACTGAACCGACCTCAACGCAACGAGCAAACAGCACACCGTACCCATAGACTACGAATTATGACTACAGACACCCCTCACCGTCACCTCTAAATCAGTGACTGTAACACCCTTTACTCCAAGTAATTTTTTGTTCTTTCAGCTGGTGTCCTAATGTGAACAACTTGGTCACACTCAGTACAAACTGCATGATGATGAGGCTTCGCTTGGTATTCAAATAGTGCTTCGTCACCATGTAGTAAAAGTTTCTTTACGTCCCCACCGCTTACGACCACATCAAGATTTTAATGCCTAGTTGCGAGGTCGAGTTCAGGTAACCGCGGGTGAATTTCCTTTGCCGACAAAGCACCATACTCCTTTGTAAGTACCTCTAATATAAGTTCTTTTTTACTATACCGTCTCTTCATACAAGATTTATAATATAAAAATGGTCCGCCTCGATTGTCCGGAGGCGGACCAAGTGGGTTTAGGCAGCAACCAAAAGTAACTGCGCCTGACTGGTAAAGTGCTAGAGTTCAGCATCAATCCAAAAAGGTCCCCTCCTCTAAAGCAGCGGACCTGTTCAGCGTCTCGTTAAAGAACGCTATTAAGCAGCTACAGTCTCTGTGGGTTCACCAATAAGAAAGGCTTTTACGTCAACGATAGCATCCGTAAAATCTGGTACGACTACATTCTCTGTAATCACTTCCTCACAAGCTTTCGCGAACCGTAGGTAACTCGTCACTTCTGGCTGTCCAAAGTCAGCTGAAGCATCGAGTACTGGCTGAGGCACATCCGCTACGGAAACTCCTGCAGACAATGTATCAGACGCCGTCAGGACATCTGAATCGAAGAATCGTCCATGACCTTCGCGGCGCCGAAAGTAATCTGAACTGTACAGACTCGACAAATCATCGCTGGCCACTGCAATTGCACAGCAACTACAGCCAGACTATGTTTGCGACCAAGTAAAGTGTTGATTAGATCGAGACTACCTCTACGCAGAGCCATTTTCTCCATTGCACCATGCAACAACTCAGATTCACGAGTTTTCACCCGATGCACTTCACCACGTGGTGACCAGAACAAAATCGAAAGTGGGTTGCTAACGACGTTGATAGCGACATCGTGGAGTTTCGAGAATGAACCTTCAAGATATCGTTCGACGACTTCGACTAGGCCCGCAACTTCCAAAAGTCGTGGATAGTTGATGTAACTGGCAATCTCCTTGATAGTTTCCTTGCCAACACGAGGGTAATACTGAGCCAGGATGGCGGCATCATCCTCATGATAGTTGCCGTGAATAGTCCGCTTACCATCGGATGTGATTGCTGGATTAGTTTTTTTGACTGTTTCCAGTTTGTCGTAAAAATCGCAGACTTCGCTCATATGCGCACCTCATTAGTTTGTGGTTAAAGAACAAAACGTGGACTTGCAACAACTATTACAAGCACCACACAAAGCATATAAATGCTCTGTGTGGTGCTAACAACTACGAGTGAGCAAACTCGTGATTACGCTTAAACTTTTTTACCGTTCGCTCCAGTCGGTCGTTTTGATTCAGTTCTTGAGCTTGCTTAAAAAGTACTTCTATCTGATCAGTCCACCCTGCAACTAAGACTGAAGGATTTCGTTTGACACTGTCACTTGTCATTAGAAATGTAACTGGCTGCTGTCCCAACTCACTTATAATAAAATCTTCGTCTTCACTTGAGGTGATTTTATTGCCCACAAACACATATGGTGTGTCGTATAAATCCATCAATTTAGCAATTTGTTTAGCTGTTTTTACACTATGCAGAGCAGGTTCACACACAATCACACCAACATCAATCCCTGTCACAATTCCCGTAGACACACCATCTGCCCCCGCTTTTTCATCCACGACCACTACTTCGTTTTCTTGTACTTCTAACAAAGGTAAGAGAATTTTTAAAGGCGTAGTCAAACTATGACTACAGTGAGTGCCGTATAGAACATTGTCTGTTTGTGGACCCGCGGTCATCAGACGAATGCTGTTTTCTAATACCTGAGAATAGTGGTCAATCTCTCGCGAGAGTGGGGTGAGAGAAAAGCGTTTAGAGGTTTCAGACAAAAACGCTTCAGTATATTTGGCTTCTCCTTTAAGTCCTACTGCTTGTAGTAAGTCGGCTAGACTTTGACTGAAGTATTGAAAAACTGGTGTGTCACCGCCTGAAAGGTTGTACGATAAATCCATATTATGGTCAGCGTCTACTGCTAACACGGACAAACCAGCAACACGCAAACGCAGTGCTGTCTGACTAGAAACTGACGATTTGCCGCTTCCCCCTTTACCTTAAAAACCTAAAATCATAATGCAAATCATTTGCAAATATACCCTATAGTGTATCTAATTGCAACATGTTTGTATCTGGAGGGTTAACGACCGGAACTGCGTAGTAGGGCTCAAGAAAAGGTAACTTTATACGACTGTCTCCTCTTTGATCACTTAGGCCTGCCCAGAACAGTATTCCAACACTTATGAATATCAGTGCCAATAGTAATTTGTGTTTCTTACTAGCCAATAATATCCGCCGTAGAATGTGTCCACCCTCTCCCGGTCGCACTTTTAGGGTCGTGTAAAACATATTTACAAAAAAATTCTCTACTCGGATTTTGGTCACTCCCCACCAAGCCCAAACAAAAGTCCAAAATACCAACAAGCATAGCGAGACCATACTAATGGTTGAAAACGTATTGGCATGAGTCGTCGGTAGGGTACAGATTCCACACATATACAGACATGTTACCGCGTTTTGAGAGATGAATTCAGTTTTATAACACAGGAATGTACAAAGTCATATCATTCCTCTCCTCAAACACAGTTCGAACGGCCTCTGTGACGTCACCTCAATACAAAAGCGGCTTTCTAGGAGCTTTTTGCGTTTAGCGACTCCAGTAGTAAAGGAGTATTTTGTCATCTGAGCTCTTATGCGCTACTGTGAGGTACACATCTCGATTGGAAGGAGTTTCAAATGGCCAAACGCCGAAAGCTCCCTCCAAGGGAGCATGTGTTCATTACATCACTTAGGTATCACGGCTTTCGCTTAACCAAACAGCGCCGCAATCTCAAGTTCAAACAGGGTTACATCATTCCCGCTACGAGTCGCGAAGATGCTAGCGGGATAGATGTTTGGGTCAAGATGCCCAAAGATGACCGTCTCTTGCCTGTACAGGTCACTCAGCGTGGAGTACGCATGTACCGTAAGTACCGACGAGCTGACGGTGAAAAATTAGAAACGTTCATCATTCGTTCCGAGCGCCGTGTACGAGAGAAGCAGCAACGCTGTTTCAGGCACGGTATTGCGTTTGCCCTGGTGCGGGACTTTGAGGGAAAAACGACGAACCCGCAGATTGCCTGGGGAGATATCAAAGCGCTTCGCTATGCGATTGCACACTTAAAACGCTGGCTCTAGGGCCGGCGTTTCTTTCTTACTCAAAAACTATTCTCGCTTTTTCACTTTAGACCACCCGACCACTGACCCGCTACACCGGAGAAACAGTACCTGCCAAAAGCAAAATCCCCCGAGGGGGATTTTTAATATAGACCACTACAAAATAGATTGTTTTGTAGAAGTGCAAACTCCCGTGCTCTACTGCACTAGATTTAGGAATGGGATTGTGCTGCCGGGGATAAACTGTTGTGGTAGCTTGCCATCCCACTTCTCAACTGCCTTGAGT
>Ga0307932_1001309_pt1 | contig 10068 bp, 13 predicted proteins | sample OrgLakmetageno48_FD_201843 | JGI IMG/M metagenome (GOLD analysis project Ga0307932, IMG submission 201843) | Saline water microbial communities from Organic Lake, Antarctica - #48 | ecosystem: Environmental > Aquatic > Non-marine Saline and Alkaline > Saline | place: Antarctica: Organic Lake...
CGTTTTAAGTGATGTTGATTTTTTGACTTGCAGATATGAGGCGAGCATCCCCACGCCGATCGTACTTTTGAGTGGTGGTAATACTGGCATGCCCCATTGCGTCTTTAATCGTCACGATGTCTTCACCATTATCGAGCATCATTGATGCGAATGTTCGGCGCAGATCGTGTGGGGAAAACTTATTCAAACCAGCCTCAAGCCTTCGGGTTTCGAGGATGTGATAAATAGCCTGATCTGACATGCGCTGATCCGTCACATCGTCGTGGCGACGAATGCGGGAAAACAGCGGACCTGGATAATTTCCTCGGACTTCCTGAACCCACCGGTCTATTCTCTGGTGAGTACCCATCGGCATGTACGAAATTCGTTCCTTATTGCCCTTGCCCATGACCCGCAGCGATTGCTCGCGGGCGTTGACGCTTTCCATGTCGAGAGCGACAAGTTCAGAACGACGAAGGCCGCATCCGATCAGCGCGCTGATGATGCTGGCATCACGAAGGCCCTTTGAGCTGGGATCGCTTTCACAGGTGAAAAACAGTGTTTTGATTTCGTCGCGGGATAGGGCACGGCCCGTTGGTAGGCGCGAACCTTTAACCGAGCGAATGTGCCTGATGTGCTGAAAGCTGTCGGTGTCCAGCTGCTTCATTGCCCAGGCTTCTAGGGCGACGCCTTTTAGCGCGGATAGGTAGGTGTTCATGGTGGCGGGGGCTCTGCCGGCATCACCCAGCATTTCCAGAACGGCTTGGACGTGCAAACGACGAATTCCACTCCACGCAAAATCATGGAGCCCTTGGGCACCGAGCATTTTTGCGACAATTGACAAGAATGACGCCATGGTTTGCCGACTGCGTTTCGATCCGAGGCTGATCAGATACGCAATGGCAGGATTGTCTTGGACGGACAGCAGGTGGCCGGTGTCTAGAACAAGATCGGTGGAATATCCCGATGGCTCGCCAATAGGAAGAGGGTGAGGACTTATTTCATCAATGTTATCCATTCGATACATCGCCATCGTTCAGGGTAATAATGGGCACATCGCATTCAGCGGCGAAATACAACGATGATTTTAGAGTGACCACAGATTTCTCCATTCTGGCCATAGTTGGGTTGCCTGATGATAGTTTACAAGCTCTACTTTTTCAAAGGTACATTTTAATAAGTAGAAATATTACCGTAACAATTATAATTACTATAATTTGTAATTATCATAATTACGATTTTTATGATTTTGTTTGGTCATCTCTGAGAAAACGGCAACACAGTTCACAAACATAATCGGCGAGTCATGGAGGGGCCTGGCGCGCAAATATCTGCGACCTTCTTTACGCGATGAGCCGGCAACCTATCGATGTTTTTGGAATCAAAGAGGGTCAGAGTTAAACCTATTCTGAACCTGTGACAGTGGATGATGAGCCAATTTATGGAGTTATAAGTTTCGCTAGACACAAAACCGAGATCGGGATTGAGCCGGGTATGAACAAGGAATTGGCGGGGCTCTGACAATGGTTCATCAAAATGAAGAAAAGGAACAAATTATCAGCCTATGTCTGCTGGTCAACCCGCGATATTTTGATGTGCGCTCCAGGGCAGAACCGGCAACCCGTAGAACTCTACAAGAGACATAGAAGAAGGCGTGCAAAGAAGCTGGCTACAGCGGCCTGCACCATCTTGCAGATTTCCGAAAGAAAAAGCTTACTGAAGAATACGTGACTCAAGGCGAGAACAATAAAGGAAGCCATAAGGCACAGACGATGGCGGATCATTACGGACTAATAAATCCTCCGAAACGCGCCAGATCGACGAAAAAAATTTTTCGTGAAGAGGTTAATCAGAACGAAGGTGCAGGTTAGTTGCGAATGAACTTAGGGCACTGAATAGAGCGAATTATTTTTTAGTTCATTTAAAAATTAATTTCAAATGTCTGGTTGTTTGATAAGTAAGAAAAAATGGAGGCGCGGGTCGGAATCGAACCGGCGTTAACGGAGTTGCAGTCCGCTGCATGACCACTCTGCCACCGCGCCTGGTGAGGCTTTTTGGCCTCGTGCTCTCAAGTGGGGTGAGAGACTTTTATGACATCTTCTCTGATCTACTCAGAAAAAACTGGAGCGGGAAACGAGATTCGAACTCGCGACCTCAACCTTGGCAAGGTTGCGCTCTACCAACTGAGCTATTCCCGCAAACGCTGTCTTAAGTTGTTGCCCGACAACGGATGCAAATTATACGGATCTTTCCTTGAGCGTCAACAACCCGATGAAAAAATATCAGTGGATGCGGAAGAGAGCGAAAATTTCTAGTCAGCTACGGAAGATACCGGCGCGGGCAACCAAGTAGTGCGGCGGATCGTTTTGTACGGGCTATGCAGCTGCGGATAGATTTTCAGGTAAACCTTGTTATACAGCGGCGGGTAAAGCGCCTGACTTGCGGGGTCTAGATGAAACATTGAATCTACCTGCGTCATTTTGGCTATCGCCGCTGGAAACTCTTCGCCGGTGCGATGCCATCACAGTGAAAAAAATCGTCATCTCAGTTATTCTAGCGCCGCATCTGGTGGTTCCTGGTGGTCGCGTGTCAGCGTTGCCCTGACCGTTGCATCCGCTGGTTCAATTCGTGCCAACGAGAGAGTTTTTCGGCCTCGCCGATACGCTTTTCCTGGCCAGCTTTGCTGAACCATAGGCCGCTACCATTGAAGCTATAAACAAACTCAAGATCAGATCTTTGTGAAGCAAGTTTAATGTCGTTTATTAGATTATCCAGAATCAGTGGATCGGCATCCCGGCGTGGGTACCAGGCCAGAACCATGTGCGCCTGATTGAGCTCCAAAGCTTTAACATACACGATTCTTAGCTGCTCGTCGGGCACACCCATGGAGCGTAGGGTCTGGTATTTAGCAATGGAAAAATCTTCACAATCACCGGCGTTAGTAGTCAGTAGTTCCATAGGCGTGGCCCAGTAATCTTCTTTGCCCCAGTGTTCAATGTCGCTGACAAAGCGCAACTGATTGAAAAACGAATTCACCAGGCGTAACTGTCGGTCTATCGGGGCTTTGCTGGCTAGCGCTTGTAGACGCTGATAATTCTGCAGGCGTTGGTAAGCTTCGTCACCAAACTCGGTGCGCACAGAGCTCACCAATGGATCGGTGAGCTCTAACGCGTTCCCAACCGAACTCATAGTGACCGTCAGTAAAATTGCCCACAACCAAGAGCGGCTATCAACAAACCGGCGCAGCGCCGATATCGTGGCTGCGAGTATCGAGGTGCAGTCTTGGGCCGCTAGAATCAATCTTATCAACCTCCACTGCGCAAACTGTGCCGCAACTGCTCAAGCCTTTCGCGTATTTCGGTTCGTCGTTGTTCGTCTGCAGGCGCAGTGGGAGCACTGGTAGGCGGTGAGAAGTCAGGTTGTGAAAGTGCCGGCTGCGGACGTGCCGGTGGCGTGTAAGCGGGCTCTAAGCCTTGTGTTTCATCGGCAACAGCGCTGAGACCACTGCCGTTGTTCATGGCTGGAAAATACAAATTTTCCAGCTTGCCTGAGCGTCCTATGATGATCCGCGCAGGATGAACTGAACGCAGTGTCGCATTGCCGGGTAGGGTGTCACCCACCAGGTAGGCGTCGGTGTTGTTGCGCTCGTCTTCGATCAGCGCACTGCCAGCAAAGTCGCCGACGGCGGCTAAAACGCCCCGTAAAGTAAGCTGTAGATTGGTTTCGGGCAGATTCTCTGTGTTTTGTTGAGCGCCCGGATCGTTGGCCTGTGTATTGCCAAACAGCTGAAGGCCAAACAGCTCAATCTGTGGAACTGGCCTTTGCGCCGGGGCAGAACCCGTGCTGACGGCTGTGATCACGCCACCCTCGGCCGACTCCTGCTGCCACACGCCCCAAGCTTGCCAGGCGGTGGAAACCACCACTATGACCGCCAGCGCAGGAGCGGCAGCCGTTATAAGATGTTTTGAATACAGGCGCATGTGTTGCTCCGGCTGTGACAGATAATACCAACAGGTTACCAGAGAGCCACCGTTTAATGGCAGTATAGAGCATTGGGTTATTCAGCCGGCCTGTGCGCTGTGGTAGCCTTTAATCTTGTTTTGTCAGCACGCCGACCAGCAGCGAGAAACGTCGTGAGTTCAGAAACTCAACAACTGCCGCACAATGATAGAACTACCAGCAGACTTCCATTTTCGTTTGCCAAACGCAACGGCGTTATTGTGACCCGCGCAGGCAACGGTGAGACGGTTATTCTGGTGCGTCCTGGCTCTTCCCACATCGCGCTGGCCGAAGCCAACCGCCTATGTGGAGGGCGCGCCCGCTTTGCCACCGTTGAAGCGGATCAGTTCGATCAAGCCTTGAACGATGCTTACCAGAACGACTCTACCGCTGCCATGCAGATGGTAGAGGGTATTGGTGACGATATGGACCTGGCGTTGTTGGCGGATTCGGTGTCAGAAACGGAAGACCTGTTGGAGCAAGAAGACGACGCGCCCATCATACGCCTGATTAACGCGATACTGACTGAAGCGTTGAAAACCGGCGCTTCGGACATTCATATTGAAACCTATGAAACACGATTGATTATACGCTTCCGGGTAGACGGCGTTCTGCGCGAGATTGTGCAGCCCAAGCGGGCGCTGGCGCCTTTGTTGGTATCACGCATCAAGGTTATGGCTAAACTCGATATTGCCGAAAAGCGCATTCCTCAGGATGGCCGCATTGCTCTGCGGGTTGCTGGTAGGGAAGTGGATGTTCGCGTGTCGACCATGCCGTCGTCGGTCGGTGAAAGGGTGGTGCTGCGATTGCTCGATAAGCAAGCTGGCGCTATACGCCTGGAATCTCTGGGCATGGGCGGTGACGACCTGGAAAAAGTGCGCAAGCTAATCTATCGCCCTTATGGCATTTTGCTGGTAACAGGACCGACCGGATCCGGTAAATCCACCACTTTGTACGCGGCGTTGCAGGAGATAAATGACCGTAGCCGCAATATTCTGACGGTGGAAGATCCCATTGAGTACAACCTGCCGGGTATTGGCCAGACTCAGGTTAATACCAAAGCAGATATGACCTTCGCCCGCGGTCTGCGTGCAATTCTGCGGCAGGACCCTGACGTGGTGATGATTGGTGAAGTGCGAGACCTTGAAACGGCGGAAATTGCGGTTCAGGCGAGTTTGACTGGCCACTTGGTGTTGTCCACCTTGCACACCAACTCGGCTGTGGGGGCGATAACGCGATTGATGGACATGGGTATCGAGCCTTTTCTAATTTCATCGAGTATTGTGGGCATTGTGGCCCAGCGCTTGGTGCGACTGTTGTGCCCTTATTGTCGTGAAGCTTATGAGCCCACGCCGGAACAGTGTGAGTTTCTGCAGCAGGACCCAGCCAATCCGCCGCGAATATTTCGCGCCAGAGGCTGCGCACACTGTCACGATTTGGGCTATCGCGGCCGTATCGGTATTTACGAAACGGTGGAGATCAGCGAAAGCCTCAGTGCGCTGATTCATAAACGCGCCGGCGAGCTGGTTTTGGAACGGAAAGCCCGTTTGCACAGTCCCAGCATTCACGCCGACGGCGTAGCCAAGATTTTGGCGGGCATCACCAGCGTGGAAGAAGTACTTCGCGTTACCCACCGGAACCAATAAATCATGCCAGCTTTTGAATATAAGGCACTGGACGCTCGCGGAAAACAGACACAAGGCGTACTTGAAGCCGATGCACCGCGGGCGATACGCCAGCAACTGCGTGAAAAAGGTTTGACGCCGCTGGCAGTAGAGCCGGCTGTGGAAAAATCGGGGCGCGGCCCATCATTGAATGCTCGAAGTTCACTGAGCGCAGCAGATTTGGCTTTGGTTACGCGCCAGATGGCGACCTTGATCCAGTCTGGGATCCCCATCGAGCAGACCCTGAGTGTAACCACAAAACAGTCGAGTAATCCGCGTATTCGCAGTATGTTAATCGCTATTCGCGCCAAGGTGATGGAGGGTTATAGCTTCGCCGATAGCCTGGGCGAGTTCCCGCGGGCTTTTCCGCGGCTGTTCTGTTCAACCGTGGCCGCTGGCGAGCACGCAGGCCACCTTGACCTGGTATTGAACCGGCTCGCGGACTACACCGAAAGCCGCCAGGAATCACGCCAGAAAATTCAGTTAGCGGCTATTTACCCGATTATTCTGAGCGTAGTCGCCATCTCCATTGTGGTGTTTTTGCTCACTTATGTAGTGCCGGACATCATTGCTGTGTTTGTGCGCCAGGGACAACAGTTGCCATTGCTGACGCGGGCCATGCTGTTCATGTCGGATTTTTTACTGAGCTACGGTATCTATCTGCTAATGGTTCTGGGCGCTGGGCTGGTAGCGTTTCGTTTTGCGATGGGCAAACCGGCGTTTCGCTTGCGTGTGCACAAGCGCCTGCTGCACTTGCCGCTACTGGCAGGTATGGTGCGAGGCGTCAATACGGCCCGCTATGCCAGTACCCTGAGTATATTGACCACCAGTGGTGTGCCGCTGGTGGACGCCATGCGCATCGCCGGCGAAGTACTCGGCAACGACTATTTGCGCCAGCAGCTGAAAGACGCTGCGCGCAAAGTCAGTGAGGGCGGGGCGCTGCACCGGGCGCTGGATCAGAGCGGTTATTTTCCACCGATGATGCTGCACATGATTGCGAGCGGTGAAACCAGTGGCGAGCTAGACAGCATGCTGGAACGCACGGCCAGAATGCAGGAAAACACCCTGCAGGCAAAAATGGCCGCCATTGTCGGCCTGTTTGAGCCATTGATGCTGTTGCTGATGGGTGGCGTGGTGCTGATTATCGTGATGGCCATTATGCTGCCGATTCTGAATATGAGTAATCTAGTGGGCTAAAGTGTAAATGCTTTTCAAACGCAATTCGGATAGACCCATAGACCCATAGACCCATAGACCCATAGACCCATAACCAAGGATACGTGCCTTATTATGAAGCGTACAAACTCTCCCGATATTCGCCACAACCAAGGCTTCACTCTTATTGAAATTATGGTGGTGATGGTCATTCTTGGTTTATTGGTCGCCATTGTGGCGCCCAACATCATGGGCCGTAGTGACCAAGCCAAGGTCACAGTAGCGCAAACCCAGCTCAGCAATATTGGCAATGCCCTGGATTTGTATCGCCTTGACAATAGCCATTACCCGTCAACCCAGCAAGGGCTGGAAGCCTTGGTTAACAAGCCCGCGGGTAGCCCCGAACCGAAAAACTGGAACGCCGACGGCTACCTGAAAAATGCCCCGGAAGACCCCTGGGGCACGCTTTACCAGTACGTCAGCCCGGGCACGGAAGGCGCCTATGACCTTTACTCGTTGGGTTCAGATGGCCAGGAAGGCGGTGAAGGCGACGCCGCCGACCTCAGTATTTGGAACACTAAAGGCTAATAAACAGTGCCACGTAACGCCACCCAGAATGGTTTCACCCTGATCGAAATATTGGTGGTGCTCGTTATTGTCGGACTGATGGCTGCGCTAGCTGTGTTCACCATGGGCGGCAGCTCGCAGCAGCGCGAGCTGGAAGTTGAGGTACAGGGTCTGTATCTGCGAATGCAGGTGGTGTCCGAGCAAGCCGTTTTAAACAATCTGGAAGCGGGCTTGGTGATAGATACTGACAACTACCAGTTTGTGGTGTTCGATGATGAAACCCAGACCTGGAAAGCCAGTCCAGAGCAGCTGTTTCAGGCCCACGCCCTGCCACCCTGGCTCTCAGTGGATGCAACCGTAGCCTCTGACGCCCCGCGCTTAACGAATGACAACGAAACGTTACGGCCCAGTGTTGTATTTTTTTCCAGCGGAGAAAGCACCGCTTTTGACATCGAGTTGAGGGTGAAGGGCCAGACATTGCCCCCCCACCGTTTGTATTCTGACGGCATTGCTCTCATACACTGGCAAAAGCCCGGCGCTGGGGCGCAGGGCCCATGAGGCGGTCGCGAGGCTTTACTTTGATTGAAGTGCTTGTGGCCCTTTTAATTTTTGGTTTGATTGCAACCGCGGCGGCAGAAGTGGGCAGCCAGTATATAGCCAGTTATGAGCGTGTTCGCGACAAAACTCTGGCGGCGTGGCTAGCACAAAACCGGATCAACGAAATACGGCTGCAAAGTCGTTTGCCGGCCACCAGTGGCGCCGCCAGCAACCAGGAGTTCGGGCCTTACCGCTGGCAAGTGACCACTCGCGTAACAACCACCGCAGACGCTAACATCCGGCGGGTTGAGGTGAGTGTCGGCCGCTATCGAGACGAATCCTCAGACCCTGATACAGTGCACAGCCTGGCCGCTTTTGTGGGCGCAAAATGATGGCCGGCCAACGCGGCTTCACGTTGATGGAAATGCTGATAGCCGTTACCATCACCGCCGTGATTGGCTTGGGCGTTTGGCAGGTTTTAAACGGCGTGATTACCGCCCGCGACCGGGTTGACCGAGTGGCCGATAAGTTCGCGGCGCTTCAGCGCACCATGCTGTTGTTTGAACGAGATATGAACCAGGTTATCAATCGCCCTGCGCGGGATATTTATGGTGACGTTCAGCCCGCGCTAACCAGTCGCAGCGAACCTTCCAACCTGCTTCTTACCCGTCAGGGCTGGCGTAACCCTTTAGGTCAGCGCCGCAGCGAACTGCAGCGCGTGGCCTGGGAATACGATGGCAATGCACTGGTGCGCAGTTACTGGCCAGCGCTGGACCAAGGCCAGGAAGACAATCGCAGGCAAGCGCAGGTGCTGGACGGGTTAAAAACATTCAAATTGCGTTTTCTGGACAACAACCGGCAGTGGCAGGACAACTGGCCAGTGCAGGATCCATCTACCGGCGCCAAATCGCTCGCGCTGCCTGCGGGCCTGGAGCTGACCATAGAGCACGACCGTTTTGGCACGCTGGAGCGCCTTTTCGTTCTTACAGACTTCGATGCAGACAAGGCTCAGACCGACCTGAGTCGTACCGTTGAAAGCGGCTCAAGCGACAGCGCCACCGAAGATGGAGCGTCGGTTCCGGCGAGTGGCCAATAGTGCGCCACAGTGAAGCTCCTTCGACGCGCTGGAATCAGCAGGGTGTGGCTTTAATCATGGTGCTGCTGGCGATGGCACTGGTGGTCATACTGGCAACCGGAATGACACGCCAACAAAGCCTTCGAGTGTTCAAAGCAGGGCATTATTTGGCCCAGCAGCAAGGGCTGAGTGTGGCCTTGGGTGCAGAGGCGTTCGCCCGCCAGATACTGATCAAAGACTACGAAGAAGACAAAGAAGCGGAAACGCCGATCGACAGCCTGGACGAACTCTGGGCGGCTAACTCCGTTGTGCTGCCGTTAGATAATGGCGGCGTGGCTGAGATACAGCTGGACGGTTTGGGTGGCAGGCTGAATCTAAATGATCTGATCGGTGTCGATAACAAGCCAGACCCGGTGAGCCGTGGGCGCTTGGACCGATTACTGCAAAACCTTCAGATGACCGGCCTGAAAGCCGATGTGTTTATTGACTGGGTGGACGCAAACGACCAGACCATCAGTGCTTTTGGTGCTGAAGACGGCCAATATTTGCTGGCGCAGCCCGGTTACCGGGCGGGCAATCAGAAGTTTGCCAGCGTGACCGAACTGCGCCTGCTGGAGGGCATGACCGAGGACGCTTATCAGACGCTTCGGCCATTCGTGGCGGCGCTGCCGGTCAGTGGCCTGGGTATCAATGTAAACACCGCCAGCGCGCAAGTGTTACAAACCCTGCATGCGGATTTGAGCGCAGCCCAGGTGAATGCGGTGATTGAAATACGAGAAGAACAACGCTTTGAGAATATCAAAAATTTTCTGGCGCTGCCGCAATTTTCCGGTCTAGGCTTGAGGCCAGAAGGCCTTACTCTGCAGACCCGTTTTTTTGAGGTTGTTGCAAGAATTACCTACGATAAGCGGGTTGTGCACATGGTTAGCACCGTTTACCGCGACCCGGAGGGTAAGGTGTCTACATTGAAGTGGTTTAATGGATGTGACCAGCCCAGTTAAGGAATAATACCCTGAACCTGGAGAACCTACATGACCACAAGAAAGCTGTACTCAAAAGAATTTAAGCTGGACGCCATCAGCCTTGTGCTGG
>Ga0307932_1001311_pt1 | contig 10066 bp, 8 predicted proteins | sample OrgLakmetageno48_FD_201843 | JGI IMG/M metagenome (GOLD analysis project Ga0307932, IMG submission 201843) | Saline water microbial communities from Organic Lake, Antarctica - #48 | ecosystem: Environmental > Aquatic > Non-marine Saline and Alkaline > Saline | place: Antarctica: Organic Lake...
ATCACTATTTATTACTTGTTGCGGGCGCTCACTGGCTAAACAGTTCGCAAAATCTGTTTGGTTTAAACTTAAAGACTGCGAGATGATTAAAGCGGTATTGCTATCACTTTTAGGATAAAAGCTTCTAAAATAAGCGTCGTGAAAAGCGTAGCCCTGACCTTGTTCTGTCGCACAAATTTGACCTTCATGAATTGGCAAAAAGGCTTCATAAATAATGAAATGTTTTAATTCTAAGTTAACGTTATTAACCTTTTTAATGGCTTCATCTAGAGCGTTATGCATTTGTTTACAGTAACTACAACCGTAACTGAAATACTCAAAGAGTGTTAATTCGGTTGAATCTGATACGATTTTTTCGATCTCTTTTTCCTTACCTTCAAACCAAACGACGCTGTTGTCGGTGCGCCAGTGATTGGCCCAACTAAACCACATAGTATTGTAGGTTGGTATAATTTCTTTTTGGGTATTAAGGACCGTTACTTTCCCTCCGTCCACACTGGCTGTCAGTATCTCAGTGCCAATTTTTATTTCTAAAGGCGAGGCGTTAAACAACGCTAAACGATCTAAGGCAAAGGGAATGTTATTGTAAGTCCCCGCTACCATAATAGTTTTAGGGAGCAAAGTTTGGTCTTCATTATCAACAGGGAACATTAACGCACTACTTTTCTCATAAGTGCCATAAGGGTTTTTGCCATATTCTCGCACAAAGCCGGTGGCTTGGCTTTGTACTTTTAAGTCTGAAATTGTTTTAGCTTCTGCCCAGGTAATTACGTTACTGTTAATTACCTTTAGGGTTTCACCGGTTAAATCACCGACTTTGGCTTCACCTTCAATTTGGCTCCACAGGCTTTCGGTGCCTTGATCGTACATCAGTAAATTACTCTGCCATAATTTTCCGCTGACCCCAAACTCTAGGGTTTCACCATTTTCTAGGCGTCGATCATACGTAATAGCCGAGCCACATAAAGGGCAAAAAGTGACGGCTACAGGAATATCAGAAAGAGTATCGTTTATAACCTCATGCCAGTATAATATATCAAAACTGTACCAACGGGCGTCGCCATTAATTTCTACTAAAACCCCGCTCGAATCGTCTTCGTACACTAAATCTGCGGCTTCCACGTTAATAAATTCAGGATTACTTAACGCCGGAATACCATCTTTAGCGGGGCCGCCCCCAAAAATATTCTCTATTTGAATAGAACGCTTAGCGGTATTGGTTTTAAGATTGTCTGTTGTAAAAGCTTGTTCAAATACTTGTTGGTTTTTAGTTTCAAATGTTAATTCTTTTTGGTTTTGATCTTCTTCGTTGAGTAAAAAACTCGGGATAAAATCAAAAGTGAAGCCCGCTTTTGAAATGCCAGCGAGACTTATAAGTGAGGCGGCGACGACGCTCAAGACTATGAATAAATTACGCATCTTTTAAATTTAATAGAGAGCTATTATAGCCTAAATAATCCAGAGTCACTAATAAGGTTGGTATGGACGGCTACAAGCGTTATTCAGTTTTGAGTTTATTCACTTCGTAAAGCATCTACTGGATCTAGCTTTGAGGCCTTAAGCGCTGGGTAGAAACCGAAGAATATGCCAACAATAACCGAGAACGTGAAGCCTAAAATAGCACCGCTAATACTTTGAATCGCGCCGTAATCTTTAAGGAATGGAACAATAGACATTCCAAGGATAATTCCTAGTACGCCGCCCGTGATAGACAGCATAATTGATTCAAGCAAAAATTGAGTCAGAATATCTTTTTGTTTAGCGCCAATGGCTTTCAAAACCCCAATTTCTTTGGTTCGTTCGGCTACGGTTACAAACATTACGTTCATAATTCCGATACCAGAAACCAGCAACACCATGGACGCTACGGCAATAAGCAAAAAGGCTAAAGTGTCGGAAGTTTCCGTTGCAGAAGATACAATTGAACCGGGATCACGGAGTTGGAAATCGTCGTCCTGGTTGTCGCGTAGGCGGTGTTCGGTTCGCAAAATAGACGTAATTTCATCTTGAGCTAAATCCATTAATTCAACTTCGTTGGCTAAAAATACCAAACGTACCTGAGCGTTATTTCCTAAAATATTTTGTTGAGCCGAGTTTAGGGGAGCGTAGGCAGTGTCGTCGTAAGAGGTTCCAAAAGTACTACTCCCATTTTCTTCTAATACGCCGGTAACGGTAAATTGACGATTGTTTACTTTAACGGTTTTTCCAACCGCTTGGTCAGGGGTTACAAACAAGGTTTCGGCTAATGTGTAGCCGAGGATAATAACTTTGTTGCGGTCTTGGTTATCTTGCAGAGTGAAGTTTTCACCGTGTAAAAAGTTTAAGTTAGAAACACTAAAAAAGTTTTCGGTAATCCCCATTATTGTCGCACTCGCTTGTTCGGTTCCAAAAGCAATATTGCTAGAACCTGAAACACTTGCATTCCCCTCACTTACAAAGTTTGATTCAGCGAGAACCGCGCCTAAATCATCTTCTGAAAGTTTTGAATTTCCCGTACCTCGGGTAGGAAAAACAATAATAGAAGTAACACTCAAATTTTTAAATTGTTCCTCGATTTGGGCTTTAGCCCCTGCCCCAATACTGACCACCCCAATAACGGTGGCGACGCCAATAATAATTCCCAGCATCGAAAGCAGGGTTCTAAATTTATTAGACACTAAAGCCTCGAAAGCCATACCTATCGTTTCTAGTTTAAACATGTGGAACTTTGTAGTTATGGTCTAGCACTTTGCCGTCTTTCATGAAAATAACGCGTTCGGCCATGCGGGCGACTTTTAGATCATGAGTAATCATGATCACGGTTTTTCCGCGGGCTTTAAAATCAGTGAAAAGTTGTAAAATTTCGGCGCCAGTTTGTGAATCAAGCGCTCCGGTTGGCTCATCGGCTAAAATAATTTCTGGGTCGTTAATGAGTGATCGGGCAATAGAAACTCGTTGCTGTTGTCCTCCAGAAAGTTCAGTTGGTTTATGCCCAGATCGCTCTCCTAAACCAACAGAATCGAGTAAGTCTTGAGCTCGTGTTTCGCGCTTGTGTTTATCGGTATCAGCGTAAAAGGCTGGTAAAGCCACATTTTTTAAAGCCGTTAGTTTTGTGATCAAATTGAACTGCTGGAAAATAAATCCCATCTTTTTGTTTCGAATAAAGGCGAGCGTGAAATCATCTTTTACGTGCCCAATGTCTTCGCCTTCAAAAAAATATTTTCCACTCGTAACAGGGTGTAAACATCCCAAAATATTCATGAGCGTTGATTTCCCGCCTCCAGATTCTCCCATAATGGCCACAAATTCGTTTTTGTTAATTTCTAAATCAACACCACGTAATACAGGGATTTCTTCTCCATTTGAGAGATAATAAGACTTGTGGACGTTTTCTAATTTAATAAGGGGAGTCATGGGAAGGTTTAGATATTTTTAAGACTACTGTCGCCCTCCGCCACCGCCACCTCGGGTAGGGGCACCACCGCCTAAGGCGTTCCCGGTGCCGCCCGCATTTTCTCGCATGGACTGCATTTTAGTTCGCATAGCGTCGCTTATTTCTCCGGCTTGAAGCTTGGTTAATTCGTCATCGGTAAACCCAGCGGCTTTCATTTGCTCCAGTCGTTCTTCACTTAAATTTCCACCAGCTGTTCCTCGTGCAGCGCCACCAGTACCGGCACTTTGCCCGCCTTCAACTTGTGGGTTACTCACAATTTTATCCCCGGCACTTAATCCAGATTTGATTTCAATTAGATCTCCGTCGGTAAATCCGGTTTCCACTTGAACCGTTTCTCCGTTTTCAAGCATTACCATTCGATCACGAATCAAAGCTGAGTTAGGAATGACGATCGCATCCAAGGCCTCACCGGTTATGAAATCTACAAAGGTTGTCATCCCTTCGCGAATGGGTTGATCTTTGGCGTCGGTAATATCGATTCGAACCAAATAGGTCACGATGCCGTTGTTATCAATTTCAGCGATACTTGATATAAAGCTGACTTGACCTTCAAGTTCTACGTCTGGCAGGGCGTCTAGCGTAATAATTGACTTTTGCCCAATGTTAATTTGAGCAATATCGATCTCTTCCACATACACTTCGGTGGTAAAGTTCGCATCACTCACAATTCGGATAAACGCATTTTCGGGGTCGATACTGTCGGCCTTTAAACTTTCTCCTACGCTCCCGTTTAACCGAATAATCGTACCGTCACGGGGCGCGACTAAGGTGGCAAGACTCACATTATAGAGGGCTTTTTCTACGCGGAGTTTAGATTGTTCGTACTGAGCGTACTGAATATTAAGACTGGTTTGTTTAGAGATATTAGACTTATTAACTGTTTTTTCGGCATTACTGATTTTTAATTCAGCACTTTTTAAATCGTTATTAAGATTAGCTAAAGTATTGTTTAAATTTAATTCAGAAGCGGCTAAATCATTATTGATATCAATTTTAGTATTTCTTAAATCTAGCTCGGCTCGGTCTATGCTTTGAAGTGCGTTTGAAAGGTTGCTGTTGGCATTAAGAATTTGTGTTTCAAGACTTTGCAGTGTTGCTTGGCTACTGTTAATAAGGGTTTGAGGCACTTTGCTACTATCGTTACTGGTAGAAAATACAATGGTTATAAGCTCGAATATTTCATTGAATTGCCGCGTCAAGGACTGCGTTTTATTTAAATATTGATTCACTTTAGTGGTCGATAAAGTGTCTCTTTCTGACCGGTAGTCCGTTTGTAAATTGCTTAGATTTTGAATAAGCGCTCGGTGCTGGCTTCTTACCATGCCTTCTCGTACCGAATCGTTAAAGGCTTGGTAGGCAATGGTTTGGTTTGGGTAATTGCGGGTAATACCAAATACGTAGTCAATTTCGATCAAAGCTTTGTCGAATACAGGAAAGGTATTCTCAATTACTTTTGCGCATCGGTGTACGTCTGTTCAAGGGTTTGCTCGGCTGATTGGGTTCTTGTTTGCGCGTTTTTTTGCGCAATTTCTAAGTTTTGTTGTGCGCTGTTGGTGTTACTCACAATTTGTGACTGGGTGACGCTTAGGTCATTAGTAGCATTAATAATGTCAGTATCGGTGATGTCGGCTTGTCGCGCTTTAATGTTTTGCCAGGCAATATTAACGTCGTTTTGAGCTGATTTTAAATCAAAGTTTAAATCTCGTGTATCTAGTTGAGCCAAAACTTGCCCGGCCTCTACCTTTTCTCCTTCTTCAACTTCTAAGCTTTCCAAAGTTCCATTAATTAAAAAAGACAGATTAACGATATCTGGATTTATAATATTTCCGTTTGAATTAACGGTAGAACTAATATCTCCCTTCGCTACTTCGTATATCTGTGGCGTGTAAATCGCTTCGGCTTCATCACCCGATTGATACCAGGCATATGCCGTGGCACTAATGATTAATACTCCAAGAGGTACCACATATTTTAAGTACTGATGTTTTTTGGACTGACTGTCTTTGAGAATTTGATTTAAGCTTTCGGCCATATTAAAGAGGGAAATAGAATGAGACGTCAGAGTATTATACGCTAACTATTTTTATTTCTTTCATTAATTCAGGAATTTTTTGAGTATTTTATGATTTATGTTTAATTATTGAACCGAAATCAATGTTTTGAGACAAATCATAAAGCGCGTACTAGTCATCGTATGACTCCCACGGCATAAGCTTAATTTTTGGCATGATAGGGGCTTCTTCAACGGGGCCACCAGTTCGCTTTTTAGCCGATAAAATTTTACGCACCCGGCCAATGAGCCCACTTCTAAGCCTCACTTTAATACCATGAGGGTGTTTAGAAGTTGGGGTTAAAATCTCAACCACTTCCCCTTTTGTAAGTTTACTACTTGATTGGTCTATTTTTTGCACGACTTGAACCATAGCGCCAATCAATATGTTTTTCCGAATTCGCCCGTCTTTAATACCCATTTAAACTTAACATAGGCAGGGATTAAGTAACAGACAAGTTCACTTTAAGGATAATAGTCAAATGAGGACTCATTTTTCAGTTAAACCTCAGTAATTAATATAAATATATATACCTTATTCTTTATTTAATTCAAAAAATAATTAATAATAGAGGTGTACTTAAAATTTAATCCCTTTAAAAGATGAAAATTATTTTGAACCTCGTTGTGAACGCTTTGCTGGTAATGGCACTGGCTTACATTTTGCCTAACGTTACGGTAGACGGTTTCTTTGCGGCTTTAGTTACCGCATTAGTGCTTTCTGTAATCAGCACTTTTATTCGACCAGTACTGACATTACTAACGCTCCCGATTAATATTTTGACGTTAGGGCTTTTCACTTTTGTAATCACGGCTTTATTAGTGCAGCTAGCTGACTTTATCGTACCTGGGTTTAGTGTTGAGGGCTTCTGGCCAGCGCTTATCTTTGGAATTGCTTTATCTTTATTGGGTGCCTTGTTTGGCACGAAAGAAGATTGAACTTTACCCTTGAAATTAAAACTCTAATTTAAAAGCCGATGCAAAAATTAATTTTAATCTTCGTTTTGGCTTTGCTTATGGGGTGTTCTCAGGCTCCTATTACTGAAATTGAAACGAACCAAGCGTTCGATTCTCAATTAGTAGGAACGGTAGAAGTTCAAAAATCTAAGGCGGAACCACTATTAGAAGCTAATATTCCTTTAGCCGTAGAGACTGTGGCGACGACCGTGCTTGAAACAAAGTCAGTGGTTTCGAAACTGCCTGGTGAAAACGCAGTTCATTCTTTTAAGACATTTTTAGAAAAGGGATTTGTGGGTACTGATTTCACTGTCGGAAACTTATTAACCGATTGGGGGACGCATAAAAGCTATTTCGCGACCTATAGCAGTAATGGTTTAAAGATATCTGGAACGTGGCACGTACCAAATGGTGTAGGGCCGTTCCCCGTTTTAATTCTAAACCACGGGTACTTTCCCCCCGAAACTTATACCAACGGCTACGGCTTTGGACGAGAACAAAAATATTTTGCTCGCCAAGGTTACGCGGTTTTTCATACGGATTACCGAGGTTATGCTTTTTCAGACCCCGCACCTGAAAATCAACGGCTCTGGGGCGACTTAGGCGCGGCCACAGATGCCATTAACGCCGGATTAGCTATTAAAGAAGCTAACTTTGCTTTTATTGATAATGATAACATGGGTTTATTCGGTCACTCGCTCGGTGGTGGGGTAACTTTAAACGCGGCTTTAGCCAGACCAGATTTATTTAAAGTTGGGGTGATGTGGGGCCCGGTCAGCAGCAATTATTGGGATAACTTTAATCAATGGCGTCGCGAAGGCGTGACCTCTGAACAAATTGAATTGTTTGAAGAAACTTTTGGTAGTATTAATGATGAAAAATCGTTTACCGCATTGTCAGCTTTTCCTTACTTAGATCGTTTAGAAGTGCCGCTTCTCATTCAGCATGGTACGGCGGATGAAAGTTGCCCGGTGGAGTGGTCTCAATTTACTTTTCAAGAATTGCAACGTTTAGGTAAAAACGCTGAATATATTGAATATGACGGTTATCCGCATGTTTTCTGGAATGAGAATTGGAACACGGCTATCGAAGATGCCAATAATTATATAGAAAACTTTTTGAAATAAGGGGCTTAATTAGAAGGCATTAACTTTACGTTTTGGTTTTAGCGCTTATGTTTTGTTCGATTATAAGCCTTAGGCTAGAAAGGTTTTTTTACACGCATGGATAAATTAATGGCGGCTTTCAACCAAAACAAGAAATTTTTTAGAAGAGATGCCTTGTCTGGTATTACGGTCGCTTTGGCTTTAATACCAGAAGCGATTGCGTTTGCTTTTGTGGCGGGAGTGAGCCCGTTATTAAGTTTGCAAACAGCGGTGGTAGTGGCTTTTGTAGCGGCGGTGTTTACGGGACGTCCCGGTATGATTAGCGCCTCAACAGCTGCGATTGCGATTGTTTTAGCCCCGTTGATTGCCGATTACGGTTTAGAATATTTGTTTGCGACGGTCGTTTTAATGGGGATATTGCAGATTTTGATGGGCTGGACGAAGCTCGGTAAATTTACCTCTATTATCCCTTATTCGGTGGTACTTGGGTTTTTGAATGGATTGGCTTTAGTCATATTTTTTGCCCAGTGGGAACAATTTAAAGTTAAAGAACCCGTGCTAATAGATGGAGTTGAAAAGATGCATGAGGTCTGGATGCCTATCCCTGATATGGCAATAATGCTTGGATTTGTGGCTTTGACGATGCTGATTATTCAATATTTCCCGCGGATCACAAAAGCCGTGCCTTCCAGTTTAGTAGGGATTGCGACGGTTACCATAATTTCAGTGTTGTTGGCTAAATATAATGTTTACAACCTTATTACGGTTGAAGATTTTGCGGGCATGAAACTGGAAGGAGGTCTCCCAGGATTCCATCTGCCTGATGTCGCTCTTAACTGGGAGATGTTGAAAATTATCTTCCCGTTTGCCTTTATTGCGGCCTTAGTAGGAACGACAGAAGCCGCTTTAACGCTGCGAGTTATTGATGATATGACGGATACGAAAGGTAAAATGGATCGTGAATTTTTTGCGCAAGGGTTTGCTAATTTTGCGAGCGGATTTAGCGGAGGTATGGGCGGTTGTGCTATGATTGGACAATCGATTATTAATGTACAAGCGGGTGGTAGAACGCGTTTTTCTGGTATTGTAGCCGCGCTGGCTTTGCTCGCTTTTATTATGTTTGGCGGGGCGTTGGTGAACGCTATTCCACTGGCTAGTTTAATTGGTCTGATGTTTATTGTGGTGATTTCAACGTTTAAATGGGAAAGCTTGAAGTACGGTAAAAAAATACCACTGCAAGACTACATCGTGATTGCGGTGGTGAGTATTGCGACGGTGTTTTTAGACCTCGCTACAGCGGTAATTATTGGAGTACTAATGTCGACCGTGATGTTCGCCTGGGAGAAAGGAAAGCGTTTAGAGGTTGAGACAAAAGTTCGAAAGGACGGCACTAAAATTTATGAATTAGATGGTATTTTGTTTTTTGGATCGGTGCTTGGATTTAAAGATTTATTTGCGTACGCGAAAGACCCTAAGACGGTTATTTTAGATTTGAAGAACGCCAAAGTAATGGATTTTTCAGCACTTGAGGCGATCGACTCGGTGGCGATAAAATATCGGGATGCGGGTATTAAATTTAGAGTGGCCCGTCCTGGAGACAACTGTCGAACCTTGCTAGAAAACGTTGATAAGATCAGCGCTATTACCATTGAAGAAAATTATAAGCCAATGGCATAAAGTTTTGTTTGAAAGAATTTAACCTAAGCTTAAGGGGATGATGGAATCTAAATATATTTTCTACGCCAGCCTCTTAATTGTATTGGCGTTAGTGCTTTGGTGGGCGGTTGATTGGTATAACTTTTATCAGCATATTAAGACTGGTCGAAACTTAGCCGCTCAAGCGCAAAAATATGAACGCCTTAATAAAAAGGGGGAAACTTCAGTTTTATTTATTGGTGATAGTACGGTGGTTGGGACAGGGACTACAAATAATATCTATAGTACTTCGGGACGTTTGGGGACAGATTTTCCAGAATTTTCAATTACCAATAGGGGCGTTAATGGCGCTTTAATTTCTGATTTAGAGGCTCAATTAGACGCGGTAGAAAATCAAAATTTTGATATCATCGTGATACAAGCGGGTGGTAACGATGTGGTTTATTTTACCGACTGGAAAAGTTTTGAAAGCTCTCTTGCGAGTGTATTGCAAAAAGCGCGTAAAAAATCTGATAAAGTAATTATGATGAGCTCTGGTGATGTTGGTGCTTCCCCTATTTGGCCAGCAGGGGTAGGTTGGATTTTTACCAGTAGAACCCACAAAGCGCGCGAAATATTACTAGAAACAACGGTCGCCAACGACGTGCCTTTTATTGATTTGTTAACCAACGGGGTAAACGCTGAGTTTGGCACGTATCCACAAAAATACCATGCCGCTGATAGGTTTCATCCGAGCGATGAAGGCTACCGTTTATGGTATGACGCTTTGCAGTTGAATTTGAAACGTTTGAAGTGGCTGTAATTTTGATTCCTTTTTTGCGTCGCCAAAAAAGAAAGAAAAAAGGCGACCCGTGCTTAAATTTT
>Ga0307932_1001328_pt1 | contig 9998 bp, 9 predicted proteins | sample OrgLakmetageno48_FD_201843 | JGI IMG/M metagenome (GOLD analysis project Ga0307932, IMG submission 201843) | Saline water microbial communities from Organic Lake, Antarctica - #48 | ecosystem: Environmental > Aquatic > Non-marine Saline and Alkaline > Saline | place: Antarctica: Organic Lake...
CATGAACACGGTGCAGCAGATTCAGGAAACGGTAAATCCCAGCCTGCAAGTCGAGGGTATTCTGCGTACCATGTACGACCCCCGCAGCAGCTTGACGCGGGATGTGTCTGGCCAGCTCAGCGAATTTTTTGGCGACAAAGTGTACCGCGTCGTCATTCCCCGCAACGTGCGCCTGGCGGAAGCACCCAGCTACGGCATGTCTGCTCTGAAGTACGACAAAGCCTCGAAAGGCGCTATCGCTTATCTGGCTTTGGCGGGTGAAATGGTTCGCCGTCATGGAGCAAAGAAAGCATCTGATGCGGTTACGGTGTAAGATGCCGCTAACGCAAAACGCAATTTGACGGACATTAACGAAAACAGTGGCTGACACCATGGCGGCGAAAAAACGAGGACTTGGGGAGCGCGGGCTAGGAGCCCTGTTAGCGAATTCCCGCGTAAATCTAGAGCAGACACCGGCCAGCCAAGATGGCGAGCTGCGGGATATTGCCTTGGATGTGATTCAGCGTGGGCGCTATCAGCCGCGTCGTGACATGGACCCGGCAGCCTTACAAGAGCTGGCCGACTCCATTCGCCAGCAAGGCGTGATGCAGCCCGTTGTGGTACGCCCTCTGACCGCCGAGCGCTTTGAGCTGATCGCTGGCGAGCGCCGCTGGCGTGCCGCGCAGATGGCCGGCCTGGAGGCGATACCGGCTATTATTCGAGACGTATCAGACGAAGCGGCCATCGCTATGGCCCTGATTGAGAACATTCAGCGCGAAAACCTGAACCCCATCGAAGAAGCGTTTGCCTTGCAACGTTTACAGGATGAGTTCGGGCTGACTCAGGCTCAAGTGGCCGAAGCAGTCGGCAAGTCACGTACCACCATCACTAATTTGTTGCGCCTGATTGGCCTGACCGAAGACGTGCGGCTGATGCTGGAACATGGCGATCTTGAAATGGGCCATGGCCGTGCCATGCTGACTCTGGCGCCAGAGCAGCAAATGCAGGTGGCCCGGCAGGTCGTAGCACGTTCACTTTCGGTGCGCCAAACCGAATCGCTGGTGCGTCAACTGCAACAGGAGAAACTCGATAGCGGCAAAGTGGCCAAACCCAGGGTGGACCCAAATATCCGGGCTCTGCAGGATGATCTGGCCGAGCGTCTGGGCGCGCGGGTGGCGATTAATCACGGTCAGCGTGGTCAAGGGAAGCTGGTGATTGAGTACAGCTCATTGGAAGAGTTGGACGGAATTTTAGGCCACATCAGGTAGATTGAAAATAAAAAAGAGCGTTCACTAGGTGCAAAGAAACACCAAATACCGCAATTTTTCTGGAAACAGCCACAAGTTGTGCAATAAATACGGGCTTCCGGTGGTGTTTTGATGAATTTTGGTCAGGATTTGCTCAGAACACTGTTGAACAACAACTGCTAAAATCATATACTCTTGCGCGTTTGGAACGGTAACGGTGATATGAAATTTCGGCAATCTCTAATCACCCACGTTCCATTAGCCCGCTGGCTGACCATAGAATTTATAGGCTTGATTGTAGTCAGCCTACTATGGTCATTACACAGTGCTTTGGCCGCTTATTCCGCTTTTATTGGCGGTCTTATTTTTATAGTGCCAAATGCCTGGTTTGTCCATCGGGTGTATCGTTATCAAGGCGCCCGTCACGCGCGTCTTATGGTGGGAAACTTATTCCGGGCGGAATCCACCAAAATCGCCCTGACCGCTGCTTCTTTTGCGACTATTTTTACTTTAATGGAGCCGGTGCACGCGCCGGCTTTATTATTCACTTTTGCTGTGATGGTTGTAGCAGGTGGCGCATTGCGCTGGCTGATACGGCCGCAACCACGGCGATGACTGGACGAGAGCAGAATGGCTGATACCGCAGCAGAGTATATTAAGCACCACCTACAGAATCTGACTTACGGCAAGCTCGATGCAGGTTATGAGCGCTATGACGGCACTGTCATGAATGAAGCCGCCTGGACATTTGCTCGTTCAGCAGGTGAGGCTAAGGACATGGGTTTTATAGCGTTCAATGTCGATACCCTCGGTTGGTCAATTTTTGTGGGGATAGCGTTCCTGAGCCTGTTTAGCATCGTGTCAAGACGCGCGACCAGCGGTGTGCCCTCAGGTATACAGAACGCGGTCGAGATGACGGTCGAATTTGTTCAAGGCATCGTCCGCGACGGTTTCCACGGCAAGAATCCGGTGATTGCCCCATTAGCACTCACCATGTTCGTTTGGATACTGTTGATGAGCAGCCTTAAGCTCCTCCCTGTCGACTTTATTCCTGTGATCGCCAAAAGCCTGGGTCTTGAATATTTCAAGATTGTGCCGACCACCGACATTAACGGTACTTTTGGTATTTCTATCGGCGTTTTCCTGTTGATTATCTATTACAGCATTAAGGCCAAAGGCGTGGGGGGATTCGCTAAAGAGCTGTCATTTACACCGTTCAACCATTGGGCACTGATACCTTTCAATCTTGTTCTTGAAATTCTTGGCTTGCTGACCAAGCCACTGAGCCTTGCGCTGCGATTGTTCGGCAACATGTACGCCGGCGAGATTGTGTTTATCTTGATTGCTATTTTGCCGTTCTGGGTTCAATGGACGCTGAGCGTGCCCTGGGCCATTTTCCACATTCTTGTGATTGTGTTACAGGCCTTTATTTTTACCACCCTGGCGGTTGTGTACCTCAGTCAGGCTCACGAGGACCATTAACCGGTAGGGTGTAACCGTTTTCGAAAAAACCGGATTGAAAAATCCAGATTAATTTTAAATAAACTAAAAGCTAAGGAGTTTTAAATGGAACTTGTATTCATAGCAGCGGCTATCATTCTGGGTTGTGGTGCTCTGGCGACCGGCATCGGCTTCGCGCTGCTCGGCGGCAAATTGCTCGAGTCTACTGCGCGTCAGCCAGAAATGGCTTCTCAATTGCAAACCAAGACGTTCATCATGGCCGGTCTGCTTGACGCCGTTCCCATGATCGGCGTTGGTATTGCGATGTACCTGATCTTTGTTGTTGCTGGCTAACACAACCTAAAAATATGGGCGCCGTTCTGATCATTGGAGCAAAGCGCCCTGTTTTTTGGTTTCCAGCACGCAACGACTAGCAAGAGGTATATCGCCGTGAATATAAACCTTACGTTAATAGGGCAAGCGATTGCCTTTGCTATTTTCGTCTGGTTCTGCGTCAAGTATGTATGGCCGCCGATTACGGCAGCCATGGAAGCGCGCCAGAAGAAAATTGCCGACGGTCTCTCTGCTGCTGACCGGGCCTCGCTGGATCTTGAGCTTGCTCAAGAAAGAGCTGCCCAGCAAATGCGGCAGGCCAAAGATGAAGCCGCGGGTCTTATTGATCAGGCCAATAAGCGTGCCGCGCAGATTGTAGAAGCATCCAAAGGCGACGCCCGTAAAGAAGGCGAAAAGCTCATTGAGCAGGCCCATGCGGAAATTCAACAGGAGCGTGTTCAGGCTCGCGACGCACTTAGAGCAGACGTGGCAGCACTCGCCATTGCCGGTGCTGAAAAGATCCTGGAAAGCGCTGTCGATGCTAAGGCCCACCGCGAAATGCTGAACAAGCTGGCAGCAGAACTTTAAGAGAGGGTCCCATGGCAGAACTGACTACGTTAGCCCGGCCCTATGCGAAAGCTGTTTTTGATGCCGCGAAAGAACAGGATGCTGTTGATTCCTGGGGTCAGGCTCTTGCTTTGGCAGGCTTGATTGCGGCCAACAAAGCTGTGAAGAATATTCTGGCCAATCCTGGCTTGTCTGAGCGCCGCAAGGCAGAGCTGTTTTTCGATACCGCTGAAGAACGGTTTCCCGAAGCGCTCAGAAATTTCCTGTTGATTCTTTCCGAAACCAAGCGCCTGGCGCTGCTGCCAGAAATTTCGATCCTGTTTGCCTTTTATCGTGCGGAACTTGAACGCACGGTGAATATAAAGGTCAGCACGGCGTACGAAATGACATCTGACGAGCAGCAACAGCTGGCACGAGCATTGTCCAGCAAACTGGAGCGTAAAGTTGCCTTGGAAACCACGGTTGATCGCTCATTAATTGGCGGCGTGGTGGTAAATTCCGGCGATTTGGTTATCGACGCTTCCGTCCGTGGCAAGCTGGCAAAAATGGCCAAAGCACTGGGCTCCTGATTTCAGCAAAAGGTTTGAGGACAAAGGCATGCAGCAACTGAATCCATCCGAGATCAGTGACATCATTAAAAAGAGAATCGCAAAACTCGATGTCTCTTCTGAAGCAAAAAACGAAGGCACTATTTTGTCTGTTGCAGACGGCATTGTGCTGATTCACGGCCTGGCTGATGTTATGTCGGGCGAGATGATTGAATTCGCCAACGGCACTTATGGTATTGCTCTGAACCTCGAACGCGACTCTGTCGGCGCCGTGGTACTGGGTGAATACGAAGATCTGGCCGAAGGCCAGAAAGTCCGTTGCACCGGTCGTATTCTGGAAGTCCCTGTTGGCCCGGAACTGTTGGGCCGCGTCGTGGACGGTTTGGGCAATTCGATTGATGGCAAAGGCGAGCTGGGTACCAGCCTGACCGATGCGGTCGAAAAGATAGCACCGGGTGTTATCGAACGTCAGTCGGTTGACCAGCCGATTCAAACCGGTATGAAAGCGATTGACACCATGGTTCCGGTTGGCCGTGGCCAGCGTGAGCTGATCATTGGCGACCGTCAGATTGGTAAGACCGCTGTCGCCATCGACGCGATCATCAACCAGAAGAATTCCGGCATCAAGTGTATTTACGTTGCCATCGGTCAGAAGCAATCATCGATAGCTGCGATTGTGCGCAAGCTGGAAGAGCACGGTGCGATGGATCACACCATCGTGGTGGCCGCAGGTGCGGCAGATCCGGCGGCTATGCAGTTTTTGGCCCCGTATTCCGGCACCACTATGGGCGAATACTTCCGTGACCGTGGCGAAGACGCTTTGATTGTGTACGACGACCTGTCGAAGCAGGCTGTTGCTTACCGCCAGATTTCTTTGCTGTTGCGTCGTCCGCCAGGCCGTGAAGCCTATCCGGGTGACGTATTCTATTTGCACTCCCGTCTGCTGGAGCGTGCCTCCCGTGTGAACGCAAACTACGTTGAAAAGTTCACTAACGGTGAAGTGAAAGGTAAAACCGGCTCTTTGACCGCGCTGCCAATCATCGAAACCCAGGCAGGTGACGTGTCGGCCTTCGTACCGACCAACGTAATTTCTATCACGGATGGCCAGATTTTCCTCGAGACTAACCTGTTTAACTCCGGTATCCGTCCGGCGATGAACGCGGGTATTTCGGTATCGCGGGTAGGTGGTGCAGCTCAAACCAAGATCATGAAGAAACTGGGCGGTAACATTCGTCTGGCTTTGGCTCAGTACCGTGAGCTGGCGGCATTTGCCCAGTTCGCCTCAGATCTGGACGAAGCCACCCGTAATCAGCTTGAGCACGGCCAGCGTGTGACCGAGCTGATGAAGCAGAACCAGTACAGCCCGATGTCTGTGGCTGAAATGGGGACCGTTCTGTACGCCGCTAACGAAGGCTTCCTTGATGACATAGACGTCACCAAAGTGGTTGGGTTCGAAGCACAGTTGCTGGACTGGATGCGTGCCGAGCAAAAAGATCTGCTTGAGAAAATCGGCGCCGCCGGCAATTATAACGATGACGTTGCTGCTGGTCTGAAAGCTGCGCTGGAGAAATTCAAGACCACTCAAACCTGGTGACAGCGCCGGCCCGCTGCAGCGGGCCTGGTGGTCCAAATGAGTGTCTAACTTGAAAGGGCAGTGACCTATGGCCATTGGAAAAGAAATACGTAATCAGATCGGCAGTATCAAGAGCACGCAAAAAATCACCAGCGCCATGGAAATGGTGGCGGCGAGTAAAATGCGTAAAGCTCAGGAACGCATGCGGGCGACTCGGCCCTATGCAGAAAAGATGCGCCAGGTAATTGGACACATTGCGAGATCCAACAAAGATTATCGGCATCCGTTCATGCTCGAGCGTGAAGTGAAGCGTGTAGGTTATATCGTTATCTCCTCTGACCGGGGCTTGTGCGGTGGTTTGAACAACAACGCGTTCAAATTGCTGGTGCGCGAAATGCGTAGCTGGAAAGATAAAGACGTTGCAATTGACCTCTGCGCCATCGGCCAGAAGGGCGCTTCGTTTTTCCGCAGCTATGGCGGTAACGTGATTGCGGCGCTCACGCACATCGGTGACGACCCCAGCGCGGAAGCGCTGATTGGTAACGTCAAAGTAATGCTGGATTCTTTCCGGGATGGCAATATTGACCGGCTGTACCTGGTTAGTAACGAATTCGTCAACACCATGACGCAAATGCCAAAAGCGCAGCAATTGCTGCCGCTGCCGGAAGGCGAAGAGGAAGACACCGGTCGCCAGTGGGACTACCTCTACGAGCCGGATTCACGTCCTATTCTGGATGGGCTCCTGCCGCGTTATATTGAGTCTCAGGTTTATCAGGGCGTGGTCGAGAACCTGGCCTGCGAACAGGCTGCGCGGATGGTTGCCATGAAGAGTGCTACCGATAACGCCGGTGACATTATTAAAGACCTGCAGCTGGTATACAACAAGGCTCGTCAGGCGGCCATTACGCAAGAGATTTCGGAAATTGTGAGCGGCGCGGCATCGGTCTGATTGACCACCGTCCTACTGGTATTATTGACTATGAAGACAACGAGGAACCGAGCATGAGTAGCGGACACATCGTTCAGATCATTGGCGCGGTTATCGACGTGGAGTTTCCACGTGATGCCGTGCCCGGCATTTACGACGCACTGCTGCTTGAAGGTGGCGAAACAACTCTGGAAGTTCAGCAACAGCTGGGCGACGGCGTTGTACGTACCATCGCGATGGGCAGCACCGAGGGCCTGAAACGCGGCCTGAAGGCAGAAAATACACACAAGTCGATTTCGGTACCCGTGGGCACCCAGACTCTGGGCCGCATCATGGACGTTTTAGGTCGTCCTATCGACGAGGCGGGCCCGATTGGCGAAGAAGAGCGTTGGGCGATCCACCGCAAAGCACCCGGCTATGCAGATCAGGCCGCGTCTGCGGACCTTCTGGAAACCGGCATCAAGGTTATCGACCTGATCTGCCCGTTTGCCAAGGGCGGCAAAGTGGGCCTGTTCGGCGGAGCCGGCGTGGGCAAGACCGTTAACATGATGGAACTGATCAACAACATCGCCAAAGAGCACTCGGGTTTGTCCGTGTTCGCCGGTGTTGGTGAGCGGACTCGTGAAGGCAACGACTTCTACTACGAAATGAAGGACTCCAACGTTCTTGATAAAGTAGCAATGGTTTACGGTCAGATGAACGAGCCCCCGGGGAACCGTCTGCGTGTAGCCCTGACCGGTTTGACCATCGCTGAGAAGTTCCGTGACGAAGGCCGTAACGTACTGTTTTTTGTTGACAACATTTACCGTTACACCCTGGCCGGTACCGAAGTATCCGCACTGTTGGGCCGTATGCCTTCTGCAGTAGGTTATCAGCCCACGCTGGCCCAGGAAATGGGTGAGTTGCAAGAACGTATTACCTCCACCAAAGACGGTTCCATCACGTCCATTCAGGCGGTATACGTACCGGCAGATGACTTGACCGACCCGTCGCCCGCCACCACCTTTTCCCACCTTGACGCCACTGTGGTACTGAGCCGTGACATCGCTTCCAAGGGTATCTACCCGGCGATCGACCCGCTTGACTCTACTTCGCGCCAGCTGGACCCGCTGGTGATTGGCGAGCAGCATTACGCGGTTGCCCGTGGTGTGCAAACCGTTCTGCAGCGCTATAAGGAACTGAAAGATATTATCGCCATTCTGGGCATGGATGAGCTGTCTGAAGACGACAAGCAGACCGTATTCCGCGCCCGTAAGATTGAGCGATTCCTGTCCCAGCCGTTCCACGTTGCTGAAGTATTTACCGGTTCACCGGGCAAGTACGTGTCTCTGAAAGAGACGATTAGCAGCTTCGAAGGCATCCTTAATGGTGACTATGACGATATGCCTGAACAGGCGTTCTACATGGTCGGCACCATGGATGAAGCCGTCGAAAAGGCGAAGGCCATGAAATTGAAAGAAGCTAAGTAACCTTCTTTCAATTTCTGACCCAAGAGGCTTAGATAATGGCTATGACTGTACATTGCGACGTCGTAAGCGCTGAAAAGAAGATTTACTCCGGCCTGGTAGAGATGTTGATCGCTACCGGCACTGAGGGTGAGTTGGGCGTTCAGTTAGGCCATGCTCCGCTGCTGACAGCGCTCAAACCGGGTGCCGTGCGGATCATCAAGCAAGGTGGTGAAGAAGACGTTCTGTATGTGTCCGGGGGCTACCTGGAAGTACAGCCGAATCTTGTCACCCTGTTGGCTGACACTGCGGTGCGCGCGAAAGACGTCGACGAGGCCGCAGCGTTGCAGGCCCAAAAAGACGCCGAAGCGGCGCTGGCGAATAAGACGGGCGAGTTCGAGTATTACCGTGCTGCGGCCGAGCTGGCAGAAGCCGCCGCTCAGCTACGCACGTTGCAAAAACTGCGTAAAAACGTTCGTTAATAGCGTTCGGCAGGGCTCGCCCTGAACAAGCCGCATCCTGGCGTAGGTAGCGGGTGTTGTGTCACCGTGTTGGGTGATCGCAATGCCGGCGCTTACTGCAAGGATGCGGCTTTTTTATTGTCTGCATCACCGTTTTACAGAGTCTGACCACAAAGGATGCGTTACTTCATGTCACCGTTGCACGTTGTTATCTTGGCCGCAGGCCAGGGCTCCCGGATGAAATCATCGCTGCCAAAGGTGCTGCACAAGGTTGCCGGGCAATCCATGCTTCACCACGTGATTGCAACCGCTCAAGCCTTGGGTACGGCGAGAATTCACGGCGTGATTGGCCACGGTGCCAATCAGGTAAAAGCCGCCTTTGTGGGCTACAACGTTGGCTGGGTTATGCAGGAGCAACAGCTCGGCACCGGGCATGCCGTTGCCCAAGTGCTGCCAGACTTACCGGATGACGCGCGAGTGCTGGTGCTTTACGGCGATGTACCGCTGACCACGGCGGACACGTTACAAGGGTTGATTCAGAACCTGGACGAAAAAACCCTCGGGCTGTTAACGGTCACGTTGGATAATCCCCAGGGCTACGGCCGTATTCTGCGCAACAGTGCAGGCCAGGTAACGGCCATCGTGGAACAAAAAGACGCCAGTGCGGAACAGCTGGCGATTTGCGAAGTGAATACCGGCATTCTTGCCGTCAGTGCTCGCCATCTGAAAACCTGGCTGCCACAGCTTTCCAGTAGCAACGCTCAGGGTGAATACTACCTGACCGACATCATCGCCATGGCGGTGGCTGCAGGCATGACGGTCAACGTTGCTCAACCGAACAATGCGGCTGAAGTACAAGGCGTGAACAATCGCGTGCAGCTGGCTGAGCTTGAGCGCTGGTACCAAAGCCGCGAAGCCAAACGCCTGATGACAGAAGGCGCCACGTTGGCGGACCCGGCGCGGGTGGACGTGCGCGGTGAACTCAGTATTGGTAACGACGTGCTGATTGATGTCAACGTGGTGTTCATTGGTAAGGTGACTTTGGGCAGTCATGTGTCTATTGGCCCAGGCTGCGTGATTACCGATGCGACCATCGCCGATGGCGCGCAGATTCACGCTCACAGCGTAATCGAGCAGGCCAGCGTGGGTGCTAACGCTCAGGTCGGACCTTTTGCACGCCTACGTCCGGGCACGCAGTTGGCGGCTAACACCAGAGTGGGCAACTTTGTTGAAACCAAAAAAGCCACCTTGGGTGAAGGCAGTAAAATTAACCACCTGAGCTACATCGGCGATGCTACGCTGGGCGCTGGCGTAAACGTAGGTGCGGGCACCATCACCTGCAATTATGACGGTGTGAACAAGTTCCAGACGGTGTTAGGTGACGGTGTGTTTATTGGCTCCAACAGTGCCTTGGTCGCACCGGTCACTATTGGCGCTGGCGCGACTGTTGCTGCGGGCTCGACCATCACCAAAGATG
>Ga0307932_1001337_pt1 | contig 9924 bp, 10 predicted proteins | sample OrgLakmetageno48_FD_201843 | JGI IMG/M metagenome (GOLD analysis project Ga0307932, IMG submission 201843) | Saline water microbial communities from Organic Lake, Antarctica - #48 | ecosystem: Environmental > Aquatic > Non-marine Saline and Alkaline > Saline | place: Antarctica: Organic Lake...
ATTTATTTTGCTTTCGACTTGGTTCGCCTAGGAATTCGCCCTAGGACAAGGGCGACAGAATTTATTTTGCTTTCGACTTGGTTCGCCTAGGAATTCGCCCTAGGACAAGGGCGAATTCAGGCATAAATTCACAATAGTCGCTCCGCTCGTTTGTTCATTCATCATTTCTTCACTTAATGTCAATCACTATCACCAAGGCCGACGGCACCAAAGAATTTTTTAAAGTAGAAAAACTTCGCCGGTCATTGCGTCGAGCTGGCGCTCGCCCCGCTGAAATAAATGAAATCATCGCAGAGGTTAACCAGACTCTGTTTGACGGTATCAAAACTCAAGAAATCTACCGGCATGCGTTTGCGCTTTTACGTGAAAACCAACCGACCTCAGCGGCTCGATATTCCCTGCGTAGGGCTCTTTTTAACCTCGGTCCGACTGGCTTTCCCTTTGAACAGTTCTTAGGGAGACTGTTTGAAAAAGACGGATACAGCATGCGTACCGGCATCATTATTGAAGGGAAGTGCGCTCCCCACGAGATAGATGTAGCTGCTTACAAAGCCGATCATAGTTTTGTCGGAGAGGCGAAATTTCACTCTCGACCTGGTATTAAATCGGACCTTCAGGTAGCCATGTATTCGTATGCTCGTTTAATGGACCTCAAAGAAGCTCGTATTTGTAGTGATGATGTGTGTGGTATCAAGGAGTTCTGGCTCATCACAAACACAAAGTTCACCTCTACCGCACGCCACTATGGCACTTGTGTCGGCCTCAAAATGCTCAGTTGGGATTACCCAAAAAATAATAATCTACATGACCGCATACAAAGAGCCGGAGTCTATCCCATCACTGTCTTACAGTCGCTCTCCACTTCTCAAAAAGAAACACTCATTTCACGCCAAATAATTCTCTGTGAAGACCTTCTTAAAAATGAGCAAATTTTGCGACATCTCCACCTTTCAAAAAGAAAGCACGAGGCACTGATGAGTGAGGTGGCCCAAATTTGCAAAGCGTAAATAGCAGTAAATCTTCGATTCTGTCAATGTTTTAGGGTTATTTTGTTGTGATATACTCACGATATTATTTAATTCAGCAAATCATAAATTTTTGTATGGCAGAAGAAAAACAAGACGGACAGAAGACACTCGTAGCTTTTGTAGTCGGACTCCTTATCGGTGGAATGCTCGTATGGGCGTTCTCAGGACCTAGTGCGGAAGCACCGATAGAACCAGGTGACGACCAAACTCAAGCAACGACAACCACTGAAGAAACGTCCCCGAACGAAGCGGGAAACACTGACACAAATACTACCCAGAGCGAACGACCTACAGAGCCTCGAGCAGAACTACAAGTTGGAGCCGGCGAAATTGTTGTACCCGATCAAGCTGCCTCTGCTTCAATCGAACTGGAAAGTGCTACTTACCCAGTCAGCGAAGGCTGGATTGGTGTCCGACAGTTCAACAATGACCAGCTCGGATACATCCTTGGTGTAGTACGATTTAGTGAGTCACAAGGACTCATTCCTTCTGAAATTATCCTACAACAACCAACGACTGCCGGAAACCGTTACGCAGTGGTTGTTTTTACTGAAGACGGTGACTTTAACTTCAACCTAGCTGGTGACGTACAAATTGATACAATCTTCGATACCTTTACCGCTCAGTAATTGGAAGCTGAACCTGAGATTTAAAAAACCCGTTAGCGGGTTTTTTAAATGAACAAAGGTCTAAAAGACCTATTGTGAATTTATGCCTGAATCTGCCCTTTCCTAAGGCAGATTCCTAGGCGAAGGAAGTCCGACGCTGACATCCTAAGGCAGATTCCTAGGCGAAGGAAGTCCGACGCCTGTAGAGCACCTGACAGAGAGACCAAATTAACTCCTCACCAAAAGGGAATACTCAGCCGCTGAGATATTTTCTGTGCGCTGAACCTCAAATTATAAATGGTACACTAATGATATATGGCAGAATACAAGTATAAATATAATCCAAATCGCAAAGCTGAATGGAATTACAAAGGTGCCAAGTGGAAGCTCTCCCGCTCTAAAATAGACTTCTTTTTTGAGTGTCAGCGCTGTTTCTACCTAGATAATGTGCTAGGCACAAAGCGTCCCGGCTTTCCTTCATTTAACCTCAACATCGCAGTCGACGAACTGTTTAAGAACGAATTTGACCAGTATCGTAAAAGTCAGACTCCGCACCCCCTGATGGAGCAATACAAAATAGATGCGGTGCCCTTTGCGCACAAGGACCTCGATATCTGGAGAGACCCATTTGTGGCTATCATGCATACGCACCAACCAACCGGAATGGTGGTTAGCGGGGGAGTGGATGATATCTGGATGGCCCCAAACGGGGAATTGATTATCGTTGATTACAAAGCTACTTCCAAAGATAGTCGTATCGACAAGCTTGGTGACAGTCCGTGGGAGCAACAATACACTCGCCAGCTGGGCGTGTACAAGTGGCTTCTCGAACAAAATGGTTTTGTCGTACAAGACACTGGTTATTTGGTGTACGCAAATGCAGACAAAACAGTACCTGAATTCGCAGACACTTTACATTTTGAAACAACGGTTATTCCCGTCCCCGCAGCCACAGACTGGATTGAACCAACCCTGTTGGACATAAAAGCCTGCTTGGAACGAACCGACATCCCCCCAGTGGGTGAAAACTGTGAGTTTTGTCCCTATCGAGAGGCGTGTGGGAAAAAATTACTCGCGATTCACAATAGTCAGAAGAAAGTGTAGCATGCACACGTTTACTCAGAAAGTGAGAGCTGTGGTACGTACCATTCCTAAAGGGACCGTACGTACTTACAAAGAGGTAGCTATTGCCGCCGGCAACCCGAAGGCTGCTCGAGCGGTCGCCAAAGCAATGGCTGAGAATTTTGACGAGAATATTCCCTGCCACCGAGTCATTCGGTCTGATGGTAGTCTCGGTGGATATAACCGCGGCGGTACACCTGTGAAGAAGCAACTGCTTATTGACGAAGGTGCGGTATTATAGTCTATATGATACTTTCAGAGCTTGAAATGAGAAGATTGGAGGATAAGATCTCCGATTTACACAAAAAACTTGAAGAGAATCAACGTATATCAAAACGCAACGATGAAAGAGAGCGCTGGGAACTCGACCGACTCAATCGTGAATTTGCTGTTCGCAAGTCAGGGTATGAGCAAAAAAAAGTCTCTCTCACCAAGGACTTAGAAGAGTTGGTACGAAAACGCGACCGAGAGCTGTATAAGATATCTATAGAAAAAGAAGCAGAACTCGCAGGTCTTGCCGATAAACACGGGGGGAATTTTAACCATCGAATTCATTAGTCTATGTATACATACAAAGTGGAACAAGCCATCAAAGCAGCCGCTTTGCTACACCAAGATCAGCTCCGAAAAGGGGTGGTGCAGCTACCCTATGTGACCCACTTGATGGCAGTGATGCTCATTGTTAGGGACTATACTCAAGACGAGACGACACTGGTGGCAGCCTTGCTGCACGACACTCTTGAAGATACTGACTACACGCTTGATGAGCTCAAAGCTGATTTTGGCCCAGCGGTGGCAGGTATTGTACTGACTCTCACCGAACCACAACAAACTCCCGAAGTAAAAATTCCGTGGCTGGAAGTAAAGAAAACCTACGCCCAACAACTCCGTAAGGGCAGTGAAGCGGCAGTTTTGATTGCTGCGGCTGACAAGGCCCATAATTTTCGCTCAATTGTCGAAGAGTACTACGAAGACCACAGTCGCTACACAGAAGACTTTGGTCCCCATCTAGACAAGTGTTTGGAAGGATACCAAGCTATCGCGAACGCTATCAATAGTCGCCTCAAAGATGGTATAGTCCATGAGTTCAATCATACCTATGAGCAATTTAAAAAATTCATCCTCAATGTCCAAGCCAGCCAGCACAAAGAAAGAGAATCATAAAAATATTCCCGGTTACACGTATGTGAAGACAGTTGCCGGTATCGAAGAATACATCCTCAAGAGCAACGGGTTACGAGTGCTCTATCACTATCGACCAGACACTGAAGTGGTGACCACTAACATCACGTATCTGGTAGGGGCGGTTGACGAGACCTTGGGCAAGTCTGGACTGGCTCACATGTTGGAACACATGCTCTTTAAACCCACCGTAGCTGATAAAAAAGCCAAAATATCGAACGGCAGTGCTATGAAATTTGAGCGGGAAGTGGGATGTATTTTAAATGCCAACACGTGGAAAGACCGGACCACCTACTACTTTTCGTATCCTACAAAATACCTCGAGACAGCCCTGCATATCGAAGCTCAGCGAATGACGGGAGTGATTCTCAATCAAAAAGAACTGGGGCCAGAACAAAATAATGTTCTCAGCGAATTTGATATGTACAACGGTGATCCGTATTTTGCCCTCACTGTACAACTGGTCAGTACCGCTTTTTTGTCTCATCCCTACGGCCACGAAACCATTGGGTATCGAGAAGACATCGAAGACTACACCCCACAGCGGCTGCAGCAATTTTACACTGACTATTATCGTCCTGACAACGCAGTCATGATGGTCATCGGTGACATAGATAAAAAAACTGCATTAGAAACAGTAAAGAAACAATTCACACCAATCAAGAACCCATCCACTCCAATCCCTCGACACCATATTCGTGAACCAAAACAAGAAGGTCTGCGAAGAGTCTCGATTGAACGGACTTCTACCGCAAATATTCTTTCTATCGGCTTCAAACACGCGGGCTTGGGGAGCGTAGAATGGCTCACTACATCTATTATGCTCGATGTGCTCAGCAGTGGTCCAGAAAGTGTCTTTCAAAAGCTGCTGGTCGACACAGGAAAAGTGGCCAGTATCGACAGTTCACAAGAACCAACACGGGATATAAATCTAGCAGTCATGCATTTTACTCTAGCACCCGGTCAATCACACAGTGAGGTAGAAAACACCGTCCTTGAAACCATCGAAAAAATAACTACCGCTGAGGTGACACAGTTGGTCAAAAAGGTAAAAGCAAACATGCTCACCGACGAACTCTTTTCCCGCACCAGTTCGATGCAAATTGCCCAAGAATTAACTGAATATGTCGCCTCGGGCAATTGGGAAAATTATGCCCAGACACCAGACTTACTCAAAACCATCACCCCCAAAATGGTGGTTGATTGTATGAAAACTCATTTTAAGTCAACCAATCTAACCATCGGTACTTTCATTGGAAAATAATTATGACATTAGACATCAAACCAACCGAACATTTTTCTCTTGCGACTTTCACTACTAAAAAATCCGACATCGTAAAGGCGATTATCACGACCGACACTCAGACCCAGCACAGTCTCAACAAACAAGTGGTCGAGCACCTCTACGCAGACATGCTGCTTTCTGGCTCTGGCAACTATTCCCGTGAAGAATTCTTAGACGCAGTAAACATGCTCGGCGCAAGTATCGATATACACGTTACTGATGGAAAAGTTTCCTTTATCTTACGATCTACGAGCGCTCAATTTGGTAAACTGCTGGCTCTGTTCAAGACCATGCTCCAAGAACCATCAATGCCCGCGACTGAACTAAAACGGGTAAAAAATACGTGTTTGAATCAACTACACCAAGCACAAGAAGACAGCAAGCATATCGCCCATGCTGAATTGCGAAATCTGTTCTACGCGGCTGCCGATCGCAAATACACCCACTCGATTGCTGAGTGTATGCTCGAGGTGCCCAAAGTCACCACTGCACAACTAAAAAAATTCCATCAGTCAGTGATGGCCAACAGATGGTTTTGTAGCATTGGCGGCGACAAAACCACGATGGCTCGTTTTGAAAAATACCTAAAAACCATTAAAAATCAGAGTCTCATCACTGAAGGCGTTCATCAACCAAAACCACCCACACCGGTTTTACATTTAGAAAATATTCCCAGTCGACAAAACATCGACCTGAGCATTGGACTGCCACTTCCGATAACCCGTTCGCATCCCGACTTTATTCCGCTTGGTTTTGCCGTGGCTGTCTTGGGAAAAGCGGGTGGGTTTGCAGGGAGGCTGATGAGTACCGTGCGTGAAAAAGAAGGTTTGACGTACGGTATCTACAGCCAATTAGAAGGGTTTTCTTCTGGAGAACAAGGATACTTCCGAATCATGACGTTCTTTGCTCCAGACAAGACAATTACGGGCCTGAGTTCAACCTTTAGAGAAATCAAAAAGCTCTATACAGCGGGAGTATCTCAAGCGGAAATCACTGCGTTTAAAACTATCCTCAGCACCCAACAATCTTTAGTGAAAGATTCTTTCGACAGAACCTTGGCTGATTTGCACGCGTATCACTGTGAAGGGTTCACGGTTGCACAAATGCACGAGTATAAACAAGCGCTCTGTGACGTAACCAAAGCAGAGGTAAACCGGGTGATCAAAACCTATCTGGACCCCTCACTTATGAGTGTCAGTGGCGCTGGTCCGACAAACAGTGTGCAAAAAGACCTGCGCGGCTGGCATCAGAGTGTGTAATAATACGCCCATATGAATTTACTCTTTTGGGGACTTACTATTAGCATGATTGGGAAGGTGATGGTGGCGGCTGGTGTGTTGATTGCACACAGTGAGCTTGCTCATGAAAAACGGGTTGATAGTTTGGTACTCAGAAGCTTCCGTACCGAACTTATTCTTACCGTGACTGGTCTCGTGCTCATCGTTGGCGGATATTTTATGGAAATTTCATTCTATGGTGTTGACACGTCGCTCTTGACTTGCACCGGTACTGATTGTGCTGCAGCTATCCCTGCCGACTCGTTTTCGCAATAAACTCCGCTGCTCAGAGTAGTGAAGGTGCGCACGGGCTGAGCCATCTCAGACGATGGTTATTTGTTGCCAATTCACATGACTTACCATCGTCTAGCGCTGATTGCCAGACGATGGTAGTATTTTCACTGAAAAAGTGTTTACTAGTGGTAATTTTTTAGTATGAAAGGAAACGACATCAGAGATACGTATTTGCAGTTCATGAAAAAAAATGGTCACGCCATTATTCCTTCGGCTGCTCTGGTGCCTGATAACGACCCCACCACTCTCTTTACTGGCAGCGGCATGCAGCCACTGGTTCCATATCTAATGGGTGAAACCCACCCCAAAGGTACCCGACTAACTGACTCTCAGAAGTGCTTTCGAGCTGAGGATATTGAAGAAGTGGGAGACACAAGTCATACAACGTTCTTTGAAATGCTCGGTAATTGGTCGTTGGGTGACTACTTTAAGCAAGAGCAAATCTCTTGGATTGCCCGCTTTTTTTTAGATGAAGTAGGACTCAACCCAGAAAAATTTTATGTTACGACCTTTATTGGTGACGAAACAGCGGGAGTTCCTAAAGACACCGAGGCGGTTGCTTTATGGCAAGAACTCCTCAAACAAAGAGGTGTCAGTGCCGAGGTAGGGGAAATGGGCTCTGCCGAAAGTGCCAGCAAACGAGGCATGCAGGCAGGGGAGAGAATCTTTTACTATGACGCTGCGGAAAACTGGTGGAGTCGAGCTGGCAAACCAGAAAACATGCCAATCGGAGAAATTGGCGGGGGAGACAGTGAGATGTTCTACGACTTTGGTACCGAACATGACCCCGCATTTGGTGAGCACTGTCACCCAGCTTGTGACTGTGGACGCTTTATGGAGATCGGAAACAATGTCTTTATGGAATACATTAAAACTGAAACGGGTTTTGATAAATTACCTACTCAAAACGTAGACTTCGGCGGAGGACTCGAACGAATCGCGGCTGCTGCAAACAATGACCGTGATGTGTACAAAACTGACCTGCTGTGGCCAGTTGTGACTCAGATACACGAACTCTCGGGTAAGGCCTATTCTGAACATACGGAAGCGTTTCGAGTCATCACTGACCATATCCGCGGCGCCGTATTCATGATTGGCGACGGAGTCTTGCCAAGCAACACCGAACAAGGATATTTTGTGCGACGACTACTGCGGCGAGCTGTTAGATTTGCTGACGTTTTAGAGATTCCGGCAGGACAATTTGCACGATTAGCGGAAAGTGTCATCCACACCTATAAAGATCATTACGTGTATCTCAAAGAAAAAGAATCAGACATCATCGCAGCTATTGCGGCCGAAGAAGAACAGTTTCGAAAGACACTCGAAAATGGACTCAAACAATTTAATAAGATTGAAGTGCAGCTGCACCTGCAATCAAGTGGGACCAAGGACGGGAAGAAAATCATCGATCGCAATCAAACGCCCGTGCAAATCAGAGCCATTAGCGCCCAAAATGCCTTTGATTTATTTACCACCTACGGTTTTCCGATTGAACTGACCCAAGAGATTGCTCAAGAGAAAGGACTTATCGTTGACATGCAAGGCTTCAAAAAGCTCATGGAAGAACATAAAGAAAAATCACGGGCGGGTGCAGAGCAGAAATTTAAAGGTGGGTTAGCTGACCAGTCAGACAAAGTAGTGCAATACCATACTGCTACTCATCTGATGTTAGCTGCCTTGCGACACTTTTTGGGTAACCACATCCATCAAGCCGGATCAAACATCACTGGAGAACGGCTCCGCTTTGACTTTACTCACGGAGAGAAAGTGGAACGTGAGACTCTCGAAAAAATTGAAATCTGGGTGAATAACGCCATACAAACCGGAGGAACGGTCACTATCGACACAATGTCAAAAAAAACGGCCGAACATGATCCGACAGTAGAGGGGAGTTTCTGGGACAGATACCCCGACGAAGTCAAAGTTTATACCATGACCGGAAGTGACGGCACGGTGTTTTCGCGTGAACTCTGCGGTGGACCACACGTAGAAAATCTCGAAGCTATCGAAGGATCGTTTCGGGTTAAAAAAGAAGAATCTTCTTCCGCTGGAGTACGGAGAATTAAGGCGGTGCTGGAGTAAATATCGCATTCAAAAACCCCGATCGTCAGCGATCGGGGTTTTTGATAACCACAGTCGTAAAACAGAAGTTCCTTTACAACTGTTATACTATTAGCATGTCCTTTTTCTTCCCGCAGAGTAGTTCATCAGATACCTACGGAGCGTTATTTGATATTGGATCAGGCAGTGTTCTAGTTGCTATTGTGCATTCTAATGTAAAAAACTCTCACCCGAGCATTCTTTGGTCACACCGAGAACATGTACCCTTGCGTGATATAGACTCTCTAGAGCAAGCGTCCAAATCCGTCATGACAGCACTTATCAACGCCGCCATGGAGCTGGACACCACTGGCCGGAACGTGCTCACTCAGCACAATTCCAAAGCGAGAATTTCACAGATTCAATCAAGCATTTCAGCCCCGTGGTCCCACACCATCACCAAGACCATAAACTATACTCAAGAAAAGCCCTTTACGATAACCCAAACGCTTATTGCGGAACTGATCAAAACTACTGAGCAGAAAATACAGAGCGATTTAAAACAAAACGAGGCTCTTAAAGGTCTGGGTTTGCAGTCCATAACGGCCGTAACAATGGACACTCTTGCAAATGGCTACCACATTAAGAACCCAAAAGATGGGAGCGCATTAGAGTTCTCTATCTCTCGAGCAAATGTGGTAGCTCAGGGGCCTATAATCAACGCCATGAACGAAACAAGTGAGAAATTGTTCGCCGACATTGACCACAAGCAACTATCGTTTATGTTGATGGCCTTTAGTGTCATGCGTGACTTATTACCGCAAAAATACGAAATCACAATCGTAGACATTACGTACGAAGCAACTGAGCTCGGTATTGTACGCGATGGTTCACTTCAGTACTGTACTCACACACCCTTTGGATCTTTTTCCTTAGCTCGCGAAATTGCAGCTGCTTTATCGGTACCTTTGAGTGAGGCTTTTGGATATCTGCACACTCAAGAACCACTCACTTTTCTTGACCACGTATCGGATGCTCAAAAAGGTGAGGTGGATGAGATATTCGAGGCCTACATAGAAAAAATCACC
>Ga0307932_1001339_pt1 | contig 9922 bp, 11 predicted proteins | sample OrgLakmetageno48_FD_201843 | JGI IMG/M metagenome (GOLD analysis project Ga0307932, IMG submission 201843) | Saline water microbial communities from Organic Lake, Antarctica - #48 | ecosystem: Environmental > Aquatic > Non-marine Saline and Alkaline > Saline | place: Antarctica: Organic Lake...
GTCATCTTCTTCGTCTTCGTCGTCGTCTTCAGTCTTTCCTTCTGATGTGGTTTTTGCTATAGCCTTCCGTTTTTTCGCTAGATATTCATCTGATGAATCTGTATCTCCATCATTATCAATATCAGCATCACCTTGGCCAACAGGATCCATACCATCCCCATCATCGAGCTTGGTATCTGCTTTCTTTTTCTTATCAGTTGATTCGATTAGCATTTTATTATATGCTTCACGGATAGATTGTTCAATTGATGGCATGATTAGCCTCCTCCATAGAAATATGCACCTGCACCAATAGTAGATGCAACGGATACTACTATCCAGAAAACTCTATTGATAACACGAACGGTCATTTTAAAATCATCCAGTTTATTTAATTCTCGCTGTAGATCCTGGATGTCTGTATTGTTTTTATATGTGATGTCTTGCAATGTACTAATTTTTTCTTCTGTCCTTGCGATAGACACCAACACCTGGGCGACCCCGTCAATTTTTGCTTCGAGTCGACCAATATTCTTTTCCATATTAACCAACCTATCACGATCGGCTTGCCTCAAGGCTTCAGCTGAAAGTTGGCCATTTGCATTAAATTCATTTATCATGGTAGACTCTTATTATGTGTGTATTTATATTATAGTGTCGACTAGCGTGATATCTTTAATCCACTTACGGGATGTTTTCCCACTGTCATGCTCTAGCACAACATAATTGGATCCACATCTCACTATAGAGCAACGCTCTAATGTTTTGTTATCTCTGACGATGTCGCCGTTCTCGAAAAGGTCACCAGATATATAAGCTTCCCTGTCAGCTGATACGGGTTCAAATTTAATTTTATTCCGGAAATCGTACGATTCAGCTAATCCCATTCCTTTACGGATAGCATTGAATAAATCTCTGGCACCTGAGAAATTGCTTGGCATTCCTTTCATAAATGATCCAAAATCTTCGTCAGCTGCAGCCTCTCTCATTTTAGAAGCTGACATACCAGAAACAGTATCCTTATCGGGGTCGCGTTCACCCGCAGATATTATATTGATACCATCTTCAAAATTATAAAAACCGTGACGAGCATCCTGCCCATTGTATTTGTTGGCTAATACCTCGAATTCTTTAACCCGATCAGAACCAACTACCATTGATACTTTTGAGTATCCTTCTTTATACAGACCCACTAATATATCAAATACAGTTCTGATGCTACTGTCGTGTATAATATTCCGACCATATCGGGGGAACATCTTACGCATGAATTTGATTTTATCGTCATATGACAGTGGATTCTTCTTTGCATCCTGACTTTGGGAAGCGTATATCCGAAAGTTATTTCCTTTAGCGTTGGCAGCTGCCTTCTCAATTAGCTTTTCATGACCAATAGTGGGGGGATTAAATCTCCCAAACGAGAACACCATCTCTGATGTATTCTCTGAAATGTACTGAATAAAACTTCTCATTATTATTATTTCCGATCATCTTTGCGGGTTTTAATACGAAGTCTCTTACCCTTGCGAGCTATAATACCTGAACGGCTTTTAAGTCTGCGTTCAACAGAAGCTCGTTGCGAGTAGGACATATCACTACTACTCTTTCCTTTGCTCACCTTTTTCTTTTCAGCTGATCGAGCTCTTCGATTAGCCCTCTTATTAATTGTATTTTTAGAGGCTGTTTTACGATCAGATCTCCTACGGCCCCGTTTTATTTTAGCTTTGTTCTTTCTCAAAGAACGCTTCTTGGCCATTCTTTGAGTGGCAGATAGTACTTCTTGAATCATTCCAACCACATCATCATCAGCTACCTCTTCAAATAGAGGATCAGTCTCTCTCTGCATTTCCTTCCGGAGCTTAGAGTAATCACTCGACACATCCGGATCAGCTAGAAGATAAGATACATTAGCTTTATGGCTTTCGGGCCATATAATAAAGTGACTTGATATTAATACAAGGTAAGTATCCTGGATACCAAACTTGAAGTGGGTAGACTTGATGGCCGATGTAAACATAAAATCATCTTTTTTGCTTAAAGCGTAATCAAAATCGTAGCTTGTTGCCGCTGATGTTGATAATAAACCTCTAACAGCAATACCGCGCGGCGGAGAGAATACTACTAGTATCCCACCATATTTCCGTTGGTATATCTTCATTTGTTTAATATGATTAATCATCAATAATTTATGGGCATGACTTCCCTCCAATCCCATAATCTCTTGGTATTTAGTAGCTTCATTAATGAAGTCTTTGAATTGAATGGTCATCATTTACCTCTATGATCGGCTAGAACTTTCCCAACCCTTTATGACATCGGGGCTGAAATTATTAGTAGAGAATTCAAGTCTATCGACTAATTTAACTGCAGTGCCTGCGAATCGATCAATTGACACAAATCCCTCAGATCCTGTTACCTTGAATCCATTTTTAGTCTTTACGAAAGTATCTATGTTCTGTATAGTATTGAGCTTATCTATAATAACCATCTTCGCATCGACTATTGCAGATTGTAAATCGAATACTGCTTTAATAGAAGCTATGCTGTTGCGCGAAAAGAACTTCATTGTTTCAGCTTTTTTGGTACGCCAATTGTCCTTGCCCTTTTCAGATTTGAGGCCATCAATCTTGCTATCATATTTATCTTCGATATACATCTGCAAAGCTTGGACGTGCCGTCCTGTATCTCTAATTCGCTCACCGCGGCGTACATATGTGTTGTTGAATGTATTAACCATCTGATTCAACTCTTTCATATTTTCCAAATCCCGAAGGGTATTTGATGCTATCTTCCGGAAAATCCTACCTGCTATAGAAAGATTCCTAGTAACTTCTTTTGTCTCATTCGATGTCATTGTAGCTGTTCCAGATAAATCTCTTATTGCAGCATCTTGAGACCATACAGATGATACTTTTTTAAACTTAGTGACATCCACTCCATAATCAGCTGACATATCTTCAAATGTCGATCCATTGTATGTAGTGTGCCATACAATACCGATGCGCGCTTTCATTATAGTCTTTGCTAATTTAGATTCTTCAGGGACAGCGTACATAATTGTATTGGGATGAAATGTAATATACTTGGAACCATCGATGTTTTCAGATTTAATATCCCCATCCGTAAACATGATATCACCCTGAACTACACCCCTGATGCCCAATTTGCTAAGCTCTTCTAGTGAAATTTGCATTTTAATATTGAGATCGGGGTTGCCAATATCATCATCAATATCCTGTGGGGTCTTATAAACCATAGGATTCTTATTGAATATACCCTTCTTGGCCACAAAAAACTTACCGTCGGTAGGATCAATACCAGCAAATACTGCTGGGGCCCCATCCCATTTAACAGTGACATCATGTGATGTTTTTGCATTACCTGCTAGCATATCTCTTAGAGAACGAAGAGCGTTAATAGCATCGCGTGCGCCTCTGACACCACCATCCAACACCAAATCTTCGATATGAGTCATGTGTGTGTTTTTTTGCTCAGTTATATATTCTTTGAATATTTTCATAGTTGGTCTCTTTGTTATATCATATATCATTACGATACTTTAATGAATACAGAACTCACGTCTGTTGATGATGAAGCATAATCTACAAGTTGCTGGATAATCATATCCTTATCCGATTCGCTCATTTTATCGATAACCATTGCCATTTGGCACACCTGCCACTTAGATATACAATAAGTCAATACGTTTTTCTTAGCAAGAACTGTCGCTGCATATTCTTCTACTGATACAGATCTCATTGTACTAGGATCGAGCTTAACGCCCCATTGATGCAACTGTTTTAGTAATTTCTCAGGGTCAGTCTCAAAATCCCGGGTTATATCCCGTGCATCTTTAATTTTCAATCGAGGGGCCATATCCTTAAATATACCAAATAATGCTGATGCGCCAACCTTACCACCTGCGGCATGCTTACCTTGGATTTCGGCGTTAACATTAACGGGCCTACCAAAGCTTCTGATGGTGACACGGCCTGTATTATTAAAATACAAGTTCATATCCATTGCATTGATAAATCCAGATTTACCCATATCATGGGAATCGTGTTTAACTGACTTGCTTTCCCTATCATAATTGAATACTTGAATTTTAGCAGTGCTACCTACCTTTTTCAAGGAAACACCAATTAGCTCCCTATCATCAAACATCATCTTAATTACTTCGTTCATTTCTTGGATAGAAGAAAAGCTTTTCATTTTAGCATTAAGGTATTTGGGATTAACCATCCAGATATCGGCTGGGTTCCACTTATCAAGTTGAATAGAGTGTCCACCATCTTTTAGTAATGTGCTAGCAGCTTTCGAGATGCGATTGATAAAGGCAGATTTAGATCGTTGGCATATAATAAAGTCACCTGAATATGAGGATCCAGCCAGAGTCTTAGCTGTAATGGCGGCGGACTTTACCCATGAATCAGATGCTTTATTCATTAAATGATTAACTGAGAATTTAGTTTGTACGAATTTACTGGCAGCATTGAGATCCTCTATACCAAATTCGGTATTAGGTATTCGGAAGGCTGCTGATATAAAGATCCCCTGCAAAGACTCTTGTTCATCTGTGGATAGGTCTTTAGAAGCGTCGGGTTTTACGGCAATCATTATCCCAAAAAAGGGAGAGGTTTGATTAAAGGTTATAACCCCTGCAGACGAAATACGTGTTGCCTGACCAGATGTGTCGTGGATGGCCCCATTGATACTCCGTTTGATATTATCAATAGTAGACATACGCTCTGATTTAGCAACATACACGTAGATACGTGATCGGGTGGGGGTTTTAAATTTACTGAACCCCGCCTCCATGAGCTCATCTATTAAAGCTTTCTGAATAACTGCATCATTAGTTTTCTCATGCAGATATTGTCTAAAATCTTCCATATCTTCATTATTCCCATATAAATAGTTGATATCTTATGGTATTTATAAGGACATAGATTTCACAAATCGATGAGATGAGAAATGGTTTGTAAAAGATCTAAACATAGTATCCTCGAAATGATGAGCTTCCTTTTCCCATGGACACTTCCAATATGATGTATCTTCTGAAAACAAATCCATTTTCCATCGGTGCATGAAGGATCCTTTTTCTACATCTAGCCGCGCATTGAATTTCAATTCCCGACGGGCAAATTGTTTCACGTGGACCATCTCATGCAACATAGTTCTTGTAAATTGCTCAGGATCTAGCCCAGAAGATACCCTAATCATATAGAATCCTTCGCCATGATCTACCTCAAGACAATCACCAAATAAACCATAATTAGTTTGCAATTCATTAACGATTGAAACTCTAACACTCAATTTTTTACGACGAGGCATGAGCTGATGGTGAGCAAAATATGCTGCCCTTTCTGCCCACTCTTTCCTTGATCTGGACCCTCCAGTAATAGTGTCAATCATACGGCCATCTCTGCTTTGATAGATCCAAGTGGACTATATCCTTCGATTACAATATCTTCCATATGAAATCCACGTATATCATTAATATTATCGTTGATGCTTAGTGTTGCATTATTATCAACAGCATACTGAGCCCAACTATCAGCTGCATATCGCTCCATCAACTCCCCAACTGGGTTTGCATGATTTTTATATAGATGCATATCACCGAGATTGTATATAAATCTACCAGGGCTTTTGCCTGTAATAGAGGCTATCATACAAAGTAGAATGCTATAGCTCGTGATATTGAAAGGCACACCCAAGAACATATCTGCGGAACGTTGATACATCATCATATCAATAGTGTCGTTGTTATTGACGTAGAACTGGCACAAAACGTGGCACGGTGGTAGTGCCATATCAGCAATCTCGTCAACGCTCCATGAGCTCATAATAATCCGGCGGGATTGTGGGTTATGGGTTATCTGCTCGACAACCTTATCGATCTGTTTATTCCATTGGGCCCCATAAATTGGACCCAATTCTTTCACCTCAGCATTATTTTCATATCCCAACGCTTTACCTTGAGCATCAGCGTTGGCGGTCCATATTGTTTTCTTGTCATGCAATTCACTACGAGGCTTTGCATAAAGAATTTCAGCTAACCTTCTTTCGTCAGTAGATCCCTCTAAGAACCATAGCAACTCAGACACTACAGATTTCATTGGTATTGATTTAGTAAGAAAAAAAGGAAACCCTTCATTCAAAAAATCAAATACCATGGACCCACCAAACAAAGAATGGGTGCCAACCCCAGTGCGATCATCGCTTGGTTGGCCCCTTTTAATAATATTTTGGAGGGCCTCCATATATTGGATCTCGCCATCACCCGCATCGTTGGATACTTTATTCATTATCAATCTTCCTAATTAGTGTGCAGAACTCAGTTCCATATTTCGTGTATGTGCTAACACTACGCTTCATATAGTTGGTGATTGAATCTAAATTAAGTTTATTATCTCCATCAGCTGATTCAGCAAATACTGTCATATACATTACATCAAGTATTCCGCGAGTGATAAACTCCATTAGAATCCCGCCGCCACCAATGACCACAATATCTCGGTCAGGATATCGCACCATAATTCTTTTTATATTTGATTCTAGATATTCCGAAAACCATACTTCATCGACCCTCCCATCAATTTCATATTTATCAAAATGCTCGGGAGTATTTGTCACGATAATATTAATTCGGTTGGGGAGGGGCTTAGGAGTATCCTCTGCCTCCCAAGTACCACTTCCCATTATAACAATGGCATTTTTTGTGACACGAATAAATCGGGTCAAATCCCTAGAGAGATCTTCCTGCGGAAAATCATCAGTCCACGGAAGACGACCATCCTTTCCATATACTCCATTGGCCGCGAAGGCCATAATTCCACTTACACTCATATATCATACACCTATTTGCTAGAACTTAAATGACCCAAATTTTGGACCTGATTCAGAAGCACCGAAAGAATTGAGTGGAGAATCATTGGATGTATCATCCCATGGAGCAGGATTACTAGCTGACGGATCCTTTGATAGACCATCAGTGGGATCCTCCACATCATAAACTCTCATTTTAGGCTTATCTACACCTACAACAAATTTAGATAACTTACCCACATCTGTATATCTATTTTTCAACTGCTTGATCATGAATTGGCCCATTTTATCCAACTCTTCCGTTGTAATAACGGCAAACATCATATCAGCTGTTGCAGGTAAACCAAATGACTCTGAGGTATTAGTCAGATCAACATCTGAGTTTGCAAACCCCTCTCGGTTAGTTTGAGTAGCAGACACTATAGGGACATCATATTCTACACCCAATCCCCTGAGCTCTTCTGCAATAGACTTGATGTATGAATACGAATTAACTGAGCCACCGAATTTCATTCGAGAGGATGCACATATATTCAAATAATCAACGAAGACAATATCAGGCTTCACCTTCTTTTTGGTCTTCAGCTCGTTAAGAAGATGTCGGAAATGTCCAGCATGAGCCGATCCAGTTGGATATTCTCTAATAACCAACTCACCCTTAGACTTATCATTAATTGCAGATATCCTATTAATGAATTTATCACGCGGTATATCTTTGATTTCATCAAGGGGAACATTCAGAAGATTGGCATCAATGCGTTCAGCTATCCTAAAATCAGACATCTCTAATGTGATATAAAGAACATTATATCCCTTCGTTAGCATACCAGCGGCCAATGAACACATTAATAGAGATTTACCTACACCAGTACCTGCCATCGCGATGTTCAGCGTTTTCCGTGGAAACCCGTTGTGAGTAATTCTATTGATAATATCAATATCAGACTCTACCACCGATGTTGATTCGTGGTAGAAATCATATCGTTTTTCAGCATCATTGAGATAACTGTGACCAACACTGGAATCAAAACACACACCTAGTGCGTCCTGTAATATTGTTGGGATTGATTCCTTAGTACGAGCTTTATCCTTGCCATCTAGTATTTGCAATGATTCCATTACTGCGTTAAACACAGATTTATCCTGACACCACTTCTCTGTAGTGTCCAATAACCACTGTGGATCAGCAACATCATTAATGGCCTTGCATGCTGCAATTTCTTGCAGCACCTCATACACCTCCTGCCCCTTTTGATCTGATAAATTTTCTTTATTTCCCAGCTCGATCTGTAATGTGTCCATGCTAGGAATTGAGTTATACTTCTCAAAGAAGTCCTTAATTAAATCAAAAGCTATTCCATGAGGCACATCCTCGAAGAAATCTCTATCGATAAATGGAATAGCTATTCTTGTGTATACCTCATTATCAATTAAATTAGTTAGTATCAGTTTCTGAATGTCGTCGATCATTTTTAGGGCCGCCTATTCTACCGCGCTGCTCGGCGCGCTGCTCTTCAAGAGAAGTCATGATGATGTGGGTTAGTATGTCACCTAATAGGTTTTTAAATATACCATCTTCTTGCAATTCAGATTCCGTAATTACAGATTGAACCACATCCCACTCAAATGAGAGAACTGCATCCTCTCCATCCTCTTTAACCTGAACCTTTCCAAATGTGATATAACTTCCATCATATGGAGGTCTAGTAACATGCACTACCCAATTATCAACGTTATCACTCTCTACAAACTTATAATCTTCTGCAGTAATAACACCCTCATTATATTCAGTCATATTAATAGTCCTCATCTTGATCTTCATCTTCATTTTGTTTAGCCTTTTTGGCATCGGCTGCATACACCTTCTTCATAGCATCCTCTCCCTCATCCAACACACCCAACTCAAAGTCTTCGATCATAGCTTTAAAACCAAGAGTATATTGGTGTTTAATAAAGTCTTTGAATGCCTCATTGTCATTTATAAATTGTCCCCAAAAGTCTTCAGTATTAGTTTCCTTTTCTCTAAACTTCTTGCCCACCAGTTCTCCAGTCTCACGGTCCACTACCTGATAAAATCCTTTGGTAGGTTTGGCCACAAAGCCACCTGCACACGCCACTTCCAGTAGTCCAGAATATCTCATAATACCACCATCAAAGGTTACGGATATCGGTATACGTGATTTTTCCTTCACAAATCGAGACTTTTCAATATTGACAATGAAATGATAACCTTGAATCTCACGGCCGATCTTATCTTGTTGCCGACCAATAATCCAGATGTTATCGGCACTATATTGTATTCCAGTTCCACCGCTCACCACAGCCTTACTAAACTTTTCCATAGTTTGATATGTGTGATTGATGGCAATCATAGGAATATCTTTCATAGTCAAATATGGGGTGACCATTCTAAACAACCCCTTCAGTGCCTTAGCTCGAGACATATCAGCTGCAGAATTTTCATTAACAGCATCATCAAGCTCTTTCTTAGACGCAAGATTGCCTATTGAATCAATGATTATAATTACATTATCAGTGCGTTGCAGCTCCTCTAGCTGAGCGACAATATCAAACTTCAACTCTTCAATATTCATAATTGGAGTGTGGAGTACTTGTGATGTATCAATCCCATACGATTCAAAATAGGCTTCTGGAGAACCAAATTCTGAGTCATAAAATAACAATAAAGCATCTGGGTGTTTCTTCATGTAGGCAGCTGCCATTAACAGAGCAAATGAAGTTTTAAAGTGCTTAGATGGTCCTGCTAAGACAAGTAGACCAGACGTCAGGCCACCTTCCAATTCCCCAGACAATGCTACATTAATCATAGGGACTGCAGTTGACGTTACTGTTTTATTTGAGTACATGATGGATTTATTGAGTGTTGCAATATCCTTTATCTTACTTGATTTCTTTAAGCGGTCCATTATTGACATAATATTTCCTCGTATTAAACTCTTGTATAAGCATATTGTATAGCATTTTCTGATTCTCTCACCAGGGGCCGCTTTTGATAACGCGCGCCATGATCGAGATCAATTTGGCTAATCAGGGTAGCTACTTCTGTTGATGTGATTGGGTATTTCATTTTAAGAGCGTTCCCTGCGAT
>Ga0307932_1001340_pt1 | contig 9921 bp, 12 predicted proteins | sample OrgLakmetageno48_FD_201843 | JGI IMG/M metagenome (GOLD analysis project Ga0307932, IMG submission 201843) | Saline water microbial communities from Organic Lake, Antarctica - #48 | ecosystem: Environmental > Aquatic > Non-marine Saline and Alkaline > Saline | place: Antarctica: Organic Lake...
TGTTGTCAAGTAAACGGCCCAAGCAACGATAATGTTTTGAAACTTAAACTTTTTAGGCAAACGATTGGCGATAAATAAACTAAGCGCTACGGCAAACCCGCCCAAGAGAACGCCGATTGCGCCATATTTGACACCGAGAAAACTAGCGAGCGCAGCTGCCGCACCGGCGCCACCGACACAAAGCGGACAGTGGGCGAGCGCTTTTACTGGGAGTGACAAGCTCAGAAAGAGGGCTAGTGGCAGAGCAAGAAACTTTTTCATCTAGATGCTCATGTATTGACTAGTTTTGCTATTTTCGTCAACCTGCGTGATGTCAAATGGTGCAACTTTTTGGCCGGGCATACCAGGGCTAGCGGATGGCATACCGGGCATACCTATACCTCTAATGTTTGGCTCTTCGTTCATAAGTTTTACAATGGCTTCTTCTGGAATGTGGCCCTCGACGAAGTACTGACCCTCATTTATGATCGTCGTGTGACAAGCGTATAGTGACTCAGGAACACCTTGCTCCTCTTTTATCTTGTTGAGCTCATCCTCTTTGTCTATATTAACCACATCTATTTGGTAGTCTTTATTCTTCATGTAGGTAACCCAATTGCTGCAGCACCCACAGGTAGGCGATTTGTAGACCGTCAGATTGTGAGCATTACCTAACTGATTGACGTGCGGGTAGGGCTCTGGTGTAACGGGTTTTAATACGACAGCTACGGTTAATAGGGCAACGGCGAATCCGATAACGAGTAAGGTAAATTTTTTTGTACTCATGGTTAAGGGCCCTCGTATTTTATTTATGGTTACGTCTATTTCTAATAAACAGATTATCATAAGAAATTCGAATATGCAAACATTCGAATATATAAATAACTATGGTATACTGAGCTTAATGTACGAAAAACTATTTCATCTTCAGGAAGAGGTGTTTAAAGTTTTAGCCAACCAGAAACGGTTGGAGATTATTCAGTTGCTAGCGGAGCGGGAGCTTTGTGTGAGCGATATGATTGACATGCTTGGCTTGCCACAGGCTAACCTATCTCAACACCTGGCGCAAATGCGTCGTTCTGGTTTGCTAAAGGTCACCAAACAGGGTACAAGGGTGTATTATCGTTTAAATGACCAAAAAATTGCAGAAGCGGTCTTTAATGTGCGAGATTTTCTCTTAAACACTCAGCAACTTGATAAAAAATCGCATCACTATTTAGAGAAGTCGGCGAATTTGTATCCAGTAGCAACTGACGCTGTTTGCGGTATGCGCCTGAGTACCGTCCGCTCAAGCTATCACGTCGATTACGACGGACAGTCATACTTTTTCTGTGCCAGTGGCTGTAAAGAAAAGTTTCTTGAAACCCCCACTCGCTACGCGCTAAGGGCTGAGGGTATTAACGGAGATTAACCAATGCAACACGAACACTCCACGTCGCTGTACGCATGTCCAATGCACCCAGAGGTAACATCCCAAGAGCCGGGAATGTGCCCAAAGTGTCATATGGCACTAGAGAAGACGGCTGTAAAAGAAAAAGGGCGTCACGATCACGACAAGCACGCTGGACATAATCCAAACATGTTTAAACAAAAGTTCTGGCTAAGTTTTGCGCTAACGATTCCCGTTCTGTTGTTTTCGCGCACAATACAGAACTGGCTTGGTTTTGAACTTAGTTTTAGTGGCAGCCAATATATTCCAGCTATTCTCGGTATAATAATTTTTTTCTATGGTGGTTTGGTGTTTATTCGGAGCGCTCGTGGTGAAATTGCTGCCCATCAACCCGGCATGATGACACTTATCTCAATGGCGATTATTGTGGCTTTTGGCTACAGTCTGGCGGTAACTTTGCGCCTTGTCGATGGTATGGATTTTTGGTGGGAACTCGCGACGTTGGTGACAATCATGCTGCTTGGGCATTGGCTGGAAATGGCATCGGTAGCAAATGCCCAGGGTGCACTTAACGAGTTGGCTAAACTGCTGCCCGACGAAGCTGAGCTATTAACAAAAAACGGAAGTAAAACTGTTTCAGTTGCTGAGCTGAAAGTAGGAGATAAAATTTTGGTTCGTCCGGGCGGCCAGGTGCCGATAGATGGTTTGGTCAAGAAGGGTAGCTCTGAAGTAGACGAATCCATGTTGACTGGTGAATCTAAAAACGTTAAGAAATCTGTTGGTGCGAACGTGACTGGCGGTACAATTAACAGAACGGGTGCTTTGACGATCGCCGTCGAAAAGACTGGCGACGACACGGCACTCGCCGGTATTATGAAAATGGTTGACGAAGCTCAATCTAGTAAGTCGAAGACGCAAATACTGGCTGACCGTGCGGCTTTTTACCTCACTTTTATTGCACTAGGTGCGGCACTTATTTCGGCACTTGCTTGGTGGATTGCTGGAGAGTCTGGTGGTTTCATATTGCAGCGTGTTGTGACTGTGTTAATCATTGCTTGTCCACACGCCCTAGGTCTAGCAATTCCACTAGTTACCGCTATTTCAACTACACGAGCTGCTAAAAACGGGATTTTAGTCAAGCAACGCCTAGCGCTTGAAGCTTCACGAAATATTGACGTAGTTCTGTTCGACAAAACGGGCACGCTAACCAAAGGTGAACAGGGAGTCGTGGACATTGTACTAGTAGACAAGTCGCTTAATAAAAAACAGCTACTGGCGCGAGCGGCTGCTGTTGAGCATGAATCGGAGCACCCAATAGCCATAGCTATAGTGGAAGAAGCGAGCAGGAGAGACTACGAGTCGCTGACGGCCACCAACTTTAACTCGTTGTCTGGCCGCGGAGCCACGGCTAGGGTAGATGGTTCAGAAGTTTACGTTGGTGGTCCAGGGCTGCTTAAAGAACTTAACGTAGAGATTCCAACTAATATTTCTCAACAAGCCGACCGGGCGTCACGAGAGGGCAAAACCGTTGTTTATGTAGTCGCAAACAAAAAAATCGAGGGCGCTATTATGTTAGCCGATGCTATCCGCGACGAGTCTAAGCAGGCAGTTAAACGGCTGCAGGATATGGGTAAGCGAGTTGCTATGCTAACCGGTGACAGCCAAGGCGTTGCAGCCTGGGTAGCTAAAGAGCTTGGCATTAAGGAATATTTTGCTGAGGTCTTGCCGGGAGACAAGTCCGATAAGGTTAAAGAACTTCAGCGCGGTGGTACAAAGGTTGCTATGGTTGGCGACGGCATAAATGACGCACCAGCTTTAGCTCAGTCAGACATTGGTATTGCGATTGGTGCTGGCACAGACGCTGCTATTGAGTCGGCCGACATCGTACTCGCTTCAAGCGATCCACGCGGCGTGTCCAAAACTATCAACCTGTCTAAGGCTACTTACCGCAAGATGCAACAAAACCTAGCGTGGGCGACTGGCTACAACGTACTCGCGATTCCGTTAGCTGCTGGCGTGCTGTCGCCAATAGGGTTCACGCTATCGCCTGCTGCTGGCGCTGTGCTAATGTCTGTTTCGACAATCGTGGTAGCTCTCAACGCGCAGTTACTAAGAAGGGCCAAGCTGTCTTAAGCGCGGTGTAATCTGAGAAAAACAAATCTTGCTTGATTATAGCTATAACTTCCTCTATAGTGCTGAGCCAAGACAAGATATGTGACGAGGAGCCCAGCGAGCCTTTACGCTATTGAGCTTCTTTTTATAGCAACTTCTCAAATTCATCGAGTTTAATGCTGCTGTTGTAGCCAGGGTGGCGAGTTCGCATCAGCTGGTATATGACGGGCATGTCTCCATCTTCAATAGAAGCAAGCCATTGCTTAGCAAGACTAAGCGACTCTTTCTCTCGGGGCTGTTCTTCGGGACGCTCAGTATCGGGGCGTATGATTGAAAAAGTGCACTGATGTCCGAGTACTTTAGTCGCAAGATATTCTATTCGTTCATCACTTTGATTCGGGCCGCGGACGATGACTATGTTGCTGACACCAAGGGGTATCAGCAGGTTGAGCCTAGTGAAGTAGAAATTTCCCAGCGTATCTTTTGATTCTGTTTCAACAAAAATCTTATCCGGCGGGGCTCCCAATGATATGGCGTAGTCTTTCATGGCCTGGGCCTCGCTAATCGATGGCTTGAAAGTTGCCTTGTAGCTGACAGAGCCTGTCATTATAAGGCAGTATTCGGGATTTTCTGCTAGGCAATCGAGCGCCAATCTAACGCTATTTTCTGCATCTGGATTCAAATTTCCTGCAGAGTCAATCCCGCAACCAAGGACTACGATAGCGCTTTTGTACATATAATGATTATAGCATCGCTAAGTCCGTGACCGGTATGCTGAGCCAAGACAAGATATTTGAACAGAAGTCCAGCGAGTATTTACGCTGGACTTTTTGTTATGATGAAATCAATGAAGAAAGTTGCCAAGTTAGCCATAATCGACCCTAACGAAACCTTACTCGAATCAATGCTACTGAATAATAGGCGCACGGCACCCACTACGCGCTATTCGTTACAAGACTGAGCGTACGGCCAGGAGTAGTTATGGGTTGGGAACACATGCATATGGTATCTGGCGTAATGGTATAGCGTGAACAGGCTTGCTCTTAATATGCAATAAAAATGACAGAATGGAGAGTGTCTCCCGCACCGCCAGGCCAGACGCGTGGATGCATCTGGCCTGGCGAGGTGAGGGTGGTATCAGCGTTCGTAGATCATATTGGTGTGCAGGCCGCGCCCGTAGCGCGAGTCACACTCCTTGATGATTGCATCGAGCCTGCTCCTTATTCGCATGTGGGCGTTCGCTAACTCTTCGAGGTCCGTGCTCGCCTTCACGTAGAAGACGTGGAGGCTCTGCTTGTTTCCGAGCAGAAATCCGTCGTACGGGGTGTACAGGTTGCAGTCGTGCAGGAGGTCGGCGACGAATACTTCCCCCCGTCGGCACGTTTCTCCGTTCTTGCTTCTGCGGCTTGAAAACCGAAGCCTCACCAGTCCCTCTCGTCTCGCGTCGTCAAAGACTACGGTTATCTCAGAGAGACCTTCTCCGAACGGAGACTCCACACTGAACTCAGAGCAGTACATTTGTAGGGCTCTTCCTGTCGCTAACGATTGCGTCACTTCAATCCATTCTGTCATAAGTTCGCCGTTGTGGCGAACTTATGTATTATATAAGATTATAGCTAAGTTAGCAACCATTGCTGCAGCTCAGAGGAGACTATGGTATAGTAGCCTCAATATACTATTTGAATGGAGAGGTTTAGTAAAAACTATGACTAAAGAATCATCGAACAGTAAAACTCAAGAGAAGCAAGCGCCAAAGAGTGGCGGTCCGACGAACACACCAGGTGAACAGCAGCTAAAAATGATTTCAGCCGTAGGGTATCTCGGTATACTATTTCTTGTACCGTTTTTAATGTTTCCAAAGGAAAAATTTGCAGTATTCCACGCGAACCAAGGGCTTATATTGCTAATCATGGCTGTTGGTCTTATTATTCTTATGCCAATCATAGGGGTGGTGACTTTCGGGCTTGGCTTATTGCTTTACCCACTTATTTGGATATTCATTGTGGCGATGCTAGTCGTCGGCGTTGTTAACGCTTTCAACGGCAAGATGAAGCGCCTTCCGCTCGTTGGCGGCTTCGATATGTTAAAAGTACAGGAGTAGAAAATGGCGATCGATACAGAAGAGGGGACAACGAAATCTGTTGATATCGCTGACGGCAAGGCGCCATCATCTAAGAACGATAATAAAAAGGTTGTCAAAATCGTTCTCATCATAGTCGGAGTGCTCATTGTTTTGGGTATTGTAAGTTCAATTGCGATTGGATTTGCTATCAAGAAGGGTGCAGAAAGTTTTATAGACGCTGCAACCGGTAGCTCGATTGAAATCAATGCCAACGATGACGGTGGTGAAGTAACCATTAAGGACAAGGACGGGACAAGTATCACGTCAAGAACAGGTTCGAGCGCCGCATTGCCGAGCGATTTTCCAGAGTCGGACGTACCGATGTATAGGGGCGCTAAGATTGAATCGTCAGGCGACATGACTATCGGTGACACAGTAACGTATACGGTGACGCTATCAACGGAAGATACGGTTTCTCGCGTTGTTAGTTCTTACGAGTCGGAGTTTTCTCGTGAGGGCTGGAAGAAAACGTTTAGCTCTAACGCTGATAACGGAAGCATGCTAGTATTTGCGAACGAACCCAAAGAGATGACGTTAACTATTAGCGTGCAGGATGGCGACGATGAATACGGCACGGCGATTACTCTTTCGCTAAGAGTTGGTACCTATGACAACTAGGAGGGGCAGCGCCAGTCGGGCTAGTTAACCAACCCTCTGAGCCAATCATAATAACCAATCATCGAATTGTTTATTATTTATTTAAGCTCGGAAACCGTTTCGAATAGATGTAGCGCTGCGAGTAGATTATTGTTCGTAATCTCACCGCCTCTTATGAGCGCTTTTATCTCATCCATCGTGAACCATACATTTTCGATAAACTCCTCGTCGTCTTCTGGGGTCTTGTGTTGTTCAAGCTCTTTTGCGAGAACGAGATATTGCTTGCTGTCGGAGCGTCGATTATTGATATAGAAAGAGCCGACTGGGAGTATCGTTTTGCCTATATATCCAGACTCTTCACTTAGTTCACGGTTTGCGGCTGCAGCGACATCTTCACCCGGCTCGATTCCACCACCAGGAAGCTGATACATAATCTCGTTCGGCGGATAGCTATACTCGCGCTGCAACAGAATCTCAGCCTTTTCGTTTATTGCGATAATTCCCACACTATGATTTCTGTCTGGTGCCTCCCTGAGGTAAGTGGTTTGTTTTTTGTTTGGGAGTTCAACCAAATCCTCTACGACTTTCATGCGCGGATGGTCTAATAGGTCCCTGCGACCGATAAACTTCCATTTTTGAATCATTGGTAAACTCCAGCTACGGTTGACGTGATACTAGTATAGCAGTTCGTTTTCGTCACCTCTCAAAGGCGCTGCTTGTATTCGTATAAAGCCGGTGGTTAAATAAAGGCATAAAGTGAGGTAGTGAATATGGCTAAACTTAATAAAAACTTGATTATTGGCGCAATAGTAGCGCTGCTTATTGTTGGCGGTGCGGGGATATTTTTGCTGACAAATAATGGCTCGAACGATCCATCATCTAGTAGCTCCGACAGTAGCAGCCCAGCCTTTACGCCCCTGGCAACAGCTGGAAGCTCGTTTGAAGCTAACTATATATTTACCAGCGCCGATGGCGCAGTCGTAACCGGTCTAATGCAAGTAGATAAAAATGGCGACAGCAAGTATAGCAGCGAAACGGACGGCAAGGCCTACGTCCTTTATAATATCGACGGCTACACTATCAGCTGTAACGATGGCACTTGTTACAAGCTACCGTCAGGACAATCTTCTGAAGCCCCAGATTCGAAAGACTACGAATACACAGACGATAACTATAAAGACTTCCAGAATAACGCTACCTACAAAGGCAAGGCGGACTGCCCAGCAGGAACGTGTAGCGTGTGGGAGATAGCGAACGAAGACAGCACAAGCACAACGATGTACATTGACGGCGATAACCGAATAAGTAAGGTTGTTGGTGACAGCGAAGATGGGAAATATGAAATGACGTACACCTATAAAGAGGTGACCATTTCTGCTCCAGAGAATGTAACGGAATTACCTTCCTGGAGCTAGTACGGGCACTGTTGTTTGTGCTATGGGGCTTATGCTAGCGCTTCTTTGAGCTGTTCGGCAGCACGATAAATATCAGTGCGGCAGCAAGCAGTACCGCAAAACCGCACATTATTGAAGGTATCCCTTTTATGGTCGAAGGATCGACTAGGTTAAAGAAAGTAGTCGGAATAATAAATACGAGATAGCCGAATGCCATGCCCATGAGCGCTTTTTTGCGTTTAGGCATTTCACCAGCCCAGCGCACTGCCAGCAGAGTACCGGTAACGAGCCAGCCGTAGTAATACACTCCATAAAGCCACGCTAGGTCATTGCTGGTGTGAAATACGGCGTAATTAGGGTGGCACTCTTGGGCGCCAATAGCGCTTTGAACGAATACGTAGAATGCCAAGAAAGCGGCACCGGTCACATAGGCCAGGCTAACGAGAAGCGGCTTCTTTTTGCCCGATAAGGCAACTAACATATGTATACCAAGCGGCGGCAGTACTGTTATGGCCGCGTAGCCTAGCCGCGCCCATTCAACGTTGGTCCAGCCAAGTCCGCCGCAAATCATGTATTCAGCCAGCTGAAAAGTACCAAGCGCTAAGAGGATCATAACGGCCAGGCGGGTGACGGTTGTCATCTTATAGCGCCAAATTGTGTAAAACGCTGCCCCAAACTCAAACAAGAAAGTTGCGAGCATTACTGGTGGTGAAAAACAAAACATTTTGCTTTTATATCGCTTAAACATTACTGATAAGTATATAGTAAATTTTAAATTTAGTTCGTTATTCTCTTAGCTTTCGTCGCGGCAAGGCGTTCTGCGCTCGTATCAGCGTGTGACGAACTGGACGTGCAACAAGGCTGCCAAAGCTTGCACCAGCGGCAATGGCTAGGGCCAGTAGGAGCGCATTGAGCAGAATGATTCCGCCATCGTCGACCGAGCCTCCTCCGTCGGTTGTGTCGATAATAAGCAGCATCAATCCATTAAACAGCGATAGACCCGGGACAAGTGAAATAATCCCTGCGGTCACCATTGTGATTGAGGGGACGCGGAGCCAGCGCGCCAGAAGACCTGCTCCAGCGCCGACGGCTGCGGCGGCGACAAAGCTGGCGCCCAGCGGAGAGAGCGTCGGCACGGTGGCTGCGTATATCGCCCAGCCACCAAGTCCAATAATTGCAGCTAAGGCAATTCCTTTCAGGCGGGTATTTACGCTAAGTGCATAACCAGCGGCAATCATAGCGGCACCGATGTACTGCCAGCCAACCGTATGGTAGAGTGCCTTGTTGGTGTTGATGGTCATTTGGACTCCGAGTAGCTTCGCTACGTACAGCCCAAGTATAATTCCAGCTACAATTCCAGCGGTCATCATGACAACCTGAAGAATTCGGGCGTTTGCGGTAATGTAGTATTCGTCTATTGCATCTTCAACTGCACTGACAATAGCGAGGCCTGCAACCAGCATAACAATACCTCCAATAATGATGAGGTTTGGGTCGAGGCCTTGAAGGAAATCGACTCCATGATTACCGAGCCAAGTGAGCGAAGCGGCGATAAGTGTCGCTACGGCTGCTGCTCCGGTCTGAATAAAGAAAGCGGGCACTCGCATTTTCGTCAGCACGAAGAGCATGTAGGAGATGAGCCCACCTACAACAAAGGAGAGACTAATAATAAACAGTGATCCAGACAAAAGCGCACCAATGCCGGCGCTAATGGAGGCGCCACCTATGCTCAGAGCCCATTGCGGATAGGTTTTTGGTGAGTCAAGGATTCTTTCGAGTCGTATCTCGGCCGCATCGAGTGTAAGTTTTCCATCGCGGATATCATTGGCGACATCTTCGATCGCCTGAATAAGAGAACTGTTTACGGGTCGCGGTGTGGTAGTGCGGATTAAAGTAAGTGGCTCGCGCTCATTGCCGCGATCTTGCGAGAACATCAACACGGTGGCAATAATTTCTACCGAGACTACTCTTTTGCAGTACTGATTGGTGATACCCAGTGAAACCACGGCAACATCACTCGCAGGAACGCCCATCGACACCAAATAATCAGCAACGGTTATAGAGAGCCTGAGGGCGCGCATGTTTGGGGTGATGGTTTCCCCAAAACGCTCGGCGCCAATTTCTTTTGTCTCTTCGTCGGTAAGGAATAATTTTTTATAAAAATTGCGTATGTTGGATGGAATACTCACACACATAACTATAACCTAGAGAGGGACTTGCTGCGATAGCAAAGCGTCACTTTGTCATACTTGACACACATTTCATACTTTGGGTACACTATTAACCATGCATCGTAAGAAGCTGTACGGGACCGCGACGGTCGGAAC
>Ga0307932_1001350_pt1 | contig 9882 bp, 9 predicted proteins | sample OrgLakmetageno48_FD_201843 | JGI IMG/M metagenome (GOLD analysis project Ga0307932, IMG submission 201843) | Saline water microbial communities from Organic Lake, Antarctica - #48 | ecosystem: Environmental > Aquatic > Non-marine Saline and Alkaline > Saline | place: Antarctica: Organic Lake...
CGGCGCAAGGAAGGTCGTCAAGAAGCAAGCCACTCGTTCCCAGCACGGAATTCGGAAGGGGGTTGCAGAACTCATGGCCGAGAGCGGTGCATCTGAGTTCGAGATCATGGCGTCGTTCGGCTGGACCGAGACCAAAACGGCCGCGATCTATACCAAAAGCTTCAAGCGGCGGAACAGTGCGGCTTCCGCATCCAAAAGGATGGCTGCTGCTGCCCTCGCAGCAGTAGATTCAGGCAAAGGTGGACCACGCGACGGAATTCGTGGTCCACATTCGGACGCAAGAGCCAGTAAAATAAAGGAAAAATTGGAACCGTGGCAGCCCGTAGGGGAATCGAACCCCTCTTTCCAGGTTGAAAACCTGGCGTCCTAACCGATAGACGAACGGGCCACTCTTGGTGAGGCGCTTCTAGGGAAACCCCCACGTGAGGGCAAGGGGTTTTTCGACCTCTTTTGCGGTTTTTCCGACGGCGTCTAGTGGGCTGGGGCCGCGTCTTCCAGACGCAGTTGCGGGGACTGGCGTCCTTGCCATGTATTGACCTCCAGACGCCCGGCCAGATGGAACCTTTTGCCGCCGTGGCCGGTCAGTGCGGGACCAAGTGGGCTGTCCATGCCGCCAAAGCAGATCGCATCGATTCGGGCGCCCAGCCCGTCGCCAAAGGTCACCTTGAGGTGGTTTGCCCCGACCGGCTTGGCGAAAAGGATCTGGCAGTCGGCGAAAACGAAGCGCGGGGCAGGGGCACCCGCCCCGAAAGGGCCCGCTTTTTCCAGTGTCTCGATCAGCTCGACCGTTGCGGCCCCCGGCATCAGCATGCCGTCAAGCCGCAGGTCCGCCGGTCCCAGATCGCCCGCACCCTGTTTGCCCAGCAGGTCCGAGAGTCGCGCCATAGCTGGCGCAAACTGGTCGCGGGCGACAGTCAGACCGGCGGCCATCTTGTGGCCACCGCCTTTCAGCAGCAAGCCGTCGGTCGCGCAGCGCTGGATCGCGGCGCCAAGGTCCACCCCGCTGACCGACCGGCCCGAGCCCTTGCCGATGTCGCCGTCGAAGCCGATCACGATTGCGGGGCGGTTGGTGGCTTCCTTGATCCGCGCGGCGACAATGCCCACCACGCCGGGGTGCCAGCCTTCGCCTGCGGCCCAGACAAGGGGCGCTGCCTTGTCACGGCTTTCGATCTGCTCGAACGCGAGGTCGCGGACCTGCGCCTCGACCTCGCGGCGGTCGGTGTTCAGCTGTTCCAGCATGTCGGCAAGGCTGCGGGCCTCGTTGGCATCGGTCGCGGACAGCAGCCGTGCGCCAAGGTCGGCCTTGCCGATCCGTCCGCCCGCATTGATGCGGGGGCCAAGAAGGAACCCCAGATGATAGGAGGATGGCTGCGTATCCAGTCCCGCCACATCCGCCAGCGTCCGCAGACCCAGCCTTTCGCGCCGTGCCATGACGGCCAGACCGGCCCGCACGAAGGCGCGGTTGACCCCCGTGAGAGGGGCCACATCGGCCACGGTCGCCAGCGCGACAAGGTCAAGCATTGCCATCAGGTCCGGTCCGCGCAAACCGCGCTCGCGCATCTGGCGGTTGCAGTCCACGAGCACGAGGAAGACAACTGCGGCAGCACAGAGCTGCGCCAGATCGCCGCTTTCGTCCTGCCGGTTGGGGTTCACGACGGCGCTGCAGAGAGGCAGGGTTTCTCCGCCCAGATGGTGATCGAGCACGACCACATCGGCACCCGCCCCCACGGCGGCGGCGACCGGCTCGTGGGACAGCGTGCCGCAATCGACGCAGACGATCAGGTCGTGGTCGCGGGCGAGTGCAGACATGGCCGCGTCGTTGGGGCCGTAGCCCTCGTCGATGCGGTCGGGAATATAGAGCGTGGCCGCCCGGTCCTGTTGGCGCAGCCAGTCGATCAGGAGTGCTGCCGAGGTGCCGCCATCAACGTCGTAGTCCGCGAAGATGGCGATCCGCTGGCGCTTGGCCACGGCGTCGCAGATGCGCGCGCTGGCTACCTCCAGATCGCGGAGCGTGCGGGGGTCGGGCAGCAAATCGCGCAGTTTCGGGTCGAGATAGGACTGCGCTTCGGCGGCCCCGACAGAACGCCGGGCAAGGGTGCGGCACACGGGGGCGGGCAGGCCGGTGGCCTGTTCCAGCGCCTCGGCGGCGCGGTCCTCGTCCATGGTGGGCCCGACCCAGCGGCGGCCCGTCAGCGAGGCATCGACATTCAGAAAAGACGGCATGGATGCTGTCTAGCCCCCTGCGCCGTCCTGCGCCAGCATCACTTGGTCGGATTGCGATACTGCATGCGGCGCACCGATCCGGTTTTGGACCGCATCAGGATCGTCTCGGCAGTGACGAACCCGACCTCGCGCTTGATGCCGGGCAGGATCGACCCGTCGGTGACGCCGGTGGCCGCGAAGATCACGTCGCCGGTGACCATGTCGTCGCGGGTATAAATGCGGTCTAGGTCCGTGATCCCCGCCTTCCTGGCCCGTGCGCGTTCATCGTCGTTGCGGAAGGTCAGCCGCCCGTACATCTGCCCGCCCATGCATTTCAGCGCGGCAGCGGCCAGCACGCCCTCGGGCGCGCCACCCGATCCCATGTACATGTCGATGCCGGTCTGGACGGGTTCGGCGCAGTGCATGACACCGGCCACGTCGCCGTCCGTGATCAGCCGAATGGCGGCACCCGTGCCGCGCAATTCCGCGATCATGTCGTCGTGGCGGGGTCGCTCCAGCACGCAGACGGTGATGTCGGCGGTCGCGCACCCCTTGGCTGTGGCCAGCGCGTTCACCCGCTCGCTGGGCGACATGGGCAGTGTCACGACGCCGGGGGTGTAGCCGGGGCCGATGGCGATCTTGTCCATGTAGACGTCGGGGGCGTGCAACATGGTTCCGCGCGGTCCCATGGCGATCACGGCCAGCGCGTTGGGCATGTCCTTGGCGGTCAGTGTCGTGCCTTCCAGCGGGTCGAGCGCGATATCGACGCCGGGGCCGTTGCCGGTGCCGACCTCTTCGCCGATGAACAGCATCGGCGCCTCGTCGCGCTCGCCTTCGCCGATGACAACGGTGCCCGCGATGTCGAGCTTGTTGAGCTGGGTGCGCATGGCGTCGACGGCAGCCTGATCGGCGGCCTTTTCGTCACCGCGCCCGATGAAGTTCGCGCAGGCGATGGCGGCGGCTTCAGAGACGCGGGCAAGGCCCAGCGACAGGGTGCGGTCGTTGAAATCGGGAATGGCGGTCATGTGAGGATCCTTCTGCTTGCCCGTGGGTAAAGCCGCACCCCTGACCTTGCGCAAGACTGTTTGCGCTAAAGGACAGGCGGCTGGATCAAGACAGGGATCGGGGCCTAGACAGCCTCGATCCGGATCGCGACGGGATCGCTTTGCACGACTCTGGTGGCGGGCAGGGCGGCGATCGCCTCGTCCAGCGCCGACCGTGTGGTCTTGTGTGTGACAATCAGCACGGGGGCGACATCCTCGCCGTGGTCATACTGGCGCATCCGGTCGATCGAGATACCCGCATCGCCGAGAACGGCAGCGACCTTGGCCAGCGCACCGGGCTTGTCCAGAAGCTGCATCCGCAGGTAGTAGGGCGCAGCCACGGCGGCACGGGCCGCACGCGCCTTGACCAGCGTTGCGGCAGGCTGGCCGAAGGTCGGCAGACGCAGGCCGCGCGCGATGTCCATCACGTCGCCCATGACGGCGCTGGCGGTCGGTCCCATCCCCGCACCGGGGCCGCGCAGCACGATCTGGTCGATGGAATCGCCTTCCAGCACGACCATGTTGGTGCCGCCCTGCAATTGCCCCAAGGGTGATGTTCCGGGCACAAGACAGGGTGTCATGCGCTGTTCCAGCCCGCGACCGGTCATCTGGGCGACACCCAGCAGCTTGATCTTGAAGCCCATGTCGGCGGCGTGGCGGATATCCTCGATGGTGATCGACCCGATACCTTCCAGTTCGACCGCGTCGAAATCGACCTGCGTGCCGAAAGCGATGGCGGACAGCAGCGCCAGCTTGTGGCCTGCGTCGATCCCGCCGACGTCAAGGTTGGGGTCGGCTTCCAGATAGCCCAGCTGGTTGGCCTCCTCGAACACGTGATCGTAGGGCAGGCCCGTGCTTTCCATGCGGGTCAGGATGTAGTTGCAGGTGCCGTTCATCACGCCGATCACGCGGCGGATCTCGTTGCCTGCCAAGCTTTCGGTCAGCGCCTTGATGACCGGGATGCCGCCTGCGACGGCGGCCTCGAAGCGGATCACGCAGCCCGCGTCTTCGGCCAGTTCCGCAAGCGCCTGTCCGTGGTGCGCCAGCATTGCCTTGTTAGCGGTGACCACGTCCTTGCCGGCCCTGATCGCGGCCTCGGTCGCGTCCTTGGCGGGGCCATTGTCGCCGCCGATGACCTCGATCAGGACGTCCACGTCTTCGCGTCCGGCTAGGGTTATGGGATCGTCTTCCCACGCGTAGCCAGAGACGTCGACCTCGCGGTTTTTCGTCCTCGACCGCGCCGATACCGCCGTGATGATGACCGGACGGCCCGCCCGCGCTTCGAGAAGGGCCGCATGGGTCTGGACGATCCGCACGATGCCTTGTCCCACGGTGCCAAGTCCGGCGATGCCAAGGCGAAGGGGGTCTGACATGAGGCGGTCCATTCGTTGTGCGAGGAATATCTCGCGCTGGTTAGCGAAAAGACCTGGCTACCGCAACGCGCTCGTGTCGATGGGTCGGTTCAGGCGATCGCGCTCGGGTTCCGACAACAGCGGCCCCCGCAGGGCCCTGGCGCGGTCGCGCAGGCTGGCGGCCCGTCCCTCGGACTGGGTGACCGAGGTGGGGGTGATCGTCGAGGGGCGATCCGCAGCGGCAATGATCGGGTCCAGCGGCACAAGATCGGGCGAGGGGGCCGCGCGCGTTGCCGCGTCGATGGTCGTGTCGAAAGCCGGGAAGTCCGAGCAGGCCGCAAGGGCAAGGAGAGGGATGAGCAGACGCATGTCGCGCGACCTTACTGGCTGCGGTGCCGGGACGACAAGGGATGTGTCGGTGGCGCGTAACGGCAGAGCCCCCCTGTCGCGGGTGTGCGACAGGGGGGCACCGTTTCCGGCAGCTAGTGTGCGGGTTTGATGAAGGTGCCGTTGTTGAGGTCGCGGAGCGCCTGCTGCAATTCCTCGCCGGTGTTCATCACGATCGGGCCGTGCCATGCGACGGGTTCCTGGATCGGCGCACCAGAGATCAGCAGGAAGCGGATGCCTTCGGGTCCCGCCTGCACCGTCACCTCGTCGCCGGTGCCAAAGCGGACCAGCGTCCGGTTGCCGGACATGTCACGGATGTTGACCTCCTGGCCCATGACCTCTTTTTCCAGCAGCACGCCACGGGGCACGTCGGCGTCCGAAAACCGGCCTGCGCCCGCGAAAACATAGGCAAAGGCCCGACGGTATGTGTCGATCTTGAATGTCTTGCGCACGCCCGCAGGGACCGAGATGTCGAGATACTGCGGATCGGCGGCGATACCGTCGACGGGGCCGGATTTGCCCCAGAACTCACCGACGATCACGCGGACGCTGGTGCCGTCGTCATCGACAACGGTGGGAATGTCCGTCGCACCCACGTCCTGATAGCGCGGCGCGGTCATCTTGAGGCTACCGGGCAGATTTGCCCACAACTGGAAGCCATGCATCGCGCCACTGGCGTTCCCCTTGGGCATTTCCTGATGCAGGATGCCTGAGCCTGCTGTCATCCACTGCACATCACCTGCGCTGAGCTTGCCTTCGTTGCCGAGACTATCGGCGTGGGTCACTTCACCGTCGAGAACGTAGGTGATCGTCTCGATGCCCCGGTGAGGGTGCCACGGGAAACCGGCGGCGAAATCCTCGGGGCTATCGTTGCGAAAATCGTCGAACAGCAGGAAGGGGTCCAGCTCGCTGGGTTTGTGAAAGCCGAAGGCACGGTGCAGTTTGACGCCTGCGCCTTCCATTGTCTCGACGGCGGCACGGGTTTCGAGGGTGGGTCGGATCGACATGGAAAGACTCCTTGTGGGGTTGATCAGGAGGTATGGGCCACGCCCTGCTGCAACAAGGTGCGGGCCTGTGCTGCTGCGCACCGATGATCTGCGCTATCCCGCGGACAAGGGGTAGCAAGGCGGTGGCGATACTGGCGCACCTTCCCCATGGGGAAGGTAAGGCCCTGTTAACCATATATAATTAGAGACCGTGGTTGTATTTCACACGCCGACCGATCCGACAGGGCTGGCCCAGCGATGCGGGATCGGCTAACGCAAGCGGGATGACGCGCCCTTTGCCTCCTGTTCCGTCCGATACGATCCTTGCCGCCGTCCATGCGTCGCAACCGCGCCGCTATCTGGGGGTGGCGATGACGGTGATGCTGGGCTTTTTGCTGACGGCGCTGGGGGTGTCGCAGGGCATCGGGCCGGTCGGGCAACTGGTCCTGATTGCCGTGGGGCTGGGGTGTTTGTGGCATGCGCAACGGCTTTGGGTCGCGTCGCGCGGTGCGCTTTATTTGACCGAGGATGCCTTGCTCGATCACACCGGTGCCGTGCTGGCGCGCATGGATCAGGTCACGACCGTCAGTCGCGGAACCTTCGCGATGAAACCGGCGGGGGGGTTTACCCTGACGCTTTCGGACCGTTTGCCGCGCCTTTCCGCGCCCGGCATGTGGTGGCGGGCAGGGCGGCGTCTGGGCGTGGGGGGCGTGACCGATCGCGGACCGGCGCGCTTCATGGCCGAGATGATCGCCGCGAAGATCGTGCAGACCTAGCAGATTTCTGTTGAAATGCCGTCGTCAGGGGTGCTGTTCCAGCACAGCTTGGTTGCAAAGCGCGGGCTGGTCAGCGTGAAGGTCCGGACGATGGTATCGCCGATGCCGACGTCGAAAGGCGGCGTATAGCTGTTTTCGGTTTCCACCAGGATCGCCACTTCGCCATCGCTGAGAATCGGAAACCGGTCCGCGACGATTGCCAGCCGCTCGTTGTTGTAGTTCTGCAATCCGCCCCGGTTGCGCGACCAGATGCGGCGGTAGCGGTCCTGACTTTCCTGCCATGTGAATGCAGTGACCCGAAACTTGCCGCTGACGTCGTCGTTTGTCAGGAAGCCAAGAAGATCGCGTGTCCCGTCCAGATAGGCCGGCGTGATGTAGTCCGTCTCGCGGCTATACATATCCGCGACGGTCAGGGACGCCCGTTGGGCGATTGCACGCGTCCGGTAGGCGTCGAAATAGACGATGGTGCCCAAAAAGACCCATGTCATCATAGGCACGATCAACAAAAGCTCGATCGCGCCGGTACCGTTCTCGTTGCGCGCAAAGCGTCCGAGCTTGCGGCGGAGTGTTTGACGCAAGGACATGTCAGCTTGGCTCCACGACGAAGGACGACGTTGAGATCAAGGCATAGCCGCCACCCTCCTGTTGGGGCAGTTTCTTGCCGAGACCGGTTCCGGGCAACATCGGATCGAACAGCGCGCAGACGCGCAGGATCATCAGTGAATTGCTTCCGCCCGTCGCGCCCAGAAGCGGCTTTGCATCCTCGTCACGCCGGTCGCGGCAAGGTGCCGTGCCGTCGACCGCGACCCAAGCGTAAGGATCGCGCTTGATCATTTCCAGCCGGATGTTCGCGGCGCATTCGGGAATGATCAACGCATAGCGACAGACGCTTGTTGTCAGGTTGTCATGGTTGGGTTCCGGGATCGCCCCGATCCGGACAAGCCGCACCGTCTGATCCAGACCCCGTTCCAGCATGACGTGGCGGGTCTGAAGCATGGCCGATTCGTAGGACATGGTGAAAACAAGCACCAGAACGGGCAGCGCGATGACAAACTCGATCGTCGCATTGCCGTCTTCACGCTGCCAAAGTCGCCGTGCGATGGCACCGAGCCTGCGCGTGAGGTGCATCATTGTGTCAGCCTCAGCTCGGTGATCTGGTCGGCGATCATATTGAAGATTTCGACCAGCGATGAGCCGTCGGTTTCGAAGTAGCGGGCCGGGCTGTCGACGCAGTCGGACAATTGCTGCTGACCTTTGGCCGTCGCAGCCATCGCGACACCGTAGATCACGATACCGGCGTCGCGTGCGTTGCTGCAAAGTGTTTGCATCAGGTTGTCCACGGTTTCGACGTCCTGTTCCGTAATGTAGACGCCGTCGGTATTGTGGCAGGAGTTTTCCATGCTGCAGAGATATTCGTTGCGATAGCTCCACCAGTGATGTTTGTTCCACATCGCGATTTCGCTCGGTTCGTCGGCGAGTTCGCGCGCAAGACGCGGGTGGGGGTCGTTCTGACCATCCGTCATCAGCACCAGAAACTTGATCGTGCTGCCAGAGCCTGTCGTGATCGAGTATTCGGACGGGCGGCCGCGCATGCCTTCGGTAATGACGTTGCTGGGCAGAGTGCTCAAGACCGGTTCCATCGACGGATCGAGCAGGGCAATGCCCCACTTAAGTCCCATGTAGATGGCGGTGGCCGACCGGGGCTGAAACTTGTTGATGGCCGTTTTCAGTTCGGTCAGGTTGTTCGAGACCGGAATGACCTTTTCGTAGCTGTAGCGGGGGCAAAGCGGCTGATTGATCAGGGGTACCGAGGCATTGTTCACAACCTGGTAGGCCGAGTTGTACTGAAAATGCTCTGTCTGGACATAGGTCAGGGAGGTGTCGAAACTTGGCGCGGACAGTTCGCTGTCCGGGAAGTCGACGCAATAAGAGAAGTCGTGGCGATGGTCGGTCGAAATCGCGTTGAAGAGATCGGGGCCGATGTTCACATGGCCGGAATAGGGAACAAGCGATACCGAGACACGATCGCCGTATTGGGGATCGAGCAGCGTATCGAGAAAGTCTGACGCGGCAAGGTGCAGTGCTTCCATCCGTGTGCGCGAATCCACGGTGGATGTCGAAGTGTCGAAGTCTTTCAGGTTTCCGTTGGAATCACGGATCGGGTCCCGCATGGACCCCGAAATATCGAGGACCATGGAAACCTCGATGTTGCCGATCCCCTCGTTTGCTGCGGAAATGGCCCCTGCGGTCAGGGTGTCCATCCCGATCATGTGCAGGAAGAAGGTGTTCATCGTCAGGTCGGCCGAGGCTTTCACACTGCGGTAATTCAGGCCGGGTTCGATTTCGGGCGGTCCGTCCAGATTGCCGATGCAATCGCCAGCCTGAAACCAGTCCGCGACAGTCGCCTTCAATTCCTCTTCCGTGCCCTCCTTGTCCAGATCGGTCGTGGCAAGCACGGCGTTGTCGACGCACCCCTGCACGACAGAGCGTTTCGCCTCGAAGCGCATGAAGTCGACCGACATTCCGCCCATGATCAGCATGACGCTGATGAAAAAAAAGACCAAGGATGAGGATGCTTCCGCTTTCATCATCCCGGAACTGCCGCACGAAGCGGGTTGTTCTGCGTTCTTGCATCGTCATCATGAACACCTCGTTCATGCGGTATGGCTAAACAGGATCACCGCCAGCGGATTGCTCCGTGTTGTCTTTAATCCAAAACGCATGGCCGAATTGGGGCAGAATTTTGACTTTTTGTTCGGTTGTTGCCGCGGTTGGCCAAAAGCACGTGGAAACGGATGCATTGTTTCCGGTTCTGGAAAGGTCCGGGCCCGTATGCCTCTTGGCGCCAATTGGACCTTGGCCGAGTTAGCGGTTAGCCAATCGCCCGAATCGTGTTTATCTGCCGAAATACAGGGCATTCTGCAAAGCGCCCTGACGTATCATGACAATGAAGGATGCCATCATGGCCGACACCGCCGCGACAGAACCGACTTTTCGCCAGTCCGTTGACATCATGTTCAACCGTGCCGTCGAACTGATGGACATGAGCGAGGGGCTCAAGCAGAAGATCCGCGTCTGCAATGCGACCTACACGGTGCGTTTCGGCGTGCGTTTGCGCGGTGATATCCATACGTTC
>Ga0307932_1001352_pt1 | contig 9877 bp, 10 predicted proteins | sample OrgLakmetageno48_FD_201843 | JGI IMG/M metagenome (GOLD analysis project Ga0307932, IMG submission 201843) | Saline water microbial communities from Organic Lake, Antarctica - #48 | ecosystem: Environmental > Aquatic > Non-marine Saline and Alkaline > Saline | place: Antarctica: Organic Lake...
ATGGGCGGCATGATGGGCGGTGGCGGTGGCATGCCTCCCGGTGGTTTTCCGGGCGGCGGAAAACGCGGCCCCTTAGGGTAATCGGCCTTATAGCTTGATTTACGCCCCCTCAATACGTATACTTTTTCGGCCTTGAAAACTGGGGTGGGCCCGGTTTTCGGTATAACTTTGGGTTGTTGAGCAGGGCTTTCGACTGAGTCGAACCCGGTTCATCGTCAGGGGTAACCCCCCTGAAGATCCAAAACGGCAGGTGATTTCAAAGCTTGCCCAGACAGGAGGACGCGATGGTAGTCATAAGACTCTCACGTGGCGGTTCTAAGAAGCGCCCGTTTTATCATATTTCCGTAGCTGACAGCCGTAATGCCCGTGATGGGCGTTTTATCGAGCGTGTTGGTTTCTTTAACCCGATCGCCCGTGGTCAGGAAGAGCGCATGCGCGTTTCTCTGGATCGCGTCGAATACTGGGCCAGCAAGGGTGCACAGACTTCTGACCGTGTCTCCCAGCTACTTAAAGAGTACCGGAAAGCCCAAAGCTGATCCGTCCAGTCAAGGGTTGATGTATGACACCGGAAAAACCGGAAAACATGATTGTGCTGGGCCGGGTTTCTTCGGTTTACGGTATTCAGGGCTGGGTAAAGATCTATTCCTATACCGAACCGATGGATCGGATTCTTGAATACGATCACTGGTTGCTCGATTTGAACGGTCGATGGACACCGATTACCGTTGATAAGGGTCGCAGTCACGGCAAGGGCATGGTGGCACACTTTGAAGGGTGTGATGATCGTGACCAGGCACGTAACTATTGTGGCGCTGATATCGGGGTAACAAGTGACCAACTGCCGACGCTGCCTGACGACGAGTTCTACTGGTATCAACTGGAAGGCTTGCGCGTCGTGAATGAGCAGGGTGTCGTACTGGGTAAAGTGGATCATATGATGAGTGCGGGGGCCAGCAACGATGTATTGGTGGTCAGTGGCAGTGCCGACAGTATCGATCGTCAGCAACGCCTGATTCCGTACGTACCGGATGTATATATCAAAGACGTTGACCTTGAAACGGGTCAGATTCGAGTTGATTGGGATCCGGAGTTTTGACAATACCGTCAGCGGATGGACAGGCCGATAGGGCTGTTCAACCTGAGTGTAGGCAATGGTTCGGTGTGGTCAGTCTGTTTCCGAGCATGTTCGAGTCTTTTTTGGACCAGGGCGTAATCGGACGGGCGGCTAACAAAGGGTTGATCGAGGTTGGGTTCTGGAATCCGCGCGATTACACCCATGACAAGCACCGTACCGTGGACGACCGACCCTTCGGGGGCGGGCCCGGAATGCTGATGAAGGTGCAGCCCTTGCGGGATGCGATTCAGGCGGCAAAAATCGCCAGCGGTAACCAGGCCAGGGTGATCTATCTGTCGCCGCAGGGCAGACGGCTCGATCAAACCGGCGTACAAAGCCTGGCGCGGTATCGGCACATGATATTCGTTTGTGGCCGCTATGAAGGCATCGACGAACGTGTGATCGAGGCTGAGGTGGATGAAGAGTGGTCGTTGGGTGACTTTGTGCTCAGCGGTGGAGAGTTGGCTGCCATGGCGTTTATTGATGCCATTGGTCGTCAGATCCCCGGCGTACTGGGTCACGAGGCATCGGCGGTTGAAGATTCATTCACCGATGGATTGCTGGACTGTCCACATTACACACGACCCGAAGAACTGGATGGAGTGAGGGTGCCGGAGGTACTGCTCAGTGGTCACCACGATAATATTCGGCGGTGGCGACTCAAGCAGGCACTGGGGCGCACTTGGCAACGTAGATCAGACCTGTTGGCTGACCGGGAAATGACCGCAGAACAGCAGGCGCTTTTGGACGAGTATCTCAATGAGCAGAACTCGCGCCATGGATCAGGAGCGGATTGATGAGCAATAGAAATTTGATTATTCAGCAACTTGAAGCTGAGCAGATGAACAAAGAGATCCCTGCATTCGGCCCGGGTGATACCGTGGTTGTTCAGGTTAAAGTAAAAGAAGGCGAGCGCGAGCGTTTGCAAGCATTCGAAGGCGTAGTGATAGGCAAGCGTAACCGTGGCCTGAACTCGGCTTTTACTGTTCGTAAAATCTCCAGCGGCGTCGGTGTCGAGCGGACCTTCCAGTCCTTCTCGCCAGTAGTCGACAGTGTGGCCGTCAAGCGTCGTGGTGACGTTCGTCAAGCCAAGCTGTACTACCTGCGCGAGCGTTCTGGTAAATCCGCACGTATCAAGGAAAAAATTGATCACAAACGCCTAAAAGCCCGGCTTTAATAGTCGTGTGATCATGTTAACAAGGCAGCTTCGGCTGCCTTTTTTATTATGTTAGCACCGCACAGGTACTGGCTAATGGTAGTCTGGCAACACTGGCGCGATATGAGTCCGGATTGCCCATTGTGTTTCTGGACTGTGTTTCTGGATGCTCACCGTGACAGTATGAAACAGCCTGTTGCGAAAATATCACAGTCGCGGGAGGCAAAGTCCGCCTTTGGTGCGGGTTTCGCGTTGACACCCAGTGGCGCGCTCAGTATGTTTTGAGCTCCCTACCGTCCGGCCGGCTTGAGTCTGGTCGATGTTGGATTCCAGTCAGTTTATGAGGTCAGTTTTGAAATCAGTCAATGTGGGTTTATGCGGTCTTGGCACCGTTGGCAGTGGTACTTTTAACGTCATGCAACGCAACCTGAATGACATTGCGCGCCGTGCCGGAAAGCCCGTGCGAATTACCCACGTTGGTGCCCGTCGGGATAATCCCGCCTGCCACCTGGGCAGCGTCAAGGTGTCCCGGGATGTTTTCGAGGTCGCGCGCGATCCGGATATCCACATACTGGTGGAGTTGATCGGGGGTAACGATGTGGCCAAAGAACTGGTGCTCGAAGCCATCAAGCATGGCAAGCACGTGGTTACGGCCAACAAATCGATGATCGCCATTCATGGTAACGAGATTTTCAAGGCCGCCGAAGCCCAGGGTGTCGTGGTGACCTATGAAGCGGCGGTTGCCGGTGGTATTCCAATCATCAAAGGCATACGTGAGGGGTTGGTTGCCAATGACATCAAGTGGCTGGCAGGCATTATCAACGGGACCGGCAACTTCATACTGACTGAAATGCAGGAAAAAGGTCGCGCTTTTGAAGAAGTCCTGAAAGAAGCCCAGCAATTGGGTTACGCCGAAACGGATCCTACCTTTGATGTGGAAGGTATCGACGCCGCTCACAAACTGACCATCCTCGCGTCCATCGCGTTTGGCATCCCGTTGCAGTTCGACAAGGTGTACACTGAAGGTATTACCAAAATCACCCGCGAAGACGTTCAATATGCCGAAGAGCTTGGCTACCGCATCAAGCACCTCGGGTTCACGCGCAAGACCAACGAGGGTGTTGAGTTGCGGGTACATCCAACATTGGTGCCGTCCAAACGCTTGCTCGCCAACGTGAACGGTGTGCTCAATGCAGTGCTGGTTGAAGGCGATGCAGTGGGTCCTACGATGTACTACGGCCCCGGTGCTGGCTCGGAGGCAACCGCTTCATCAGTCATTGCCGATATCGTCGATATCGCCCGTGAAATCGACAATGCCGGTAACGTGCCACACCTGGGTTACAGTTCGGAAACCGAAAATCTACCGGTGTTGCCGGTCAGTGACATTGTTACCGGCTACTATCTGCGCATTACCGTGAAGGATGAGATCGGTCAGATGGCGAACATTACGCGCATCATGAGCGAGAAGGGCATTAATATTGAAGCGATTATTCAGAAAAAGCCCGAGGACGAAGCAGACGTTGTACCGCTGATTCTGCTGACGCATCCGGTGCGTGAATACCGAATGGATGATGCCATCAGTGCCATACAGGCGCTGGAGTCAGTTACCAAGCCAATCGTGCGCATCCGAGTCGAGCAACTAGACGGCTAACCGGTGTTCAAATGCAGCACTCGCCGGATCTGCGTCCGGCATAACCCTTTGCTAACGAGACTTGATTCGTGAAATACATCAGCACGCGGGGCCAGGCCCCAACCCTGGGTTTTGAAGATGTTTTGCTAACCGGCCTGGCCCCTGACGGCGGCCTTTATGTGCCGGAGTCATTGCCTCATTTCTCGCTGGACGAGATCCGCCAGTGGCGCGGATTGCCTTATCATGAGCTGGCTTTTCACATCATTCAGCCCTTTGTCGACGGTGCCATTGCCGACGATGAACTGGCCACCATGCTCAGCGACACTTACAGCGTCTTCGGTCACAAGGCCATCGCACCACTCACCCAGCTCGACCACAATGAATATGTGCTGGAGTTGTTTCAGGGGCCGACGCTTGCGTTCAAAGACTTCGCGCTGCAATTGCTCGGACGAATGCTCGACCATCTGCTTGAAAAGCGCGGCGAAAAAGTCGTAATAATGGGCGCAACCTCCGGTGATACCGGTTCGGCAGCGATCGAAGGGTGCAAGCGCTGCAGTAATATCGATATTTTTATTCTGCATCCCCATAACCGGGTCTCGGATGTTCAGCGTCGCCAGATGACCACTATCACCGGTGATAATATTTATAACCTGGCGGTCGAAGGCAACTTTGATGACTGTCAGAGCATGGTGAAAGCCAGCTTTGGTGACCAGTCTTTTCTGCGCGGTGAGCGCCGGTTGGTTGCGGTTAATTCGATCAACTGGGCACGCATCATGGCTCAGATTGTCTACTATTTCTATGCGTCTCTTAATCTTGGCGGGCCGGACCGGTCAATGGCGTTTTCGGTACCTACCGGGAACTTTGGTGACATATTTGCCGGTTATCTGGCGCGCAAGATGGGTTTGCCCATCAGTCAGTTAATTGTGGCCACTAATCAGAACGATATTCTGCATCGGGTGATGAGTAACAACGTCTACGAGAAACACCCGCTGGCGCATACGCTGACCCCGTCGATGGACATCGTAGTGTCCAGTAATTTCGAGCGTCTGTTGTTTGATTTGTACGACCGGGACGGTGCCGTATTGGCGGATCTGATGGCCAGAATGAACAACGAGGCGGTTACCTTGGACGCAGCGCGCCTGGCCAGGGCGCGGGAAGTGTTCGACAGCTACGGCGTCGATGACGCCATGACCGTCAGTACCATTAAACAGGTATTTGAGGAAACCGGGTATCTACTCGACCCGCATACAGCTATCGGGGTCAGGGCTGCACGGGAAACCCGGCGCAGCGCCATTGATCCGATGATTACCCTGGGCACCGCTCATCCGGTGAAGTTTGCCGATGCGGTAGAGCAGGCAGGTATGACGTCACCTGAGCTGCCACGCCATCTGGCCGATCTGTTTGATCGGCCGGAGCGTTATGATGTCTTGCCGAATGAACTGGGGCGCATTCAGGCCTATGTCGCCGACGCCGTTTTTGGTGAGGGTGTTTGAGCACAGTGACCGCTCAGTTTCCCACTCTCCAGTCCCGAACCGTTCCTGCTGGAGCCGCAGTAGCTGAGTTGCCATTGCTGGACCGGATCTACCGGTCGCGCGGCGTGCAATCAACGACGGAGCTGGATTCTGACCTGCAGCATCTGTTGCCCTGGCAATCAATGAAGGGGATTGGCGCGGCCGTTGAGTTGTTACGTCGGGCGCTGGATCAACAGCAGCGTATTGTGGTGATTGGCGATTATGACGTTGACGGAGCTACCAGCACAGCACTGGTGGTGCAGGTGTTGCAGGCGCTGGGAGCCCGGGTTGATTTTCTTCTGCCCAATCGTTTTGAATACGGCTATGGCTTGTCCGCGGCTATTGTCGAACAAGCGCTGAACGGCTCGCCCGAGCTGATCATCACGGTCGATAACGGCATCGCCAGTCATGATGGCGTCGCTGCCGCTCAAGCGGCGGGTGTCTCGGTACTGATTACTGATCATCATTTACCGGGCTCTGACCTGCCTCCGGCTGACGCTATTGTTAACCCCAATCAGCCAGGTTGTGATTTTGCCAGCAAAGCTGCCTGTGGCTGCACCGTAGCGTTCTATCTGATGATTGCACTGCGGGCGGCATTGCGAGACCAGGGCTGGTTTGATCAACAGGCCATCAAGCCACCCAAGCTGGCGCAGTGGCTGGATCTGGTCGCGCTGGCTACTGTTGCAGACGTGGTGCCTCTGGATGCCAATAACCGCCGGCTTGTCAATCAGGGGCTTGGCCGCATTCGTGCCGGTCAGTCCCGTCCTGGAATTCAAGCCTTGTTCGAGGTTGCCGGACGCCAATGGCAGCGCGCTCAGGCGTCTGACTTCGGGTTTGCCGTGGGGCCGCGACTCAATGCCGCTGGCCGGCTGGATGATATGACGATCGGTGTGCGCTGTCTGTTAACTGATAGCCCGGTAGAGGCGCGGCGGTTGGCGACTCAGTTGGAAGATCTGAATCGGGAGCGTCGGGCGATTGAGCGTTCTATGGTGGTGGAAGCTCAACAGGCGCTGGAGCAGATCCGGGAATTACCGCCTCGCTTCGGGCATGTTTTGTATCAGTCCGACTGGCACGAAGGAGTTATTGGTATCCTTGCATCTCGTATCAAGGAGCAAACACATCGTCCGGTAATCGCGCTTGCTGGCGCTGCCAACGGGCGCTTGAAAGGATCGGCGCGTTCGATTCCCGGTTTTCATCTGCGCGACGCACTTGACTGGATAGCCAAGCAGGATCCTGAATTGCTGATAACCTTTGGCGGCCACGCGATGGCAGCCGGTCTGACGCTGGCTGAGGGGAATCAGGACCGGTTACAGCATTGGTTTGAACGCTCCGTCCAGGCGCTCTGTGAACCGGAAGCCTTGCAACCTATGGTGATGACGGATGGCGAACTTAACGCCGCTGAGCGCGACCTGGGAACGGCTTTGGCGCTGGAGCAGGCCGGACCTTTCGGTCAGGGCTTTCCAACGCCGATATTTCAAGGTGAGTTCTGGATCGAACAGCAAAAAATTGTGGGTGAACGACACTTGAAACTAACCTTGTCAGATCAGCAAGGACAGAGTATTGAAGCAATAGCGTTTAATATCGATACCCATATATGGCCAACATCACAGCGAGCGTTGGCCGGTATTTACCAGTTATCCTGCAATCGGTTCAGAGGCCGGGAAACGGTGCAGCTGATATTTGACGCCATAAAACCCCAGGCTTCGCTTAACGGTTAATTGTGTTGCTCATTATTATTGTCAGATTTTACTCATTTATTATTAACCTTAACTTTGAATTCAATCTGTTTCTGCAACACGCGCCCCATAGTATTCCGCGCCCGGAAATAGGTCAGGTAATCGAGCAAACCTATGCGATATAAGGGTAAAGCCTTGAGGCTGAGTCCGGCCCGCTTGTTGTGTGCTTTCCTGAACATTCCTGATTGATGATCAATATTCCATGGTTTATTAACTCTGAAACATGAAATATCAATAACCAAACATTACTTCCCTGTTGTTTTTTAAACGGTTTTCCGGATATCACTACCCCCGGCAAATCAATTTCGTTAAAATGCGCGCCCCGCTAAATTTCATGGGTTTTATCTATCAGGAGCGGTACGTGGAAATTAATCCGATTAAAGAACAACTAAAAGACCTTAAAGCGCGAACGGATGTGCTTAGGGGGTATCTTTGACTTCGACCTGAAGAAAGAACAACTGGCTGAAGTCGAACGGGAACTGGCCGAACCCAACGTCTGGAATGACCCGGCACGAGCTCAGGCACTGGGTAAGGAGCGTAGCGCTCTGGAAAATGTGGTGAAAACACTGACCAACCTCATTGACGGAGTCCGGGATGCCGGTGATTTGCTGGAAATGGCGGTTGCCGAAAACGACGAAGAGACAGTCAGTGACGTTGTCGCTGATCTGGACGGGCTCGATAGCCAGTTGGCCAAACTTGAATTTCGCCGTATGTTCAGTGGCGACATGGATCCTGCCAATGCCTACGTTGATATTCAGGCTGGCTCTGGTGGCACCGAAGCCCAGGATTGGGCCGAGATGCTGTTGCGTATGTATTTGCGCTGGGGCGAGGAAAAGGGATTCAAAACTGAGCTTATGGAAGTCTCAGCGGGCGACGTTGCCGGTATAAAGTCGGCCACCGTTCGTTTTGAAGGTGAGTATGTATTCGGCTGGTTGCGAACCGAAACAGGGGTACACCGATTGGTGCGTAAATCGCCTTTTGACTCTGGCAATCGTCGTCATACATCGTTTTCGTCCGTATTTGTTTCCCCTGAAGTCGACGATGATATCGAGATCGATATTAACCCGGCTGACTTGCGGATTGACGTTTACCGCGCCTCGGGTGCCGGTGGTCAGCACGTTAACCGGACAGAATCAGCAGTGCGGATTACGCACAACCCGACTGGCATCGTAACGCAGTGTCAGAATGACCGTTCCCAGCATAAAAACAAAGATAAGGCCATGAAGATGCTCAAGGCCAAGTTGTACGAGTTTGAGATGCAAAAGCGGAACGAAGCGGCACAGGCAGTGGAAGACTCCAAATCAGACATTGGTTGGGGCAGCCAGATCCGATCTTATGTGCTGGACGATTCCCGTATCAAGGATCTGCGTACAGGCATTGAAACGCATAATACGCAAGCCGTGCTGGATGGGGGTCTGGACGCTTTTATTGAAGCGTCATTGAAAAAAGGCCTTTAAAAGGGGGCATTGCATGCCTCTGTGTATAGCGCCGGGATCTGACCGGGTACTCAATCAATAGCAGCCGGTATGGGCGGCTGCGCAACACTGGACTGTATGAATATGACCGACAAGCACATCGACAGTGATGACAACCACATCATCGCCGAGCGCAAACAAAAACTGGTGACTCTGGCTGGTAGCCGGCCGCAAGCGTTTCCGAATGACTTCAAGCGTAACCAGATGGCCGGTGATCTGCAGGCGCAGTATGGGGAATTGGACAAAGAAGCCATTGTCGATCTGACAGTTGAAGTGAGTGTAGCAGGACGGGTTATGCGCAGGGGTGGCCCTTTTGTCGGACTGCGCGATGTGAGCGGTCGTATTCAACTATATTTGGGCAAAGCCTTGCAAAAGGAAAGCACCGACTGGCAGTTGCTCGATATCGGTGACATTGTCGGTGCGCGTGGCACCCTGTCCAAGTCAGGTAAGGGTGAATTGTATGTAGAAATCACCCGCGTCGAAGACTTGGTTCTGTTGACCAAGTCGTTGCGTCCTTTGCCGGATAAATTTCATGGACTTGCAGACCAGGAATTAAAGTATCGTCAGCGCTATGTTGATCTGATTACCAGTGATGAAACGCGTCGTACCTTTCAGATTCGCGCAGGCATCATCAATGGTATTCGTCGCTATCTGTCTGAGCGTGATTTTATGGAAGTAGAGACGCCCATGTTGCAGGTGATTCCAGGAGGTGCGACGGCCCGGCCGTTTACCACCCACCATAACGCCATGGATATTGATATGTACCTGCGTGTGGCCCCGGAACTTTACTTGAAACGCCTGATTGTCGGTGGTTTCGAAAAAGTCTTTGAAATAAATCGAAATTTCCGTAACGAAGGGGTCTCTACGCGTCACAACCCGGAATTTACCATGCTTGAGTGGTATCAGGCCTACGCTGACTACCACCAGTTGATGGACCTGACTGAAGATATGCTGCGCACACTGGCGCGTGACGTTCTGGGGACGACTGAACTTGTGTATCAGGGTGAAACCTTTGATCTGGGCAAACCGTTCGAACGGTTGACCATGGTTGATGCCATCCTGAAGTACAACCCATCCCTGGCGAAGGCTGACATTGATGTCCGGGAGGCAGCAGTAGCTGTGGCGACTGGTCTGGGCATTAAGGTTAAGGAAAGCTGGGGACTGGGCCGCATTCAGACTGAAATATTTGAAGAAACGGTTGAAGAGAAACTGCGAGATCCGGTTTTTGTGACCGCTTATCCAGCGGAAATGTCAC
>Ga0307932_1001367_pt1 | contig 9790 bp, 5 predicted proteins | sample OrgLakmetageno48_FD_201843 | JGI IMG/M metagenome (GOLD analysis project Ga0307932, IMG submission 201843) | Saline water microbial communities from Organic Lake, Antarctica - #48 | ecosystem: Environmental > Aquatic > Non-marine Saline and Alkaline > Saline | place: Antarctica: Organic Lake...
GGTCAAACGCTGATTTCGTAGGCGTCCCAATCGGATTTGGCTCTCGAAATCAGCGTTTGACCTCGTCTTTCCGCGTCTGATCCAGTAACAATAGACGTGGCGACAGGCAAAGCCCCAATAGTCCCCGGAAGATAATTAAGCGTAGGGTTGAGTAGTGGTAGCAGGCATGTAGTTATTTTAGAGCAAAGTAGGCTTACAATAGCTTCTTCGGAGCAATTTTGATTAGCAAATGCATTCGCCGAAGCGTCATTGAAAATAAAGCCGGGGGGTTGGATACGTGCAGATATGGGACCAGTCGATATCTTTGTCCAAGATGCAGCCTTCTGAAAAAGCTTGTCCAAGTTGAAATTATGCGCAAGCGTCCGTGTCCCGGAATCATGCATTCTATTTTGAAGTTCGAAACCATCATTTGACCAGTCCAAAACCGTCTCATGGTTGCCGAACCACTTGCGATACTCTCCACCTTTTGACTGTGGAAACCAGACTTTCCCACTCATAACAGCTGCCTGATGATCAAGTTCAAGCCCAACCCCATCGAACGACACTTCGGACCAGAACCGAATATACTGATTGTTGTCACCGGTGATAAGGCCAACACGCGTGTCTACAAAATTGGATAAAGCAGGGTGATTTGAAAAGATTTTGAGTGCAGCCGGAGATGACCAGTAGGAGATTGGGCTACCTGGGATTTCACGGAAGGCAGTAGATGGCAGGCGAAAATGCTGCCGAGCATCAGGGGATAAAAGAGTTAATCTCTTCTCACTTTCGTTCTTCCCTTCCACAACCCTTATGAAATCACCGTGGTGCTTGTCGTCGGCCCCGGACATCACAACGAAAGCTACCGTTGATACGACCGAGCCGCCAATTGAATCAAAGCCACGCTCACCAATGTGTACCAGTGAAAGAATCGTTGCATTATTCAAAATATGAGCTCGCAACTTTTCGTAAGCAGCCAAGAACATCCACGACTGCATGTTTATCATTGCCAGCAGACCACGGTGACTGGATAGTTTCAGGCCTCGTTCCATGAACATTGCAAAAAGATCAGCCTTCGAGTTTGGAAAATTTGAAGCTGTCCAGGATTTCAAAGCTGGATTCAGTCCACTTGCTGCAGCATAAGGCGGATTAGCCACCACCACGTGGTATTTAGGCGAAAGAGCCTCGGCCATACGCAGCACGGTGACCACGCGAGCCTGCATATCCTTAAGCAGCAGATCGCCCGTAAAATCGCGCGCCGAAACCGCCCGCAACGTCTCTTCCGGGTCGCGCAGCTTTGGAACGATCAGCGAACCGAAGTTCTTGGCCTGCTCGAACTGATTTAGCGTCTCGCGCAGCTCGTTCGTGAACGAGTCACGGCCGATCGCATCCATATATTCGTTGAGTTCAACTTCATCAAAGTGAACGTTTTCCAGCACGCAGATATTTGGCTGTATCGGGTTGCGGAAAAAGCGACGGTGGTTGCTCTTTTCTTCTTTCGGGTTCCCGGCAGCCGCCTTCATAGCCAGTGCAAATGCTGCCAGTTCCCCCGCACGTTCGTCGATCTCGATACCGTAAAGGTTATGAGTCAGGATCATGGCCGGAATGTCAGCGGGCTCGTATCCTTCTTCTTCGTAGATGGCATAAAGCAAATCGAAGGCATAGGTCAGCATATGGCCGGAGCCGCAGGCTGGATCGCAGATCTTGATCTCTTCCGGTTTGTTGATGCGCAGAAAGTCGGTTTCCGGTTCCTCTCTACCATCCGCCGCAGGCGCTGGCTTAATGTAATAATCCATTTGCTCGACCAGACCGGAATTTGGCCGATTGAGCATCCAAAGACGACCCAGAGAGTTCTCCACCAGGTAGCGCACAATCCAGTGCGGGGTGAAAAGCTGGGTGGCGGCGGGGATGTTTTCGGCCGTAATCTTAGTGTTCTTCTTCAGCCCTTCAAAAACCTTATCTTTCTTCTCAGAAATGTAAAACTGGTAAAGCCAACCGATCACCTCGACATCCTGACAGGCGTCTGGCGTCATGGCCTCACGGGTGTAGGCGAGAATAGAGTTGCCTGAGAGCAAGTCGCCCGGCATCAATAGCTCGGTGTAGTCGTCGATGCGTTCAAACAGGAACGGCATGGCACTGTGCCAGTGGTTACAGGCTGCCACCACCAGTAGGCGGTAGGCTTCACCTTGCGGGTCTTGGCTGGGGGTTTTGCCATCCAGCAAAGCAAAAATTCGCCGCCGGGTCGCTTCCGTTACCATTCCCTCATCAATCTGGCCCATCTTCGCGTCGGCCAGAATCTCCGGTTGAAACTGCCCCTCTGCGGGTGAAACTATGCCGAGGCGGTTATAGCGGTTCACGTCCATAAAGCGCAGAGCGCAGAATCGGTTGAACCAGATATAGGCCACCCGTTCGATGACTTGTTCCTTACCCTGCTCTGCTACCGCGTCTTCCAGCTTTTTAATGACCTGTGGGCGTTCCCGCCGGGCTGGGTTTTCTTCCGCCAGCACCAGCTTAAGCTTGGCGGTCACCTGTTCAATTAGGCTGCGGCGCGCGAACTGGGCGAACTTCTTGAGTTTCGGCGTCTCCATGTCTTAAGCTCCCCCACTTATTCTACGGACGGCATGATTTCCAAATTGCTTCTTGTACTGGTTCAAGTTGAGGATGACGCATGCCTGAGCAAACGGTATCGACCAGTCTTTGTGATTCATGGGCAAGCAACGATGAAGCTCATCCTGCTTGGTTAACAGTAGTGCGGGATCAAGCGAGGCCATGGATAGCAGGACGATATAATGGACGGGCTTCCCCGCCTTGCCACTGAGTGCGCGGAACCAGAGACTGTCTCTGTACTTGCCCGCCAAATCGGGTATTAAATTGCCACCGAAGAGCTTTGTCTTGAATGCTTCAGAATTCACGGCTGCGGGGTTATCAGGATCTTTCACTTCCACAAAAACGAATCGATCCTCGTACTCCGCGATAAAATCAACTCGCTTCATGGTGCTTTGCCCATGAATAGCATTATTATCGAACCTGACTGCGTTGATGGCTGCGCTGAAGTCAAATTCGAGATCATCTTCCGCAAGGATTGTCATCAGTTCCCTCCTAACGAACGACTGATCTCTTCGTCATAAAGATCGCTGAACGTATTGGCGATTGCATTGTTGTCCAGGTCTTTGTAGCTGCCAGCAGACTGAATCGTTATCTCGTCGCCATTATTGACCAATGCATGGAAGCGAATGTGGTCACCCTTACCAGGGGCAACCAGTAAATCTAACCACTTGAGCAGAACATAATCATGAGTGGCTAATATGATCTGCTGTCCATTACGGGACAGCTCTAGCAGGACCTGCACAAGCAACTTCATCAGCTTAGGGTTCATATTTGACTCCGGCTCGTCCCAAAACAGTGGGCCACTGGCGCCAGGATTGAGGGAGCCGTTACTCAGTAACCTGTGCAAAATACCAATCTTCCTGAATCCTTCAGCGGTCATTCCGCTTGAGTATTGGCGTCCACTTTCTGGTACAAATTCAGTTACTGTCGAGTCCTGATATGCCTGAGCAGATTTGGATCTGGTGCGGCTGGGTGAAGGCTTTTCCCGATACTTGCCTGGCTGGAAGCAGAACCCCCCGTTCTCCCACTGGTATCTACCTCCGATTAACTTGACCAATTGTGGAATGACGGAATTTAGCCTTGGATCAACGTTTACTCGGGTTTCAGGATCCTCGTCCCCACTTTTCGTGAGCGCGGTGGCAAGGTCCACATAGCCGTCATCGAAAATCAGCTCGACGGTCTTTTGGTCGTGAGACTCATCCGCCATACCTTTTACCAGAGAGAGCACCTCTTTGGTGGGGATGAACACCGCCTCGGCCAGGTACTGGTTGTAGTTTGTCGAATTCTGGATCGACAGCTCGTTGGAGTTATTGAAAAAGGTAGCGGAGAATTTTTGCCCCCCAGCAAATTGTGCCGAAAGATACGCGCGATCTTTGGCACCGTGGCAGTGCAGCTTGCCGAGCTTGTCATCCAGCGGCATAAACAGTCGCAAAAACTTGGCTGTTAACGCCTCTTCAAGCTCTCCTTCGTTGGTGTCGGGCTTGCTCCTGAACAGCGGCGCTCCTGCACACAGACCATAAGCCGCCTTGAGCAGATGGGTTTTACCGGTGCCATTTTCGCCAATAATTACATTGATTTTTGGCGAAAAATCTATCTCCAGTTTGTTAAATGACGCGAAGTTTCTCAGCTCAAGTCGGTCTATCATCACTGTATCCTAAAAATACTTGCTGGCCGTGCCAACCACCTATTCCAGTGATACAACACGGTGCTCTATACAACGCCTCACACGAAAATACGTGCATCGCTCGTAAAATACGAGCACCTATGTGTGGCGCACGTATTCTATTTAACTGCGCTCATATCGAGTCCCCTTTCCCTGGCCCACAGGGAGTATCACCCCTTTATTTTTCAAGCGATTGAGGAGCCGGGTAGCTTGAAATGGGCTGATCTGACACAGGTCGGCAGTATCCGCTCGTTTTACACTGCCGTGGGTATCGATAAAGTTCAGCACCATCTGTTCCTGCTGAATGGGTTCAAACCCCGCCTGCCGGACATAGGCTGCCTTCTCGCCAGCACCCTGATACACCTTAACGCTCAGGGTGTAAGTGCGGCCTTTGCCGGTGCTGTGGGCTTCCACCATGCCGGCTTCCACCAGCTTCTCCAAGGTGCCCCGAACCACAGTTTCTGGCTTTTGCACGGATCTGGCCAAATCCGTTGTTCTCAACCGCCGCTCATTACGCAGCCGGGACAGAATTATTAAACTATCGATAGGCATGGCGGTGCCGGTTTGTTCCTCGCGTTGAACGATCATGCGCAGAAATTCGGCGTCTGCGTCCGCAGCGCTCATGCGCACGGCAACGGTATAAGCGGACGACATGGAGTAATCCGGGGCGGTGCGCCCATAACGGAGCATGCCCTCAAAGATCCGGTCGATGCCCCGGCCAGTGCGTTCGGCCAGACCGATGCGTTTGATAATGTCAGCTAATAACGGATTGCGCGACCGAGGGTCGGCTACCAGCAGGTTGTCCAGGTTAACGCCTTCTACAAAGCCGCCGGGGTTGCTGATGCTCAGGCCATCGTCATCCAGCCTCACGTGTACCGCACCCAGCGCGCTGTAATCGCGATGCACAAGCGCGTTTACAAAAGCTTCGCGGAAAGCTCGCCGATCAAAGTTGGGGATGGGCACGCGGAACAAGCCAATCTGGATTTCTTCTTCTTCCACCCGCGCCCGGAACAGCAGCTCGACCTCCTCAAAGGTCTCCAGCAGTGGCTTGCGGTAGAACTCGTTGACCAGCACATCGGTACCACGCAGCACTTGAAATGCCACCTCATGGGACGGCAGGTGTTGCCGCAGCTGCATTTCATTGCCCAGCAGCAGCAAACCCGCCACTGTCGGGTAACGCTTGCCGCTTACCGTCACAGTCAGCCCCAGAGCACCGTCCAGCTCTTCATCCGCCAGCGGCAGCAGGCTCTGGTCGCCGCCGTATTTCTTGATGGCATTGCGGATGCGGATACGCTGAATTGGGTCCAGGTCTTCAACCGCCAGGTTTTCCAGCGGCAGTGCGGAGGGATCGGTGACGCCAAGACTGGATTGGCGCTGCACAAATTCGTGGGGGTAGAAAGGTACTGCCTCTGGGCTGCCGTCCATTTTCAGGCGACGCCTTTGCAACAAACCGTCTGAAGTGGACACCAACTGTCGGGACTTGGGTACGTGAATTCTGGCAATTAACTGCCCTTCCAGCTCGATGGACTCAACACGAACCGCCATCGACGGGATGGTTTTGTTGGCAATCAGGGCGGGCATCCCCGTCACGTTCCGGTGGTTGGCATGTAGGCCGGTGATGGTACAGTCATCTTCTACGCCCAAAAACAGATCGCCCCCTTCCGTGTTGGCAAGGGCCACGACCGCTGCAATCAGATCCCGGTCAGGCAGGCTTCTTGCGTCGCTCTTGAACTCGACGGTCAAGTTTTCACCGCAGCGAATCAGTTTAAGAATATCCCGCTCTGCGTCATTCATAGCCATCCCTTTGGCTTACACACTCTAAATTTGCACCTTGCGGCCTTGCTGAATTTCTTGCAGCAAGGTTTCGCGCAGGGACACCAGGTAGCGGTCTACATCGTTTTCATCGGCCAGCCAGGCTTTGTCGTAGGGCACGTGAAGGTTGCGCGAATGAACGTACTCGGCGGGCGGTTCCTTGACCTGGTGTGGCTTGTCGGCGCCCTTTAAGCCAGGAGCTTGCTTTGGGTCTGTCGGGGGTGCAGATTTTTGATTGGCCAGGTCCACCATTCTGGCCAAGACCTTCTGATAGCCCTCTTCTTCAAAAAAGCGTAGGCGGTCATTAATGACCGCGATGATCTGCTGCCCGTCGATGTGCTCGCTCAGATCCTGGAACGGCTTGTTCAGTTCCGCCCGACGGGGCTCCGGCAGCAACTGGTATTCATCCATGCTCTGCATGCGTTCTTGCATGGTGTTCAGGGATGCGGCCGCTCTGGAACGGGTTTGGTTAACCTTTTCAACAATGCGCGCTTTCAGGCTGTCCAGTTGCCCCTTGAGCTGCTGGATGCGGCCGCCTTTGTAGCACTTGGGATCGTTGAGAATCGAGCGAATTTGCTCGATCTCATCTCCGAGCACATAGATGAAATTGGGTTCCTGGGTCTGTAGCAGTGACCGTGCCTGGTTGTAGATGTCTTTCTGTGACCCGCTCATGAATTTGCGAATGGGGTCTATGGCGTCCTCTTTCAGATCAAGCAGCTGGTCTTCCTGCTTACTTAATTCGGTCAGGTGCCAGGTGTAAGGTTTGCCAGCGACATCTTTCAGCGTTTCGAGCGCAGGCTTTAAGGCAATGAGAAACGGGTACTGGCCAGCCTGGGCTGCCAGCGGGTTAAGCTGATGGAACATGTCCTGGAAAGCCTCGCCAGTTTCCTTGCCTAAGGCTTTGGCTTCGCCGCTTCGGGGCGGGCCGTCGAAAAAGTCTTCATAGAACGCCTTGAGGGCCCGCACCTGAGACGCTGTAAACTCTATTTGCGGTTCCAGAACCAGGTTGTTGTGCCCGTGGGTGTTGCGTAACGCGCGTTCGAGTTCGGCGTCTTCCAGGATGTTACCGTCGAGACGAACCTCTACCTTTCCGCGTGCGCACAGGTTGGCCAACGTGCAGAGAATAGCGGCGTAGTACCAGCCATAGGGCTTGCGCTCAAATTTTTCCAGCAGGCCCTTCAGGGTGGTGCGAACACCGCCACGATTGTTGCTCTGAATAAAGGCCAGCACTTCCTGTTCGGACTCCGCCAGGGCGGTCGCATCATTACCAAACAAACCGTCTTCTGCCCGCTTCAGGCAGTTGCTTATATCGTTTTCCGAGTAGGAAACACCTCGCAGCATGCGGAGGTTGGGGTAAGCGCGGGCAATCAGCTCATGAAAACCCCGAATAATGCGGGTTTGAGGGTCTTCGTTGGGCACCTCTACATCCGCGCCACCGATCAGGAGTTTGGACTTGCTGAGGAGAGACTGAACCTGCTGCCGTATTCGGGCTTCACGTTCACGATTCTGAAAGCCTTTGTCGTTCAGAATCCGTTTAACAGACTCCTGTTGAGTCACCGAGATGTTCTGTTTGATGTATTTTTCTGTGCGCTTGAGCATTAGCAGGTCACGCACCAAACGCTCGTCAGAAGGCATCAGAACAAAGAGTTCATCGGCTTTGTAGGTTGAAGCGGTGCGGAGCATTTGCTCGTTGTCGGTATGCTCGTGAAATGGGCTTACGATATTAATGCCCAGTTCGTATTCGCGCCCGTGCAGCCGGTCATCCAGCTTGCGCGAATAGGTATAGTCCTGCCCTTGGTTCTGGGAAGGTCCTGCATCGTAGCGGATCTTACGCTGCTTGATGACGTAGTCGAAGATGATCTTCTCAAGCTCATCTGCAACGTCGGATGACTCGACTTCCACATTCTTGATTTCCTGTTCGACGTCTTTCTCTTCGTCGGTCAGGTACTCGTACTGGTCACCGTTGCGCTGTATATAGGTTTGCTGTTCCAGCAGGCTGAGTGCCTCTTCGATTTTCTTCCGAAGTGCCGGCAGGTCCTGATCGAATGCGTCCAACATGAGCACACAGAGGTTACGAACGGTTGGTTTGAACTCTTTGACGTATTTCACCAAAAACAATGCTTTCAGCAATCGAATCGCGAACGGGCCGTCCAGGTGGTTTTCGGCCTGGATGATTGCGCGTTGTATTTGTGACTTCAGTGCAGACCGGATGCCTTCGAACATAAGGTCGAAAGTCGCTAACTGACCTATCTGGTGATCACCGATGTGGATGGCGACTTGCTGAAATACGCCCAGCATGGAGCGTTCACCCACCGAGCTGTGTTTGCCTTCAAACGCACTGTGCTGCGACAAATTCTGAATCGCCGACTGGAAGAGTGCGAATTGATAGGGAATAAACGGGTAGCTGTGGATGAAGTGGTCCCGATCGCGAAAATTACGGTAGGTGGCTGAACCGTCCGCAAAGTCGAAAAGGGTTTTGAAGTTGTTGGACTGCGAGCGGTAAACATCCGATAGCTGATTAACACCCTCCTCGGTCTTTGTCAGCAGGCGTTTCTGAATCACTTCGGCCACGTCTGCGCTGGACAGCTTCATGCGGTTGTTAAAGCGCGCCTGAATTTTTGAGAAGTCATTCCCCTGCTGCTTGCCCAGCTCACCGACGACGTTCTTCATCTCTTCCTGAGCAGTGACCACAATCCAGGCGCGGCCCCGGCACTTGGTGGCCAAACTTTCCGCGATGGTCTGCAGGTTGGTCATCAGCTTGATGTTGTCGGCAATGTACTGGCCTACTTCGTCGACAAAGAAGTTCAGACGAAATTCTTTATGCCCGCCTTCAGCCGCTTGCTTCTCGATATACGCGTTAACGTTGTCCGCAAAATCTTCAATCGAGACACGGTAATCGCTCCGATATTTATCAAGGATACCCATTGCCGACTGTTGGTCGACTCCGGTCACCGCCGCGTAAGCTTTGGCGATATTCGCCCCTTCCAAAATCGCCTGCTCACGACCTCTCTGCCAAGACCGCCCGGCCACGTTTTCATATTCGGCTTTGAACCGCTGGTAAAAGTCGCGGCTGTCCAGGTCACGTTCGAACTGGGCGATGTGCCCTTGTTTGCCGTAATAACCACGCATTTCGTCAAAAACTTTGACGAATACCGCCAGCAGCGCATCGATTTGGGTTTTGCTGATAACGTCGGCTTTCTGGTCAATATTGAACAAAATACTTTTTGAGGGAATGGCGACCGCCCTCTTCAAACCAGCTCGGAGAATTTCGTTGTCGATGCATTTTGGAAGGAAACGTTCCAGGGTTGAAGCACCATCCATCTCCTGACTTTCAAGCATCCGATTCTCAAGTAATAGGGCCAGCATTTTAAGTAGATGCGACTTACCCGACCCAAAGAAGCCGGAAACCCAAACACCGTTCGCACCTTCGTAGTTGTTGTAGGCATCCAGAAAATCTTCAAGGCGCTTTTCAACTTCGTTCGTCAGCACGTATTCGTCAATTTCGAGGCGAAGGCTGGCCTCGTCGTCGGCTTTGATGACACCTTCGATCGGGCGGCCAACGGGTTTTAAAAAGATGCTCTTCAGTGTCATTGCACTTCCCTTAACCTGGATTCAAGTAATAAGTGCAGCACCGCTCGTATCCAAGCCTCCTGAGTATTCGCCCCAGAAAACTTCTGTCGGTGTGCGATAACCCAGCCGTTTTCGTGGTCGGTTATTCAGTCTGTTCACCGC
>Ga0307932_1001378_pt1 | contig 9737 bp, 14 predicted proteins | sample OrgLakmetageno48_FD_201843 | JGI IMG/M metagenome (GOLD analysis project Ga0307932, IMG submission 201843) | Saline water microbial communities from Organic Lake, Antarctica - #48 | ecosystem: Environmental > Aquatic > Non-marine Saline and Alkaline > Saline | place: Antarctica: Organic Lake...
CCCCCAGTTTGATAAGATCAAATTGGGGGTTTTTAGTTATATATTGTCCTGTGGTGTAATTGGCAACACGTCTGGCTTTGATCCAGAAGAGTCTAGGTTCGAACCCTAGTGGGACAACCAAAATTGTGGAGTATGCAAACTGGCAAGCGACTAGACTTTGAATCTAGTGTGAGATTTCTCCGATTGTAGGTTCGAACCCTACCTCCACAACTAATAAAAAGAAGAATAAAAATGGAAACAAATGAAATTAAAAAAGATATTTACAAACAGAAACCAATTGCTAAATTAGTTAATAAAGAAAAAGGTAATTTGTTTTATGAATGTTCACTAAGTGATGGGAAAATTATAACATTTAATGTTCCTAAAAAAGAAACAGTTGATTCTGAGGGGAATGAAATTTTTTCCAAAGAAGAACCATCTCAGTTATTAATTAGATGGTTAGTATAATATAATTAGGAGTGTAACGGCAGTAGTCTGTAAAACTACCCCGCTTTAACAAAGTGTCGTATTGGACTTTAGCGGTAAGGGGGTTCGAGTCCCTCCACTCCTACAAATCGGGGGATTAGCTCAGTCTGGTCGTAAGCGACACATTTGCAATGTGTGTCATACATCGGTTCAAATCCGATATCCTCCACAAACATATGGTCCATTCGTCTAGTTTGGTTTAGGACGCTAGGTTTTCAACCTAGTAACACGGGTTCAAATCCCGTATGGACTACAATATGTCCCGTTAGTGTAGGGGTCTAACACTCACTTTCTATGAGAAGATCATGGGTTCGAATCCCATACGGGATACTACGAGAGGTTTTATTAGAAGTTCCTCTGTAACTAGGTGAAACAAAACGCTAATTGACTGTCGGGAAAAGACCGACACATATGGGTTAGTTGAACAGGTGGTGAGTTCCGTAGACTGTAAATCTATCCTCTTTCGAGTTTGTAGGTTCGATTCCTACCTAGCCCACAAAAAACCTCCAATTTACTTTGGGGGTTTTTGTATTTTATAGATAAAGAAGGTTTTATATATAGAGTGTGAAAAATAGCAAGTATAAAACTATTATTATGTCAGACATACATCTCGGTATGACTGATTCCAAATCTAAAGAGGTAATAGATTTCTTAGATAAAAATTCATGTGATAAGTTAATCCTCAATGGTGATATTGTTGATGGTTGGTTATTAAAAAGGAAACCAAAGAAATTCAAAAAGAAGCACATGAAATGTGTTCGTAAGATAATGAAAATAAGTAACCAAACTGAAGTTTATTGGTTGAGGGGAAACCATGATGATTTTCTTCATAATTTTATCCCTATTAAATTGGGTAACATTAATATACAAGAAGATTATGTATTAGAATCTAATGGTAAAAAATATTTTGTTTTACACGGAGATGTGTTTGATGTTTTCATAACAAAGATGAAATGGCTTGCTAAAATTGGTGGAGTAGCATATGAATTTTCTTTGTGGATAAACAGATGGTATAACCGATTTAGGTCTTGGAGAGGAAAACCATATTTATCAATTTCTAAAAAAATTAAAGAATCTGTTAAATTCGCAACAAAATTCATAGGAGATTTTGAAGATCATTTAGTTTCACTTGCTAAGAAAAAAGGGTATGATGGGGTAATTTGCGGACATATTCACTATCCCATAATCAAAAAGATTGATGGGATAGAATATTTAAACTCAGGTGATTGGGTTGAAAATATGAGTTGTTTAGTTGAAACCCACGATGGAGAATGGAAGTTAGTGTTCTATAATAATTAAACCCAAACAATTTTTTTATTTGAAACACCACAATTTAAAGACTTAGTTAACTTATCAATAAATTCTTTTTCTGTGGTTTTTATATATTCTTTACTTTCGTTATCAAAATATTAAGTAAATCACTTTAAAAGCAGATCTGCTGCACTTGTTGCCGCATAACTGAGAGCTTTAGGATAAACTCTGAAATCAAATCCTCTTAACCACGGAACAGCAATCTTATATACTTGATAAGATTTGTTGTGTTTTTGTTCCTTACTATACTCAATAGGGTTTAGATCAAGGTGAATATCTACTAACTTATACTCTTTGTTTAACTCTTCCTCAGTTAAATGTATTTTCTCTATAAAGTTACTATGCTCGTGTAGAGGTAGATTTTTATATGTTCCATCTTCTAACATTTGAGAAAACTTATATCGTTTTCTTTCTAATACATTTATATCATTCCTAACAAACCCTCTTTCTTCTAACTCATTATGAAGCCATGTACCTATTTTGTTCATGTACTCTGCTTCTTTATGAAGTCGTTGAAATCGATCTCTTATTTTAGGTAATTATTCCTTGTAATAAATTATATTAGCACCATTTCGTATATCATGGTTATAAAGAACTATTGTATTAGCATAAAGAGTTGTTCTTCTTTTTTGAGCAGAATCACATCCAATAGCTATTGTTATATTTGGATCTTCTTTATAGATGTCCATTAAGTAATCTGTTATATTAGGTATCTTTTCTCTTTTGTTTCCGAATTTTATAAATTTTGATGAATACACATAAATTAATTATTTTTTATTCCAACCTTTGATATGTTTTATCATAAAAAGACAAAAGAGTTTATAAATAATATGAAGTTTTACACACATTTAATTACACCATTCGGGGAATTTGAAGGAGAATCATTATCTGGAACACCAGACCAATATGATAAATTATGTGAATTCACAAAACATTTTTATGATCAAGAAGTATATCATCAATATTTAAATGATGGTTCTTTCTTTGTATGTGGTAGAGAAACTATTAAACAATCAATTATAATGATTAAAGTGATAGATGATGATAATGATAGTAGTGAATAGGTTATTTGAAATAAAATTATTATATTAATAAAAACATAACAATAACAACAAATAATAACATAATGAAAATTTTCAGTATTAACGATTCAAAAAATTTAGCAAAAAAGATATGTAAAGATATATCTCGGTTTGAGGGAGAGGAAGTAACTCTTTCTAAAATGACTAAAAATACTTTCTCAGATGGTGAATTCGAGACTAGTCTTGAAGAAACTGTTAGAGGTGATAAAGTCTTTATAATAGGATCTACAAACCAATCTGATGAGAACAACTTAATGGAACTATTACAACTAATACGATCCGTGAAAGATGCCTCTGCGAATGAGATCAATGTGATATGTCCTTATTTTGGATACGCTAGACAAGATCGAAGGAATGGTAGAACATGTATAACAGCTAAATTAGTTGCTGATTTAATCGAATCAGCAGGAGCAGATCATATAATTACAATTGATATACACGCATCACAAATACAAGGTTTCTTTAACTTTCCATCTGATAATATTGATGGGTTTAGATTAATGTTACCTATAATTGAAGATAAAATAAAAAGTGGTGAGATAAAAAATCCTATAATTTGTTCACCCGATGCTGGTGGTTTTAAAAGAGCATTTGAATTTACACGAAGGTTAGATTTATCACAAGTTGTTATTAATAAAACAAGACCTAAAGCAAACGTAGTAGGTAGGATGGAGTTGATCGGTGATGTTGAGGGTAAAGATGTTATCATAGTTGATGATATGATTGATACCGCAGGAACAATGTGTAAAGCTGTTTCTTATTTAAAAGAAATGGGAGCTACCTCAGTAAGAGCATGTATAACCCACCCAGTCTTATCAGGAAATGCATACAATAATATAAATGAATCTGAAATAGATGAATTTATTACTACCGATTCTATTAATAAAGATGATATATTTGAGATCGATAAAGATATAACAATTGTATCTTCTTCCGAAGAGTTAGCTTTTGTTATTATAAATATGAATCAAGGGATGTCGATATCATCTATTTACGAAAATTAAAAATTAAAATTATGAAAGGTTTAGAAGAAATAGTTTAATCTGATTTTTTGGTAATTAAATTTAATATATATGATATGTTAAATTGAAAAATTTTTAGAAAAATTATCTAATCGAAATACTAAACTAGATTGGAGGAATTTAGAATCATTATTAGAAGAACACGTTCCATATGTCTTAGAAGATATAAAGAGTGGTAAATCAATAGAAGATATATCAAAAGTATATAAGGGGATACCATTTGGATCAGTTCCAGATTTATATATCGAAGATCCCAAGAAACATAAAAGAGAATCATATAAAGAATTCATATTAGAGAAATTATCCAATCGTAATACTGAATTGGATATCAATAACTTAGAGTCTAGTCTAATATATTACCCAATCTACTTTCCCTATATTTAGATAGACATCCATTACTAATTATATGTTTACCAATTTGGGATTTTAGATACTCTAATGAAACCGACCCATTACTATCATGGTATATAAATATATTACCCCCACAATATTTACATTCTTTTTTCGAGAATGTCGTAGAATACTTACTGAAATATGGTAATGCCATTTTTTATGATTATTTTAAATGAAGAAAGTCCATAATAATTAAATCATGGACTTTCCCTTCTTAGATTCCACCAAAAATAAATCAAAATGATTCAGAAAATACCATTCAACTAATTAAAATTTCACTTTTTAATTTCAGCATTTCTTCATCAGAAATAAACCCTTCTAGGTCTTTAAGCTTAGTTAAAGCTTCTACCTTATCAGTAAAATTACCAATATTAGATTTAGAAACTTTCGGTCTATCAATTTCAAATAACTCATCTAAACTACTGTTTTTAGTTAATTTTTTAACTATATCCTTTTTTGTTTTAGGTTTTCTACTTTTAGGCATCAATTTAATAGATATTTCATTAAGTACATCTTTAGAAAAATCCATATCAACTTCTTCAAATTGTTGATTAGACTTCTCACCTTTACCAACCTTCCCGGTCTCAATACCACTCGTATAAGTAATATCTTGAGTATAGTTACTTGTTGTTACTGTTGAAGTATCTGATACGTTAGTTAAATTTAAAGTCCCACTACTTGTGTTATCTAATTTAATAGTATGACCATAATAGTATGGAGATGGATTCCAATTAAGACCCCTCTGATTATAATGGTGGTGGTGGTGATGTTCGACAACTTTAGGTATGTCGTATTTTTCTGTAATCTCTTCATTATAAAATGATACCTCAAGGTTACCATTTGATGAAATAGCTTCCTTAACTTCACTTGATGAACCATCAACATTATATGTTTCAAAAATAAATTTTTTCTGATCATCAATAAAGCAATCAAGATAAATTCTCTCACCATTTCTGATGATTAACCCAGTCTTAGATATGGGTTTTCCATCTAGGTGAATTATTGATAAAACATTCTTTTTTGTGGGGTTGAAGATTTCGATTTGAAATTCTTCTTTGTCTTTTAGATAAACCTTTCGTTGGTTAGTCTTTTTTGTTCGATAGATTTTCTTTCTACCTTTGTCTTTTGATGATACAACCCATGCTTCGGACATACCATTTCCTTTTTTGGTTTTCATAATTTATTATTATGTTTTATACCTATATTTTTATGACCATATTATTATTATAATCATTCCAAAGTAAGCTTGTTACTCAACATAGATTACTATTATATATTATAAAGTGGTCTTTTGTTTCTTAATTTTTAATATATAAAATATGAAAATAAAGAGATATTTAGAGTATATTAAAGAATCTAAAAGTTGGGATGATCTATCAAATAGAATAATTAACTTTTTAGATGAATATGCTGTCTTAAATCCCAATTGGGATTCAGAATATGATGATGAATATGATAAATTCGCTTCTCCTGATGCCGCTCAAATGAAGTACTGTGTTGAGTTATTGAGTAAAGGTGAAAAACCTTCAAGGTGTTGGAGTGAATGGGGTAGTGGTGGATATAAACCATATACATCAAAGGAAGGTAGAGCAGAACATGATCTTTTAGTGAAAAATGTATATGAAATAATAAACAAATGAAATTTTTAAGATCATATAAATCATTCGAATCCAATTCAACTATACAATCAAAGTCATTTAATGAAGTTGAATTTGAAAAATTCTTATCAGATATAGAAAAAGGAGACAATTCTGATGATATAGAAAATAGAATTCGATTTTTTAAATATCCTTACTATTCACATTTCAGCTCAAAAAATGACCCCCTTTATTCTATTATTTTAGATGATGAAAAGGTTATAGGTGTGTGTAAGATATCTTCATATAAAGATTTAAAAGAAAATGAAATGGAGATATCTTATTGCTCTATTGATAGAGATTATAGGGGAAAGGGTTATCTAAACATATTAGTAGAAGAAATGGTATCTTTATGTAAAGATAAGGGGTTCTCCCTTGGCGCTTCTAGGTGGACAGTTCCAGGATATCTAAAATTAAGACCAACTGTTAAAAAATGGACAGATAAATATAATGTTGAATTTAGAGACCATAACTTAAAATTTGATTTCCCTAGTCATTATAATTCTGAATTAGTTAATGTTAATGAAATGACACCCGAAGAGTTAGAAGAATTCCAAAAATTAAAAAGGGTTAAACCTAAATACAAGGGGATCTTCAAACACTTATTTTATGATACTGGTAAACACAAAATATACTCTACCCAAACACAATTTGATAAGGGAAAGATTAATGAAATTTATAAAGATATAAAAGATAACAATTATGATTACTTTTCAAAGAAAGGAAAAATAGCTGGGTATTATTATAAGGATAAATATTATATCACCGAAGGACACCACCGAATATTAGCGGCGTTAAAATATTGGAGAAAGTATAATGATTACCAACCTGTTGACAAAATGATAAAGAATGGTATCTTTGAAGAGAAAAATCCTATAGGTGAAAAACCTAGAAAGTTCCCTATAAAAATGATGGAATCACTTATTAAATCTCAGTAAATACAAACCCATCATCACCATCTGTTTGAACAACTAGTATATCTTCACCACTATCATCTTTAATTACAAAATGGTCAAAATCTTCATCTTCCCAACCAGCATCTGCACTATATCTATATAAAGTGTAATCACTATTCAAAGGGATTTCTTCACCTCGATCTAGACTATTGAAAACCTCAACAGTTACTTTATCAATAGCGTCTTTTAATTTATCACTATCTTCGGAAAATTGTTCAAATAATTTAATATGCATATTTAATGTTTTTATTTGACTTATATATTAAAAAAAGTCTTAATATTTAAACTTTTGATAACATTAATATTATATATACTTAGAATATTTTAGAAAACGTTTTTTTGGACTCTTATAATGGGAGCCCAAAAAAAAAATTTCTTATGAGAAAATATTTAAATTTTACTGATATATGAAAATCTTAAATAGAGAGATCTATTTAAGATTTTTTTTTGCCTAAAAAAAATAAACAAAATAAAAATAAAATGTGTTATGGAAAAATCAAAAATTAAGAAAGTTATCATTGAAATAGATGATGAAAATGAAGTTATGGAAGTTATAAACAACTCACCAGAAGAGTACAAAGTTCCCATTATTAATAGTCTTATAAACCACTATAAGATTGAGTATATGAAGATTTGGGAAAAAGATCATAATGTTAAAAATACAATTTATGATAAAAAAATATCAAACCTTAATAAAATTAAAAAGGAACTTGATATTACATCAAATAGTGATAAGAAAGTAACAGTAAAAATAAAAAATAAGTAATGTATCTTCAATTATTAATAGACAATTTATTAAACCCTGCTCTATTATTCTTTATACTTGGTATAGTAGCAGTTAGACTCAAAAGTGATTTAGAAATACCAAAATCATCATCTCGGTTTATATCAATGTATTTACTTTTATCAATAGGATTCAACGGTGGTCAAGAATTATCACACAGTACATTTAATTTTGATATCGTATCCACATTATCATTCGGTGTTTTGATATCACTTTTAATCCCTATATATGTGTTTTTTATAACTAAGAAAAAAATGGGAGTAGATAACGCAGGAGCTATATCCGCATCGTATGGTTCGGTTAGTGCGGTAACCTTTGTTACAGCTATAACATTCTTGGAAATGTGTGGTATTGAATTTAATGGGTATATGGTCGCATCACTTGCTTTAATGGAAGCTCCCGCAATAATCATGGGAGTTCTTTTAAATAAATACTATTCTAAAGAAAAGAAAAGGGTGAGTGTTCCCAAACTATTAAAACACTCTTTAACAAATGGAAGTGTTTTACTTATCCTATCAAGTCTTATAATCGGACTTTTAGCAAACGAACAACAAGCTATGGATATAAAACCATTCACTACTGATATATTTAAAGGGTTCTTAGCTATATTCCTATTAGATATGGGAATAACAAGTGGCAAAAAATTAAAATCATTCTTTAAGAATGGGTGGTTTACTACAGCGTCTGCTATTGGGTTCTCATTATTTAATGGGTGTTTAATAGCCCTTTTAAGTGGGTTATTTATGGAGGATATAGGAAATAGGTTTTTGATCACTGTACTTGCATCAAGTGCATCATATATTGCAGTTCCAGCAGCGATGAAACTATCAATACCTAAAGCAAACCCTGGAATATATTTACCTATGGCTTTAGCTATAAGTTTCCCATTGAATATAACTCTCGGATTCCCCATATATTATTACTTATGTAATTTATAATTAAAATTTATAAACATTTGATTGAAAACCGCTTATATATTATGAGTGGTTTTTTTATACCTATACTTTTGTATAACCAACATTTTTTAATATTTTTAGGGTATGACAAAAACTTAATCTAAATGAGTAAATTGAATAAGAAAGAAATGAAAGAGGTGAAGGATTCCATAAAGGAAAATTTGGAAGAAGATTTTATTGAAAATTATAATATATGGAAAAGTTCTTTAGAAGATATAAATGGTTATATCAAAAAAGAAATTGAAGATCTATTATTAGTATCGGTTTTTGATGATAACTTATTGTATACATACGATGAACTATGTAAGAGTAGTTTATCCGCAGTTGATGATATTAGAGTGATTAATAAAAGAGATGCTGAACCAACTAAGTTATCAAGAATAATTACGAATAAAGTAGCAAAAGATAAAATTAGTAAAATACTAAAGACTTATATAGATGATACTAATTTTTATGATGATCACCGTTTTCAGAGTTAATATCCCATAATTTAACTTCTTTGGTTTTAATAGATTTTCGTATAGAATAAAGCCAAGCTTCATGTAAAGATTCTGACCTCTTATCATTCTGTAACTTATCAATAAGATCTTTACGAGTAGTTCCTCTGAGTTCATAATAAACTTCTTGTCCTTCTTCGGTATCCATTATTATAACAGATTTAATATCAAGGTAATCTCTTATTCTATCAGATAGTTCCCAATCTTTATTCACACGGGCTTTTTTACGCATATCAACTAATTCATCAACATAATAGTCTTCAAGATTTTCAAGACTTCTTTTATCGGTAAATAGTGATTCTGCTGATTCTAAAGCTTTCCTCCATTCTATGTTATTATGTTGAGCTTTTAGCTTATACCCTTCAGATACAACTCTCTTAATTATCTTCATAGTTTTTTATCCATTTTATTTCAATTTAAATTCAATTCCCCACATTTCACAATCTTCTTTACACATTTCAAGAGCCATTGATCTGACAGATTCTTTTCGATTTTCAATCATTCCTTTTCTTAAAGTTTTAATTGTTTTCTCGAAAGCACTATTAAAGGACATCCCTTTTTTAGTCATTTTATCTGAAACAGAAAAACAAACCCTTTCATCTGCTCTTCTCATCGATTCTCGTATTAAGTCATT
>Ga0307932_1001382_pt1 | contig 9713 bp, 8 predicted proteins | sample OrgLakmetageno48_FD_201843 | JGI IMG/M metagenome (GOLD analysis project Ga0307932, IMG submission 201843) | Saline water microbial communities from Organic Lake, Antarctica - #48 | ecosystem: Environmental > Aquatic > Non-marine Saline and Alkaline > Saline | place: Antarctica: Organic Lake...
GTTAAATTGATTTGTTCTTCCAACTCAAAGCCTTTTAACATTACCATCTCAGCTAAATCTTTGGCACTTTTTTTTGTTTTAGAAATCTCTTTAAGCCAGTTGTATGAAAAACGCATATTATTGATTAGTTAGTTATGGTAGATTAAGATTTATATTTTAAAGCTCTTTATTTTTAAACATTGTTTAAAAAATTATAAGTTTCAGGAATTAAAAGTTTAAGGAAATTGATTAACTTGAATAGACTATTTTTAATTAACCAGTCAACTATTTGATTAATCAATTAATTCAGAACTGACGAATAAATCTCAAATCTCCGCTTCTAAAATGCTTGATATTATCAACTTTATATTTCATCATAGCCAGTCTCTCTATTCCAAAACCCCAAGCAAATCCTTGGTATTTATTTTTTTCATAACCAGCTGCTTGAAAAACTCTTTGATTGACCATACCACAGCCACCCATTTCTAACCAACCAGTATGAGAACAAGTAGCACAACCTTTGCCATAACAAACTCTACAAGAAATATCGAACTCAAATCCAGGCTCAGTGAAAGGGAAATAGCTTGGCCTTAGTCTAATTTTGATTTCTTCTTGAAAAAAAGCTGTAAAAAATTCTTGAGCAATGCTTTTAAAATTAGCCACGCTAACATTATCACCCACCACCAAAGCTTCAAACTGACAAAAAGAATGTTCGTGATTAGCATCGGTAGCTTCATAGCGATAAGCTTTTCCTGGAATTATTATTTGAAAGGGTGGTTTATTTTTTTCCATATATCTAACTTGAGCATTGGAAGTGTGAGTCCTTAATAAAAGTTTCTCTTCTTTTTCTCTTTTATTTTTAAACCAAAAAGTATCCCACAAATCTCTAGCTGGGTGATTCTTGGGAATATTTAAAGCATCAAAATTATACCATTCGTTTTCAATTTCTGGTCCATCGGCAATCTCAAAACTCATCGAAGTAAAAATCCGTTCTATTTCTCGTTGGGTTTTAGAAAGTAAATTTAAATGTCCAATTTTAATCTTTTTACCCGGAGCCGTTACATCAATCCAATCTTTATTCAAATCTACTTGTTGTTTTAGTTTATCAATAGCTCCTAAAATTTTCTGCTCAATTTCTTTTTTAGTTTCATTAGCTAATGGTCCAAATTCTTTTTTTTCTTCTGGCGATAAATTTTTAATTGTTTTTAATAGCTGGCTCAAATCACTCTTACGACCTAAAAAATTAATTCGCGCTTCTTCTAATTTTTTTAGATTATTATTTGCTTTTTTGAATTTTTCTAAAAAATCTTTTTTTATTTTTTCTAAATTTTTTTTAGACATAAAAATTAGTTAAAATTTTTTAAACTTTTATTTTATTATTCCATATAAAAAGATAAAAATCAATAAAAAACTCCTTTAAAAAGGAGTTTTTTGTTTTTTATTTTTTCTTTTTTTCTAGATGAACAGTGTGCTTTTTACATCTGGGACAATGTTTTTTTATTTCAAGTTTTTCTTGAATTTTCTTAACATTTTTATGGGAATAATAGTTATATTCTTTGCATTCTTTGCACTGTAGTTTAATTAAGGTATCTTGAGACATATTTTTTAGTTATAAAATTAAAAGTTCCAAATATTAAATTAAATTTGTAAAACTTTCTTGTTTGAGTAAATTTTAAGACAAAATCAAGTATTGAATGCTAAGTACTAAACAGTACAATAAATAAAAGTGCAGATTTCAACAAATAAGGTTACCAAACAAAAATTTCTAAGACTTAATTTTAATTCCTGGTGTCATAGTAGCTGTTAGTGAAATGTTTTTGATAAAAGTTTTCTTTACCGCTTCTGGTTTGTTGGCTTGTAAAACTTTTTTAAATTCTTCAAAATTTTCTTTTAAAGCTTTGCTATTAAAAGATCTTTTTCCAATAACTAGGTGAATATTCCCTCCGTTGTCATTTTTAAAACTAGTTTTGCCTTTTTTGATTTCTTTAATTATTTTATCAATTTGAGGATTAACAGTTTGAGATTTGGCGTTAGGCATTAAACCTTTTGGTCCAAGAATTTTGGCAATTTGAGCTAATTTGGGCATCATATCTGGAGTAGCTACTGTCATATCAGCTACTAAATCCTTTTCTTGAGCAATTTTTTTAATTAATTCTTCTCCACCTACTAAATCGGCTCCAGCCTTTTTAGCTTCTTCCTGTTGATTTTCCGTAAAAGCCACTACTCTAGTTTCTTTTCCATTTCCATTAGGTAAGCTAACGTTAGTTCTGATTTGTTGATCAGTTTTTTTAGGATTGATTTCAGTTTTAACATGCACCTCTACAGTTTCATCAAACTTGGCTTTGGGAAATTTTTCTAAAATTTCTAAAGCTTCTTCAATAAAATAGTTTTTTTCAAAATTAAAGCTCTCCAAAGCTTTTTGATAATTTTTACTCTTTTTCTTCATTTTTTTTAATAAATTGTTCTTGAGTAAATTATACTTAAGAAAACTTTTCAGTGGTAATGAGAAACTGCTTCTAAACACCCTTTTTACTACAAATTAATATTTTAGTGACAAAATCGTATTTAGAGATAGTCCCAATGGCGAATTTAATCAAAAAAATTCTCCCACTGTTAATAATTAACAATAAACTTTATTTTAAATGAAATAAAGTCATTAGTCAATGGCAAGTTGGGCGTTAATTCTATTTATCTAAATTAAACATTTTCATCTTTTTTTCTATGGCCTTTTGCGCTTCTTCTCTAGCGAGTCCAAGCACTTTCCTAGGATCGCTAATTTCACAATGGTCTCCACCAGTCATTTTGCAAATTGCACCACAAAAAGCCATCCTAGTATCAGTATCAATATTAAAAGCATTTATCCCTCCGTCCATTGCTTTTGTTACCCGACCATTTACCCAGTCTGAGGCACCGTGCAAAATTAAAGGAGTGTCTGGTAGTCTGTTTCTGATTTCATTTAATCTATCCCAAGCGGGTTCTTTTTTTTCTCTAAAAAATCCGTGAGCATTTCCAATAGCCACTGCTAAAGCATCAATTCCTGTTTCTTTTACCATTTGCTCAGCTTCTTCTGGTTTTGTCATAACTTCATCCCAATTAACTTCAAGGCTCTCCCTTCCTAAATAAGGAACTTTCCCTAATTCAGCCTGAACAGCCACGCCTTTAGCATGAGCATACTCAACTACTTTTTTAGTTATTTCAATATTTTCCTCTAACGTCATTCTAGAAGCATCGATCATTACAGAATCCACACCCAAGTCAATAGCCTTGGTAATGTCGTGTAAACTGTGCCCATGATCTAAATGAAAGCCAATTTTAGTATTACCTCCTAACTTTTCGATATTTGATCTAACTAAATCCCCAATAGTATTATAAGAATATTCCATAGTAGAGGCAGTTACTTGAATAATACAAGGGATCTTTAAATTATTAGCTGCTACTATAATCGCTTGAGTAATTTCCATATTGGAAGTATTAAAAGCTCCCACCGCTTTACCGCTTTTTAGAGAATCTTTCAAAATTTCTAAAGTTTTACTTTGCATATATTGATTTAAAATCTGTAAAGTCGAAAGTCTATAAAGTCCTTGCTCTAAAAACTTTTTACTTATAGATTATCTTAATAATATTTATAATAATTTTAATTATCTGATAAATTTTTTAAACTACTAACTATCCCTTTCGATTGCAATTGCAATTGAGTTTTAAATATTTTATGGAAATCTCTTAATTCTTTTTTAAATAAATTTTAACTATAATACTTTAATTGGCTTAACATTCTAATGATTTTTCTATATTTAATTACTTACCTTTTTCAAATTCATTAATAATTTTCATAAAATCATAAGGACTAACACTAGCACTGCCGATCAAAGCTCCCTCCATACCAGAATTTAAACAGGTTTCTTTGACATTAGAAACCCCCACACTTCCACCATAAATTATTTTAACTCTTTTAGCTACTAAATTTCCGTATTTATTTACTAAAAATTTTTTAATCAACAGCCTGATCTCCATAATTTCATTTGAAGTAGGCATATTATCAGGATTATTTGAACTAATAGCCCAAATAGGCTCATAACATAAAACTGTTTTTTCTATATTACCCCTGCCAACTTTTTCCAAAATTTCTTTTAATTGTTTTAAAATTACTTGCATAGTTAAGTCTTTTCTTTTTTCTTCTTGGTTTTCTCCAATACAAATTACTGGAGTTACTCTATTTTTTAAAACTTTTTCCACTTTTTTAGCTATCTCTTGGTTTTTTTCATGAAAATATTTTCTTCTTTCACTATGACCTAAAATTACATACTCCACTCCAATTGATTTCAGCATTTTAGGACTAATTTCTCCGGTGTAAGCTCCTTGATCCTCCCAAAAACAGTTCTGGGCTCCCAGAAAAAATTCATCTTTTTTAATTAAATCATTAAACAAATTCAAAAAAACACTTGCTACTCCCAAAACAATTCTATTTTCAGAAGAAGAAAAGTCTCTTGAAGCTTTTTTAAAATTTCTTAACCAAGTTTCCATTTCGCTCTTGCTAGCCAATTTCATTTTGAAATTGGCGATAATTAAATTTTTAAGCATTTTTTTAATTTAAATTCTTTTTTAAAAATTAAACTCTCTAAACTATTCTAATTATTTTTAAAATTATTTTCGAAATCTTCTACTTTTTGACTACTGATCATTTTTTGATACCGAAGTTTAATTTCATTTTCAACGACCTCTCTGTCTCTTCCAAATTTATAACGAGAATATTGCTTGAAAGCTTCTCTTAGCTCTTTACTACCCTTTTGTGGCAGATAAGTTTTCATATTAAAAGGATCTGAAGATTCATTGTTAATCAAAAGTTTAGTGAAACATTGAAAGTTATTGATATTAATTAGATCATCAACATCAAAAACTGGGGTTAGCTGTTTTTGCAGAAATTCAGCATCTTCTGCTCCCACCCTGAAAACACTCATTGAACCAACATTTCCAAAAACTGCCTTGGAAATATTATCAGATAACTGCCCAATATATTGATGAGCAATTGTTAAACATAGTCTATACTTTCTAGCTTCAGCTAAAATTTGAGCGATAGAATCCGTGGTAAAGTTTTGAAATTCATCAATATATAGATAAAAATCATTTCGCTCTTCTTCTGGTAAATCAGTTCTAGACAAAGCTGCCATTAAAAGTTTTCCAACTAAAATCATTCCCAATAAATGACTATTAATTTCACCAATTTTTCCCTTGGATAAATTAACTAATAAAATTTTCTTTTCGTCCATTATTTTCCTAAAATCTAAAGTACTCTTTTGTTGAGAAATAATCGGTCGCATCATATCGTTAGAAATAAAGCTAGTAAGCTTGGAATTAATATAGGGTGCAATATTCTCCAAGGCGGCGTCCCCCCCTGCTTTTTCGGCTTCTTTTTCCCAAAAATCAACGACTGTTTGGTCTTTACAAAGCTTTAATTTTTCCTTTCTAAATTCTGCGTCTCTAAAAACTCTCGGGACTTCCATTAAAGTTGAGCCAGTTTCTGGACTATCCATTATTAAAAGTAGTGCATTTCGCATATATTGTTCAAACATTGGACCTCCTGTTTGACTTAAATCATAAAGCTTATCAAAAATATTTATTATTTCGTTAATGACAAAGGTTTTTTGCTCAGGGTGTTTTTCATCATATTCCAACATATTGAAACCAAATGGTCTTTCAGTGTCAGATGGATCAAAATAGATCACATCTTCGGCTCTTTCTTTGGGAATACATTCTATAATATGATCAATTAAATCACCATGGGGATCAATTATACACATTCCTTCTTTGTTGAAAGCATCCTGTTTGGCCATTTCTTCAATAAAACCAGATTTACCCGTTCCAGTTTGCCCAACAATATACAAATGTCTTCTACGGGCGTCCTTATCCAATCTAATTTCAGTTTGAGCTCCTCTAAAATCGCTAAACCCTAATTTTAATCCTTCCTTAGGAACATTAACTGGTGGTGGAGCAGCTTTTGATCTTAATAAATTTAGCTTAGGAGTTTCAGTAGTAGAAATTGGAAAATGAAATATACTAGATAATTCTTCCACGTCCAAAGTTATTTTCCTAAATTTCCCAAAGTGTCGAAAAATAAAATTGTAAGCCAATCTTTTAGCATTTTTGCTATTATCTCTAACCGCTACAAATTTATTTAAATTTACGTCTTCAAATTGAGTAAAAGAATTTTCCAGTTGATTCAAAATTTCCTCTGCTCTTTGTTCGGTTTTAGCAGAAGCTATTAATCTAATATTCAAATCAAATCGGGTTTTATTGATTTTATTTTCTATTTGCTTAATTATATCATTTTCCTCTGGAGTTAAATTAGCTAACACTTCTTTTCGTTCTTTGTTTCCAGCTAACATTTTCCCAGTGGCAGTAGAAACCACACCCCTACTAGCTTCTGCTAATCTTTTTCCAGTTTGCATTTCTTGAGTTATTTTTACTCCTCGGGTCTTTACCTTGGAGTTGGTGGACTTTTTAAAAACAATTTGAAAACAAGCTCCCTCCTCCACGTTTTCTAATTTTGATAAAGCATTGGCGATATTATGGAGTGGATCTGATTCTAATCTCTGATAAGTTTTTATTGGAAAAACTGGTTCTTTTTTTAATTTCAAATAACTCCCTTTAGTAAAACTACCCGGAGAAAAAACAGTATAGTCTTTAATTTTTTCTATATAAGCAGTCGGATAAAAACTATGAATTTGTTTTTCTATTAACTCCTTTAACTGACGTGGCATAGAAATATAAAAAGAAATTTGCTCACTATCCGAAGGAACTGCCATCTCCAATGTAATATGAGGAGTTCCATAAAGAAGTTTCTGAATAAAACTTCTGTTGATTTTAATTTCTGCGAGAGTGGCTAACATCTGTTCCATAATAGAAATTTCTTCTTTTTCGTTTTGAGTTCTTTTCTCTGAGTCTGCGTTTTGTATTTTTCTAGACTTAACTACTTTTATCACATCCAAAGTTGAATTTAAGGATTTACTCATTCTAACTTTAGCTAAAACAATTATCTCAAAAAAGAACCATCCCAAACTAAAAACAACTGTTATTCCAGTAATAAACATCAAAACTAAAATTATAACTTCTACTTGCATCTTGCCCTATTTTTATATTTATATTTTCTCAATGAAACCTTTTTTGGCTAACATTCCATTTAGCTCTTTTTCATCTATTAATTTATCATGCATATTATCCAAAACATAATTACTATTCAAAGTTTTAGCTATTTTAACTGCCTGCAAAGGTCCCTCCTCGGAAGCTATTTGTACTAACTTTTCTATTTTCTCTTCTGCTTGATCCAACTCGTCTACTGCTTTAATTTGCTGTTTAAAGTTTGGTTTATTACTTTGAACCTCTACCTTTTCAAGCTTTTCTTGCGCTTTTTTAATTTCTGAAAATTCGCCCTTTGAAACCTCCTCTTGAGTTTCTTTTTTTTCCAAAAAATCTATCTCAGCCGTAAAATCTTCTAGTTTGTTTTTATTATTATTATTTTCCACTCCTTCTAAAATTTTTTCTTCCTTCATTTGAAAAGTAATACTGATTATTATTTTTTATCCTCATTTTCATCTCCCATTTTCTCTAGTTCATTAGTTAAATCTAACTCCTCACCTTCAACCACTTTGTTTTCTATTTTATTTTCTTCTAAGATTTCAGCTTGTTCTTGAAGTTGTTCTTTTTCAAGTTCACTTGTTTCATCTTCGTTACTTTTAAACTGTTCCTGTCTTTTCTCTACTTGATCTTTAGTCTTATCTTGAAAAAAATTCTCACTATCGTTACTTAAATTTAACTGAGGATTTTCCACTTTCATATCTTTTTTATTGTTTTCTAATTGATTAATTTGTTTAATGTTTTTACTTAAAACATCCTCTGAGCTTTCTTTCTCAATATTATCTCCTAAATCTTCTACTGGAATTATTTTTTCAACTGGCTTTTTCGTCTCATTAAAGATCTTTTCTTCTTCGGAAAAATCTAAACTGTTTGAATTTTCTGTTTTTTTAAACTCTTTTTCTGATTTTTCCATTGTTTCTGCTTTTTCAACCTGCTCTATATTTTCTACTGGTTCTGAGCTTTCTTTTTGTTTTTCTAAACCTTCTATAACACTTGTTGTTTCCATTTCATCTTTTATCTTATCTTCTCCTATATTTTTTTTCATAAAAGTGACAGCTCCTTTTTTATATTCACCAATTTCTTCTAAAACTAGCTCCTCTGCATTGGGAATGTTTTCTTTTAAATATTGTTCTAATTTTTCTGGATTTTCCTCAGCTTCTTCTAAGATTGCTTTAAACTCATCTTGTTTTTCTTCTGGAAGTTCTTCTATTATTCTAACTGATACTCTTTGTTGCAAAATATCACCAATTTGAAGAACAATCTCTTCCTTTTTACTTTTCTCCAGTTGATTAATTCCTAATTCTTTTATTAAATCCAACTGAGCTGCTTTTATAATTTCTTTTAAATTTGTCATTTTTTTTAAAAATTAATTTTTAATTATTTTTATTTTTTATTTACTACTAGCTCTTTTTATATATTGTTCTATTTTTTCTCCTGAGTCGGGAGTTAAACCAGAATCGGTGGCTAATTGCTTTAAATAACCACTCATACTATTCCAATGTTCAATATCTTCTGAACTCACATCTGAATCAAAAGAACCTGCCATAATTACTTGTGTTTCATTTTCTCTTATTTTCAACCACTGTTCTAAGTCTCTTTCATTATCAAAATTAAAAATTTTCATTAAAGCTTGGTCAACTTCGGTTGGCGAACTGAGAGGAATTTCATAACCAGCCACTTTACTTTCAGCGGACTTAACAAAATCATTTAAACCCTCATTGCTACTTGGAACCATTTTTGATTTTTCGATTAAGTCCCTGAGGTATGCTTTCATTTCTGGATTTCCTTTTGATAGCTCATCCCAAGTGTTATTATTTTTCAAACCTTCCCAATTAGAAAAATACTTGTTTAAATCACTTTCTAATTGGTTTTGGTATTGTTGAAATGCTTCTGTGTTGGAAATATTTTCTGTTGAATTTGATTCCAAAACTTCAACTTCTGAGTTTGGTTCTGGAATATCAACTTCTTGTTGATTAAAACCATCCTTGCCAACTCCCAATTTTTCCGTCTCCATTCTTCTTATGAATTGTTCTACTGTTTCCCCTTCTTTTGGACTATCTTCTATTTCAGACATTAATCCAATCAAATAGCCTCTAAGCTCTTTTCTATTATTAATTTCAGCCAAATCTAGTTGATTTCCAATTGATTCTCCATAATCTTGATTAAGAATGTCTCTAGCTGGTTTATTTTTCATCACACTCCACTCCTCAACTTGATCCCCTCCTCCCCAATGTTTATAAATATTGTTAATTTTTTCATTAGTTATTTTGTCAACTTGATCAGAAATTTTTGGATCTAATATTTCAACTGTTTCTTGGGGTTCTGGAACTTCAACGGTTTTTCTTTTATTAATCACTTCATTAAATTTTTCAACGCGATTTTCTCCATCATTCTTCACAACATCATTTATGTTGTTTTGATTGTTAAAGTCGGTTCCTTTAAATTGAGATATTTTTTGTTCATTATTAAAATCAGAAATTTTCAATTTCCCATTTTTTAATTCAAATTCTGCCCCAATATCCATATGTCGATAGCGCCATTCGATAAATTTATTAGCCTCGACTGAACTCATTTCTTGGCTTTCCATTAAATCTTTCATTGTCTCA
>Ga0307932_1001383_pt1 | contig 9711 bp, 7 predicted proteins | sample OrgLakmetageno48_FD_201843 | JGI IMG/M metagenome (GOLD analysis project Ga0307932, IMG submission 201843) | Saline water microbial communities from Organic Lake, Antarctica - #48 | ecosystem: Environmental > Aquatic > Non-marine Saline and Alkaline > Saline | place: Antarctica: Organic Lake...
GATCGTATCCTCGTGATCGATCAAGGAAAGATAGTGGAGGACGGCACCCACGATAGTCTCGCTAACGCTGGTGGACTGTATGCCAAGTTGTGGGAGCATCAGGCTGGTGGGTTTGTGGGGGAGTAGCGGATAAAACCCTTTATTTTTAGCTAAAATAAGGCTATACTCGGCTTTATCCATGAGTGACGACTCACACTTATTACCATACGCTAGGCGCGCTGACTTTAAGGTTGCACGAGCTAATGAATTGACTGGGAAAGACCGGCGCTTTTACCGGTTTCTCGAGATCGTGCCCGGGGTAGCGGCTTGGGCAACTTTGATCGGAATTGTCTGGGCGTCTATCTACGCTTCATTTTTTGCGGCTTATTTTGTGATTGCGTTTGCGATCTACTGGGTGCTCAAAACTATTTTTCTTTCATATCACGTTCGGTACAACTACAAACGACTCAAGCATCATATGGAGCTTGATTGGGGGCGTTTGATCGAGCGATTTAAATGCGAAGACTATTACCACTTGGTTATTTTTCCGTACTATCAAGAGCCACTAGAAATGCTCGATGATGCCATGAAGGGACTGGCTGAAGCTAAATACGATCCGAAGAAATTGATCGTTGTTCTAGCGGCTGAAGAGCGAGCGGGCAAAGAGTCTGTTGACCAGGCGTACCAGATTGAACAAAAGTACGCCGATCAGTTTGGCTATTTTTTAGTGACGGTTCACCCTGGAGATGTGGTGGGAGAAATCGCTGGAAAAGGATCAAACGTACATCATGCGCTGCATGAGGTGCGATCAAAGATAATTGATCCAGAAAAGATCCCGTACAAAAATATCCTTACCTCGATTTTTGATATTGATACAGCCATTTACCCAGATTACTTCAGTTGTTTGATGTGGCATTTCATGACTGCCGAGCAGCCATTTAAAAGTGCTTTTCAGCCAGTACCTTTGTTTACCAACAATCTCTGGGAAGCTTCAGCGGTGTCTAGGGTAATGGCGATGTCGAGCACATTTTGGCAGATGATCATGCAAGAACGACCAGACAAGGCGGCGACGTTTTCTTCACACTCGGTTAGTTTCCAGGCGCTCTATGAAATCGGCTATGGACAAGCCAATGTGGTCAGTGAAGATTCTCGGATCTATTGGAACTTGATGGTGGCCAACGATGGTAATTTTGACGTGGTGTCGCTGTCTTACCCAATTGCGATGGACGCTACAGCCGCACCAACGTTGTGGGGGACGATTAAAAACATTTATAAGCAACACCGACGTTGGACCTACGGGGTAGAGAATTGGGTGTATTTGGTCTACCACTTTACCAAGAATAAAAACATTCCACTGAAAAAACGCTGGTCAGTGGCATTAATGCAAGGGGAGGGGTACTGGTCTTTGGTGACCAATCCGATCATGTTGTTTATCCTAGGGTGGGCACCGATCTTTCTGGGAACTCGTGAATTTCACGCGACTGTACTATCGTACGAATTACCGATCATGGTCCGTAACTTATTGATTGTTGCTATGTTTGGATTGGTTGTCTCTTCAATTATCGCGCTATCACTCACGCCACCACGCCCAGAGGGGTACAGCCGTTTCCGATACGTTGTGATGGCTCTGCAGTGGATCATGGTGCCAATTACCATGATTGTCTTTAGTGCCATCCCTGGGCTTGATGCTCAGACCAGATTAATGTTTGGACGATACATGGGCTTCTGGGTAACCCCAAAGCGGGTACAATAATACAAATGCATATGCCACAAGAACCACAAATAGTTGGGATGTCTAAGCAACGCAGAAACTTCTTTTTCTGGACGTTGGTTTTGGTGTTTGTAGTTTTGTTGCCTACCATGATTTTTTATACTACGGGATATCGATTAACCTTCGATGATGATACCGAGACTACTATGGTCACTACTACCGGAGGTATGTACATCACAACTGCCAATCTCGAGGTGGATGTCTATCTTGATGAAGAGCAAATTGAACAACCTCGATTGTTCCGAAATGCCTATTACATTCAAAATATTACAGCTGGGCAGCACCGGATCGTGGTGCAAGCGCCAGAAGTACACACCTGGGTGAAAGAACTGCCGGTTGATTCGTATATCGTGATTGAGGCTGCTGCGTTCAATCTGCCAACCACACCTCGCTTACGACCGATTACACAATTCGTGAACAGTGATGGAGCAGCTGTCTACCAAAGTGCAGCCACCACGTCAGAGATTTTTGGTACTGCAACAGCTACTGAACCATTTGTGTTTGCGACGACCTCGTCAGTAGCAAGCTTTACCGTCAATCCTGAGTATGAATTTGTAGAAACTTTATTTGGCACTTCAACCGCTACTACAACATCAGTCTTTGCTCAATTTTTACGAGACATGGATCGTTTTAGGTTTGCTTCACCAGAGGATCGAATTGCTACCACTTCAACTTCTACTCCAGAGGTGGTTGAGCGAAACGACGTCGAGGTACTCAGCCGGGAACTTGAATTATATGCGGTGTGGCGTGGATCAGAAAACAACATACCGTTTTACTTCTGTGTCACTACTTCAAATGCCACCTCAACAGCAGCCCGCTACGGGCAGCATGTTGCTGATGCAGTCTTCGCTACTTCAACCGCGACCAGTTCACCAATTTTCCTCATCGATGACCAAACCTGTCGGTCAGAAATCAAGCTAGATCGGTTGCGTCAGGATGTATATTTGTTTGACTTCTTCCCAGGAACTTCTGACCTGGTGTTGCTTCACTTGGAAAACGGACTCTACGTCACCGAAATCGATGACCGCGCGTGGCAAAATACCCAGCCACTGTACCTAGGCGATGATTTTACCACCATCATCGAGAATGACATTATCTACATTGAAGAAAACGGAAATTTCTTTGAAATTATTCCAGAAATTGAATCATAAGCCGTACGTGCTAGACTAGAATTCCATGCAACCAACTAACGGACATCAACATCCCATTACGCAAATGATTGACGAAATCAATCATATTTTTACAGATATCGGCTTTTCGTTTGAAGAGGGTCCCGAAGCTGAAACCGAACATTACAACTTTGACCAATTAAACTTTTCGCCAGATCATCCAGCGAGAGATATGCATGATACGTTCTGGTTTAAAGGTAAAGACGTATCAGAGCCAACTGTACTGCGTACACATACCAGTCCAGTACAAGCGCGCTTTTTAGAGGCTCATGGCGCTCCAGCCAAGATTATTGTGCCTGGTAAAGTGTTTCGTAACGAGACAACCGATGCTACCCATGAAGCGCAATTTTACCAATTGGAAGGGTTGCACGTAGATAAGGGGATTCACCTGGGACACCTCAAGGGTACCCTCGAGTACTTCTTTTCAAAATTCTTTAGTGGTAAAACCGAAGTACGGTTCCGACCAAGTTTCTTTCCGTTTGTTGAACCGGGGGTTGAAGTCGATATGCGCTTACTCGAGGGCGATAGCAAGCTAGCTGGTAAATGGATTGAAGTGATGGGAGCCGGGATGGTGCATCCAAATGTGCTTAAAGCCGGTGGGGTAGACCCTGACGAATTTTCTGGATATGCCTTTGGTATGGGGATTGATCGTTTAGGGGTTATGAAGTACGGCGTCGAAGACATTAGGGATTTTTATTCAGGTGACTTACGTTTCGTTAATCAATTCTAAGTATGAAAGTAAATTACGCGTGGCTAAAAGATTATGTAGGAGATGCACTACCCGATACCGGGAAGGTTACTGACCTGCTTACCGAGCATGCTTTTGAAATTGACGGGATCGAAACGGTTGGTAGTCATGCGGTGATCGATGTGGACGTATTGCCAAACCGATCAAGCGACTGCCTGTGTCATCGGGGGATTGCTCGAGAGTTAGCAACCATTTTAGATATTGATCTCAAGTACGATCCTTTTGCAGTTACGCCTAACCTGGCGCCAACCGACAAAATACAAGTGACCATTGCTGATACAAGCGCCTGTCCGCGTTTTACCGCTGCGCTGATTACTGGCATCGAAGTCAAAGAATCACCAGGCTGGCTCAAGGAACGGCTAGAATCACTCGGGCAGCGATCTATTAACAATGTGGTCGACGCGACCAACTATGTGATGTTCGCCATCGGGCAACCATTACATGCCTATGATGCCGACCTCTTTTCTATGGTTGACGGTAAATGGCAATTTGGTGTGCGGTTTGCAAAAGTTGGTGAGATAGTAGAGATTCTCCCAGAAGGTGGTAGCTCGGAGCCGCGACAAGTCGAGTGTGTTGGAACAGAGCTCCTGATCGTCGACGAGTCATCAAATACCCCAATTGGGCTAGCTGGGGTCAAAGGTGGTCAGTACGCTGGCGTGCATGCTGGCACAGCTAATATCATCATAGAAGCGGCCAACTTTCACCCAACCATCACTCGCAAAACTGCTCGCCGGCTGGGGATAGTAATTGATGCCAGTAAGCGATTTGAAAACGAACCGTCGCGCGATTTGCCACTTTATGGACAGTACAAGATCATTAAACTGATCGAAGATATAGCTGGTGGAACATACGAAGGAACGTTGGACGTCTATTCTGAACAAAAAGAGAACCCGGCTGTGTCAGTGCGTGTATCCAAAACCAACGCACTACTTGGCCTAGAGCTTTCTCAAGCCGACATATCTGCAATTATTGCTCGGACCGGATCGACTGTGACCGAAGTTGAGCCGGACGTGCTTTCTTGTACAGGACCATGGGAGCGAACAGATTTGTTGATTGAAGAAGACTTCATCGAAGAAGTTGGTCGACTGCATGGATTGCAAAATATTACGTCAGTGATACCAGAAACAACTACCCCCGGAGCCGTCAATCCGCGGCAGCATTACAGCGAACAGATTCGCAAGATTCTATTGGCGCAAGGATTTTCAGAAGTCATCACCTCGTCATTTCAAAAGAAGGATCAGATTCAATTACAAAATGCACTAGCGAGTGATAAAAGCTACGTTAGAAGTGGCCTGAGCAAAAATATAGCAGCTGCACTTGATGCCAACTTTGCTCATACTGATTTGCTGGGAATTCGGGCGGTGAAAGTATTTGAAATTGGTACGGTGTTTGATTTACAAGGAGCAGGTGTCAGTGAACATGTGTCCCTAGCAGTCGGCGTCCGTCAAAAAGGTAATGGTTACACTCCAAAAGACGACGCTCCGCTGCAAGAAGCCTTGACTGCATTAGAGACAGGGTTGGGTATAACGCTCGAAAGTAAGAGTGAGCAGGGGGTGGTAGAGGTGAATCTGTCAGAGTTGATTGCAGCTCTGCCGGTGCCATCAGCATACAGCCCAAGTAGTGAACGCAAAGTGACTACGTACAGGACTGTATCTCAGTACCCAGCCACCGCTCGAGATATTGCACTCTGGGTTCCAGCGGAGTTCGAGTCGAAGCGGGTATTGGCAATCCTGCAAGAAAACGCCAGCAGTCTGTGTGTACGCATTGATCTGTTTGATCAGTTCGAAAAAGACGGCCGGACGTCCTACGCCTTTCGACTAGTGTTCCAGTCTACCGAACGTACGCTCACAGACGCAGAAGTATCAGGCATCATGGACACTATCAACCAAGTGGCAGAGCAAAACGGTTGGGAGGTGAGATAAAGAAAACCCCACCGACAAAGTAGTCAGTGGGATTAGTAACTGCGGTGAGGTCAATGCAGTTGCCGAGGTGTCCGAGTTAATTGACCCTGCAGGGAAACGGACGTCCAAGAGTTACAATTACCTTGCGGACAGTTTCTTCCGACCTGTCAACGCTGCACAACCGTTGTAGATGAGTTGTGACTGATCCCATCATTGCTTCAGCCATATCGTACTGAGAGGTGCCTTTAACGATCTGTCCCGACCGATGCAAGAGTACGAGGCTGGTACGAAATGCAATGGTTTCATCCACGCTCATAGCGGTAAGGGTTGTGCCGATTTGAAGTAAGCTTTGGGCAATTTCTGCACCGTTCTCACTTTCGACAACTGCCGTCATCGCGTTGAGAATAGTGTTCTCCTGAGAGACTGCCGGGCTTGCCGCCAGCAGGAGTGACATAATTACCCCTGTAAAGATCGTACGCATGTGAAATCCTCTTCTTTGTTGCGTTTGTAACTGCAAAACAGTAGCCTGTTTTGCACACAAATGCAACCAGAAGTGTTATAATGTACGCATTATTTAACTGATTTACTATTCTGCATGGCTGACAAAAAACCACTCAAAAAAGACAAAGGCTACGACGCTTCTTCGATTTCGGTCCTCGAAGGACTGGATCCGGTACGAAAACGACCAGGGATGTACATCGGGACTACTGGTCTTGATGGATTGCACCACTTGATCTGGGAGGTGTTCGACAACTCACGTGACGAAGCGATGGGTGGTTTTGCAGATCGGGTTGAAATCACGCTTCTGCCGGATAACTACATTAGGGTGGTAGACAACGGTCGTGGGATCCCGGTTGATAAACACAAACAATCTGGGCTGTCAGCCCTTGAGACAATCTTGACGATTCTGCACGCCGGAGGAAAGTTTGGTGGTGAAGATTCAGGTTACAAAGTGTCTGGTGGCTTGCACGGGGTAGGTGTGTCTGTAGTAAACGCGCTGTCTACTCATGTGGTAGCAGAAATCCACCGTGACGGTGGGTCATTCATCCAAGAGTACAATATCGGTGTACCTAAATACAAAGTCAAAAAAGTAGGAGCTAGTAAAGAAACTGGAACCGCTATTACGTTCCAAGCTGATCCAAGTATTTTCCCCGAAATCAAGTACGACTATAAGAAAACCGTTAACCACTTGCGCCAGCAAGCCTACTTGGTGAAAGCGATGCGGGTTACTGTTATTGACGCGCGAGAGATTGAGGATATCACTGGCAAGAAGTATGAGTGGCAAGGCAAACGGTATTTAGCTGATGAACATTTACCTGTCCCACACGAAACGTTTTACTTCGAAGGGGGACTGCGGTCATTGGTCGCATTCAATAACTCGTATCAAAAACCAGTGCACAAAAACATTTTCTACGTAGAAAAACATGACGTGACACCTGAGGTAATGGCTGTAGAAATAGCTTTGCAATATGTCGACGATATCTCACCGCGGATTACTGCCTTTGCGAACAATATCTACAACCCAGAACACGGTACTCATATCACTGGGTTTAAAACTGCATTAACCCGAACGCTCAACAACTACGCCAAGAAAAACAACATTTTTAGTGTCAAAGATAAAGACACTGGCTTTACCGGAGACGATGTGCTTGAAGGGATTACTGCCGTAGTCTCGGTCAAGATGCCAGAGATCCAGTTTGAGGGCCAAACCAAAGCCAAGCTTGGGTCGGTCGAAGCGCGTGGGGCGACAGAATCAGTATTTTCTGAGGCTTTTGCGATGTTCCTGGAGGAAAACCCAGACGACGCCAAAGCGATGATCAACAAAGTAATCTTGGCGGTAAAGGCGCGAAAGGCAGCCAAGGCAGCTAAAGATTCAGTGTTGCGAAAAGGTGCACTCGAAGGGATGTCGCTTCCAGGTAAGCTGGCCGACTGTCAGAGCAAGCGAGCTGAAGATTCAGAACTCTTTATCGTAGAGGGAGACTCGGCTGGTGGTAGTGCCAAAATGGGACGAGATCGCAAGACCCAAGCGATTCTGCCACTGCGCGGTAAAATCCTCAACGTTGAACGAGCTCGGATCGACAAGATGCTCGCGAGCGAACAGATTAAAAACCTCGTGATTGCACTTGGAACCGCCATTGGCGATGTGTTTGATGTGTCAAAGTTGCGCTACCACAAGATTATCATTGCGACCGATGCGGACGTCGACGGGGCACATATCCGGACTTTGCTTTTGACATTGTTCTTCCGGTACTTTAGACCACTGATCGATGAGGGCTACGTATACATTGCGATGCCGCCACTATACAAAATCCAAAAAGGTAAAGACACTCGCTATGCCTTTACCGATGATGAAAAGTTTGCCATCTTAAAAGATATGGGAGAAGAAGTGGCCGAATATGATGAAGACGTTGTCGAAGGAGAGGATGGGGAAGAAGCACCAGAAGTGGCAGTAAAGAAGGCTGGTAAAGCTAGAATCCAACGGTACAAGGGACTAGGAGAGATGAATGCTGATGAACTTGGTGAAACCACCATGAACATCAATAACCGCATCCTCAAGCAAGTAACGATTGATGATGCGTTGGCCGCTGATAGAGTATTCGATATCTTGATGGGGACAGATGTGCCGAGTAGGAAGTCGTTCATCCAAAACAACGCAAAGACTGCCAATCTCGACATCTAGCTCACACGTGCACTAGCAGATCAGCTACTTTGTTATCTGTGTCGCTGAAACATTCACCGTACTATTCGTACGCCTCATGTTTCTCCTCCTTGCCGCCGCGTATCTAAACTACTAGTGCACGTGCGAGGCGTAGGCCGTGCTGATATGAGATTTTGCGTTATAGAATAAAAAAGCCCCGACTATGTCGCGGCTTTTTTGTATGTGAGTGATTGTTATTGAGGGAATCCAACCGTCTGTGAAAATGAATCGTTGCGGCTGTTTCGGTCACTTGATTCGTCAATAGTCAACTCAAAGGTATGAATGGCAGGTGCTCCGGCAGGGAAGCCAATAGTCAGTACCGCCCGTTCATTTGGCTTAAGGGCTGTTTGAGTAGGAGATTCATAGGTATTACCGTTTGGAAGTTCCATTGCAAATGTCCAGTCTCGTGAGGTTTTGGTACCAAAGTTCTTCACGGTAAACTGGATTGCTCCATCATCGTCACCGCTAACTGGGCCAGTTACAAAAGAACGATTAACTACCGATCCAACACCAACATAATCCGCGCCCAGGTCAGTGTATCCATTAGGGTCAGATACAGGAATCGCGTAGGTGAATTCCTGCGTATAGGTTGGGATACCTGGAGTCACAGCTGGTGTAGTAGGAGCTGGCTCAGTTACTACTTCGACTGGTTCTTCCACCACCTCCTCTTCTTCAACAACAGTAGTATCCTCAGCAAACTGGTTATTGATGGCTGTGTTTACCACAGTTACGGTATTAGACCCGGTTGCTCGTGGTCGTGTATCGTTGGTACGTAGAAACGCAATGGTGTATGGTACATCAGCGTAGCGATTCTTTTCTGAATCGATGCCTAGTGTGAGTGCCCCAATATCACCAATATTGTAATTGGTATCACAATCATAAGGTCGATCTCCGGCAGCACTCAGATGAGTGATCGCGATGCCGTCGATACATTCATACGAAAATACGTATGATCCATTGGCATTGACCTTATTCCAGTCAATTACAAAGGTCTCACCAGTATTGATAAGTGACGTGTTGCTGATAATGGTGAGTGAACCCATCTCTTGATCGGTATCAATAATAGTTTCCTGGTTTTGACCCACGCTTTCAGCTAGCGAGGCAACGGAGTTGAAGGCTCCGGGGAAGATATGCACGAGTTGAACTGCTAGCCACGCGACTACTAGTAAGACGGCGAGCAATCCAGCTATGGCTAAAGACTTTAAAATAGAATCTTTCTTGGTTGGTGATACGTTGTTTGTTTCCATAATTTCGGAATAGTAGCATAGATGTGATATTTGTCAACACGGTATATGGATCCACAACTCACGGGCAACGGTTTTGTTTTAAGCAACCACATCTGTCACTTTCAATAATACTTCATTAGGACTCATTCCAGCAAGAGAACAGTGTTCCAGATTATTATAATAATCATTCCAGACACGCAGTTTAGTTTTAAGATCTTG
>Ga0307932_1001388_pt1 | contig 9696 bp, 8 predicted proteins | sample OrgLakmetageno48_FD_201843 | JGI IMG/M metagenome (GOLD analysis project Ga0307932, IMG submission 201843) | Saline water microbial communities from Organic Lake, Antarctica - #48 | ecosystem: Environmental > Aquatic > Non-marine Saline and Alkaline > Saline | place: Antarctica: Organic Lake...
AAAATGTCATAAAAAGAATAGCTAAGTTGCATTTGAATTTTGAGCATATTCACCCTTTCGTTGATGGCAATGGCAGGATTGGTCGAGTTATCAATAACTATCTTTTAATTAGAGAAGGATTTGTTCCGATAAATATTAAATTTATTGAAAGAGACAGTTATTACAATGCATTTAAGGAATTTGATCTTAAGGGAAAAACTGAAATTATGGAAGGGATTGTGGGGAAAGCAATTACTAATAGTTATCATAAAAGGTTGGCTTATTTAGAGGGTAAAAAAATTATTACCTTAGCTGAATACGCCAAGCAGGAGAAAATTTCTCATTCCAATCTAATCAACAAAGCACAAAGACAAACCATCGAAGTCTTTTTGGAAAAGGGAACATGGAAGATTGGGATTGAAACTAAAAAATAGCCATTTAAATGGCTATTTTGTTTCATAAGCTCCCCCTACCAGACGATGTTCGAACCGCTGTCGCAGTGATTTAGAAAAGTTTGTTTATAAATTAGATTAAAATTTAAATTTAAATTAAGTTATGTCACTCTGATGTTGACATTCGATTGGTTGTCTCGTATTATCCTTAGAAGATGCATAGCAAATGTTTTTTAGTATAAGCAAATAAAAATGTTGCCAGTTTTTATTAAGAATTCGATTTTAAGAGATAATAAAGAGTTATTTAATATGCAAGGAAATTGTATATTCAAGATGCCAAAATATAATCCCAAAAAACATTATAAAGATGTAGCACAAGCAAAATATTTTCATGCTTTAACAATTTTGCGTCATTACATTAAAACAACTTCAGACTATTATTTTGGAATTAAACAAAATGCTAAAAATGTTGATCTTTTCATGCTTACTTCAAGTATTTCTTCTCCTATGGGACCAGGATCAGACTCGGAACCAATCAGAATAAAGTTTGGGGAAAATGATACTTGCTTAGTAGACTCGTCTCAATTTGGTTTTGAGCCGTTGATTATAAACGGTTTCTCTAAAGTTTACTGTTATTTACCTTCGATGAGAGGCGAAGATTCCGACAAAAGACATCTTAATCAATTTTATCATTGTGAGATGGAAATGAAGGGCGAGCTAGAAGGTCTTATGACAATTGTTGAAGGATATGTAAAAATGTTATGTGAATCAGTTTTACTTATGAAAGAAATTACTCGATGCATAAGTAATGATTACAACAAGACTAAGAATATTTTAGAAAAAACTATTCAACAAAAAAAATTCCGATCGATAACCTTTGACCAAGCTGTGGAGTTGTTAGTGAAAAATGGGATGAAGAAGTATGTTTATTTTACTGATCATGGAAGAGATATCAGTAGTCAGGGTGAAATAGAGTTAATGAAAATTCTTAAAGCAGACATGCCCATTTGGTTGAAATATTTTGATCGAGATCGGGTTCCCTTTTATCAAAAGCCAGATCCAAAAAATAAAAATAAAACGCTGAATGCTGATTTGCTATTTCCTCCAATTATAAAAGGTTCTTTCGGAGGTGAAATCGCAGGAGCCGGTCAGAGACAAGATGATATAAGCGAAATGTATGAATCATTGAAACGACAAGATAATATCTCAGCTGATGTATATGAATGGTATATTGATCTACGAAGATCTTCATCTTATGAAGCAACCTCAGGTTTTGGCCTTGGAATTGAGCGTTTTATTGCTTGGGCACTTGCCCAGGATGACATTAGAAACGTTATTCTTTATCCTCGAATAAAAAATACTATATCTATTCCATAATAATTATATTTAAGAACAAATGAATAAATATTATCAAAAAATGACTGATTATTTTAATTCCAAGGCTGGGGAATATGATGATGTTGATGATCAGGCATATTGGGTTTTGTCCGATAAATATTTCAAAGAAATATTAAAAAAAGAAATACCTAAAATTATAAAGAATAAAAAATCATTGCATATTCTTGATGCAGGTGCTGGAACTGGTAGATGGATATTATTTTTTAAAGATCTTTTTGAGAAAAAATATGCTCTAAGTGGAACGTTGATTGATATATCTTCCAAGATGATAGCGGTCGCTAAGAGTAAAGTAAAAAAACTTTCTCTTGATAAAATATTTGAATGTAAATTAGGTGATATTGAAAATCTGGACAGTTTAACTGATGATAGTTATGACCTTTCGTTATCTTTTTATAATGTTTTAAGTTTTGTAGAAAAACCAGAGAGAGCAGTTAAGGAAATCAGCAAAAAACTTAAAAAAGGAGGTATTCATATTAGTATTGTAGCTAATAAGTATCATGCTTATTATTTTTCAATCCTTACGAATCGTCTTTCTGAAATTCAAAACATAAGAAAAAAATCTAAAATTCGTTTTAATGACGCAATGCCTTCTATCCATTGCTTTACTCCAAAGGAGCTAGAAATTCTTTATAAAAAAAATGGTTTTAAAAAAGTTAAGATTATAGGGGGACCTAATTTTATTTATCCAGGTATGGAAGAAACTTATGTACATGGGAGTACAAAAAATTTACAAACAAAATTAATTACTGAAAAAACTTTTAAAAAAATTCTTGATATTGAATTGCAAAATTATAATCAAGAGGATATCAAAGGCCGAGGCAATGTTCTTATGGCAATTGCGATAAAATAAAAGTTCACAAATTACGATTAAAATAAACTTTAAAAATAAATAAATGGTTAATCTTAAAAAAGGTGATACTATCGGCATAGTAGCACCATCTTCTCCTATCAGCATTTTTTGCCCGAGGAGAACTGAAAGAGGCGTGAGTTCTTTAAGGAAAATGGGTTTTGAAGTTAAGCTTGGAAAGACTGTCAAAAAAAAATATAGTTTTACTGCTGGAACGTCGGAAGATCGAGTGGCTGATATTCATGATATGTTCATTGATCCTAAGGTTAAAGCTATTATGGCCACTATCGGCGGATTTAATGTTAATGATATTTTAGAAAAACTTGACTACAAGCTAATTCAGAAGTATAATAATAAGCTATTCATAGGGTATAGTGACATTTCGATACTCCTACTAATATTGAATCAAAAAAGTGGCGTGCCAACAATCATGGGCCCTATGCTTTTGCCGCAGTTTGGGGAATATCCAGAGGTAATTGATTTTACTAAGAAATCATTTTTGTATGTGACTAATGAGTTGGGAACTAAGAAACAATACAAGCTCCCTTGTTCATCGAAAATGACTGAAGAAATGTTGTTATGGGATGAAGAAGATAGTCGAAAAAGAAAGATGCAAAATAACCCAGGATGGAAAATAATCAAACACGGGAAGGCAAAAGGCTATCTAATGGCAACCAATTTGAATACATTATTGAGTTTGTCTGGCACAAAGTATTTTCCGGAGTTACAAGGGAGTATACTTTTTTTAGAAGATGACTCAGACGAATCGGCTGCAACATTGCAGCGAATGCTTATGCAACTGAAACAAATGGGTGTGATTAAGAAATTAAAAGGATTGGTTTTTGGGAGATTTCAGAAAAAAAGTGAGATCACCATTCAACTATTGAAAGAGATTGTGGACGATACTTTTGGCGAAATAGACATTCCTATAATTGCTAATTGCGATTTTGGACACACTGATCCAATGCTGAGTTTACCTATCGGAAAAAAAGTTGTTATAAGCACTGATGATAAAGAAATTGAGATAGAATTATAAATAACAGTACTTTGAAAAAAGCATAATTAATTTTTAAAATGTAGTTTGGTAATAACGTTGTTTATAAAAATATTTACATAAAGGGGGTTATTATGACTTGGAAATCAATTTCGGAATATAGTACAGGCGCTAAATTAAATGGTTATGCCAGAGTACTTCGAAAAAGAAATATGGGTGCTATATCATTTTGGCGAGCTAGATTCAATAACGAAACAGTTCAATTAATGCTTGTTCGCGATCAGCTAGTTGATTATGTTCAAGTTAAAAAAATTGTTCCTGGTAGTATCGTTTATGTTAAGGGCGAAAAATTTATCACTCAAACAGGAGAGGCAACGCTTTTGATCAAGGAGATCGAAGAAAAGATATCTTGTAATTGGATCATGCCAGAGAAATTTCATGGCATAAGTCAAGAACGAAGATATCGTCAGCGCGTGCTAGATCTTATTTGTAATGATGATGCTTTTTATTTTATGCGGTTTACTACTCAGGTCACTAGCGATATCAGGAAGCTTTTGTGGGAGGAGGGTTTTCAAGAGTTCAATACTGGTGTTTTACAAGAATATTTTGAGGGTGGGCAAGCTGAACCGTTTCGTACACATTGTCAGGCGAATGGTAAAGACCTTTATTTAAGTCTGACAAGCGAATTGAAATTAAAACGTTTGATTATTGCTGGTTTTGAACGAGTGTTTGAAATTGCTCAGTCCTTTCGAAATGAAGGAATTAGCCCTTTTCATTCACCAGAATTTACACTTTTAGAGGTATATGCTCAAGAGTGTAATTGCCATGATATGATGGACGTTGCAGAATCAATAGTGCGTAGGGTTTCCGACAGTTACTTATCGGGAAGAAACGGCAAAAAACCCAAACAAGATAATAAAATTATTCCAATCTCTTTCGAGGGGCCATACAAGAGAGTGCCTTTTGAAGAAGCCTATGCTCAATATGCTGGTTCTTTCAGCGATTGTAATCTTGCGTCGTTAGTTTTGAACTACCCCGAAATGTTTCATTCGGGGATGTCAAAATTTACATGGGTAATGAAAGTTATTGAAAAAATGATTGTTCCCAAAATTATAGAACCAACTTTTCTGACAGAGCTTCCTATCGGGTTGTCTCCATTGGTAAAAGTTTGTGAAAAAAATTCCGCTGTTACAGATAGAGCATTTTTTGTTGCTAATGGGATTTTTTTTGCTGATATCTATTCTGACGAGAACGACCCAGTGAAAGTAGGTGCTAGTTTGGAGGCTCAATCGAGAGAAACTGGACGGCCTGTCAATGAGGACTATTTGAGTTTACTTGAATATGGTCTTCCTCCAACGGCAGGAATAGGATTAAGTTTGAATCGGCTCTTCATGGTTTTTCTAGAAGAATTACCAAAGAACATCAAAGAAACAATCTGCTATCCATTGCTTTAATGGGTAGTAAAATTAAGAAGGAGAAAGAAAATGTTTAAATATCCAGATAAGTATAATCGTTCTCATACTATCGAGGAAGTAGATCTGAATTTTAAGCTTTTGGAAAATGATCAGACGCAAGTATCGATTTCTGGTCGCATTATTTCTAAAAGGTCGATGGGTGGAATTATATTTTTTCACATTCAGGATGGAACAGGCAAGCTTCAATGCTGTGCTGTCAAGAAAATGATGGACGCTGATATTTTTGCTTCGGTAAAAAAAGATTTGAAAGTGGGAGATATCATTGGCGTTCAAGGCTCAGTTGTCATTACTCGAACTGGAGAAAAAACTGTTTCCATTAATAAAATTCAAATACTGAATAAATCGATGAGAGATCTTCCTGAGAAGTATCATGGTTTAGTGGATCAGGAGCTCCGTTACCGTAAGCGCTATTTGGATCTTATTATGAATCATCAGGTGCGAGAAATTTTTGAAAAAAGATCTCTGCTGATGCATAATATCCGTACATTCTTGATCAATGAAAAGTTTGTGGAAGTGGAAACGCCCGTATTACAAAAAAGTCCATGCGGTGCCTCTGCCAATCCATTTAAAACTCATCATGATGCCTTGGATATGGATTTTTATCTGAGGATTTCGCCGGAAACATTTCTCAAACAGTTGATTGTAGGCGGAATGGAAAAGATCTTTGAAATAGCCAAAAATTTTCGCAATGAAGGGACCGACCCTTCTCATTTGCAAGAGTTCACTATGTTGGAATTCTATGTTGTTTATTGGAATTATCTTCACAACAGGGATTTCATTCAGTTATTGCTGAAAACGGTTATCCAACAAACAATGAATACTATGCAATTTTCCATTGAAAGTAATGAGATCGATTTTTCTGGAGAATGGCAGTCCGTGACTTTCCAGGATCTAGTTTTGGCTGATTGCGGAATCGATGTATTGGCATATAATGAAATAGAAAAATTAAAGGAGGCGATAAACAAGAAGGGAATTGACCTTGGCGATGTGGAGAAGGTTTCCATCGGAACATTAATAGACAAATTATATAAAAAAGTGTCTCGTCCTAAATTGATTCAGCCAACTTTTCTTATGAATCATCCGGCGACCTTAATTCCTTTGGCCAGGATCAATGATGAAGATCCCAGAGTGGTCGATTCATTTCAGCTTTTGGTTAACGGTTGGGAAGTGGTGAAGGCGTATTCCGAACTGGCTGATCCCATTCTTCAGCGTCAATTGCTTGAGGATCAGGTTGAAAAGAGAGAAGCTGGCGATGACGAAGCCATGTTTTTGGATGAAGACTTCCTTGTCTCCTTGGAACATGGAATGCATCCGGTTTCAGGATTGGGACTGGGAATCGATCGATTAGTTTGTATCTTAACTGGTCAGAGTAATCTTAGGGAGGTGGTCTTCTTTCCACAAATGAAGTAAGAACTATTTGCATTAAACTTTTTGCAACAGCCCGATTATCCAAGCGATATCGGGCTGTTTATTTTTTAAAAAACTAAAGCTGTATTTCAAGAAAAATCTAAGATTAGTTAGAACGTAAAATTTAAAATCATCAAAAAATGCCTTAAATAAGGCATTTTTTATAATTCTGCTCCGCGCTTTGGAAGAAGTTCGAACCAGTTTTAAAAACACATAAAGCAATTGGGATGATTCTAAGTGTTTGAATGTTTAAGGGTTTTAAAATTGATTTTAGAACAAAGGCTTGTTTGATGGAGTGTTTTAGATTAAAATAATTCTTCAGTACATTGAGTTTATTAATGAAAGAAAACAATCAACCTAAAGGGGGAATTTTGTTATGGGAAAATCACAGTATGAAAAATTGGGTATCCAATCAGACAAGTCTGGTGTTAAAAAGGAATTTTCAGGAGTCAACGAAAACATTTTTCCAAGTGCTTTCGTGAATATCGGGAATGATCCTTGGCAAAAGGGTTGGGTTCATACCTTGCATTTGGATGGTGGCGGAAGTAAGGACGCTACCCAATGGCTTTATTTTAAAGAAACCAATGACGACAGTTTTTTACGATTTTGTGTTGCTGATGCAATTGCCATGGGAGCGGATGTGACCGCAACAGGTTTTACCGGCCCATTGGTGATCGGAGATGTCATTGATATCAACGGTTGGAATGTTGATAAGTCCATCGTTATCAAAAATGTTGCCTTGGGAATTGCGGAAACCGTAGCTTTATTTAGAGACTACGGTATGTGTCTTGGCAATAACGGTTACAGAATAGTAGTTCTCTGTATGGGTGGAGAAACAGCTGATTTGGTTGATCAGCTTAATTCTTGGTCAACCAATGTCGCGGTTTATTCCAGAATGCCCAAGGCGGATGCTATTATCGGAAATGTTGTGCCGAGAGATTCAATTTTTGGTTTTTCCAGTGGTGGGCAGGCTGCATGGGAAACAATGTTGAATTCTGGAAAAATGTCTAACGGATCAACCTTGTCTGATGCTGTTTTACTCCATGCTGATTATCAGGCGAAATATCCCTTTTTGCGTTCTGAGAAAAATGCTTTCAGAGGACGTTTTTTTGTTGACGACAAGCCATCTGGCTTGGGAATGACAGTTGGGAAGGCTTTGATTAGCCCAACGCGTCAGTGGGCAATTGCGATGAAGATGGTTATTGATCGACTTAAAGAAAAAAATGAGTTTGATCGATTGCATGCTATCGTTATGAACACTGGCGGTGGGTTGACTAAATGTGGTCATGTTGGGAAAAGAATCCGCTATTACAAGGAAGTCCCTCCAGTTTTGCCGATTTTTCAATTGATTCAGGAAGAAGCTAAAGAGACTTGGCGAAATATGCTAAAGAGCTTCAACTGTGGAATTGGTGTTGAATTCATTGGTGACAATAATGGTGGACATCTTCAGGCAGCTCTCGAATGGGCTTCTCAGGAATCCGGTATCGATCTTTTCGAGCTAGGGACGGCTTTTGAAAGCAAATCGGCCAATGGAGAAAATGAAGTTGTTGTAAATTATGGAGGGACTGAGTACGGTCCTGATTGGAAGTAAAGATTTTTAAGGTAAATTAAAAGCTTTTAGCAGAACATTCGCTAAAAGCTTTTTTTATTTGGAAAATTCACCAAAAAATGCCTTAGGTAAGGCATTTAAAGGCTCCTGCTCCGCTCGATAGACGCTATTAGAACCGAATTGCTGCAAATAAAGGGAAAACTACACTTGCCAAAATTTCTCTAATTACCCTACAGTGCTACTCACTATATATTATTAGTAAAATGTTCTTATTTTAGAATCATAATATTAGTGTGTTAATTTTTTATAAAATAGATAATAAGATTATCTAAAGATAAATTAATTGTATTTTTACAAGAAGGAATAGATAGATATTTAAAAAAATTTAGTTAAGACTAAAAAATAGAGACCTCCATAGTGATCACTATAGAGGTCTCTAAATTAAAAAAAGATATTTAAAAATACCTTAAAATCAATGTATTCTTGATTTTTTTAAAAAATTAAGCTATATTAAGCGAAACTCAATCTTTAATTAAATTTATGTTTAAAAAGTTTTTATTAATATCAATTGTTTTATTTGTAATAGTTTATGTGGGGATAAATCTTATTGTTTTTTTAAGAGTAAATCATCTTATGAGTGCAGTCAATAATTATTCTATGTGCGATATTGCTTATGCACGTCGTTGCATTGAATATGTCAATAGATCAGACAAGGAAATAGAAACAGAATTTTCTAGATTAAAAAACGATTTTAGCGTTATTGCAGCAATAAAAATTTATAACAAGGAAAAAGAGTCATCTTTTCAGGGACTCCAAAACATAAAAGATATTACCGTAGAAGAAAAAAAAGAACTTGATAATATAATTAAAAAAAAAGAATATCATGAAAAAATAATGAAAGTGGTTAATGAAAATATAGATTTTGATCGAATGGATTTTTTAGATAAAAAAGTTTATAAAAGTTTGTTGAAAAAATAATTTTTTTCTTGTATTATCATCTTTAAAAAAATTAAAGTTGCTTAATATTAATTTTTCTTCATTTCTGATATAAAATGATTAAAATTTAATATTATTTAAAAATATGACTAATAATAAGAAATTTTTTATAAAAGTATTTGTGGCAATAACAATTTTTTTTACTGTTTTATTAGGAGTTATGATTTTTTTGCATGAACTTTATCAAAGTAATTTTCGTCATCAAAATGAAATAGATTGTTTTGCTGGGGCGGCAGTTAAATGTGGTAATGCAAATCAGACCAAGAAAGAGATTATCGAAGAGATCATTTATTTAAATTTTTCTTTAGAAGAAGCGGAGGCGGTTATTTTAGAAGCTCAGAGCGAAGGTATTAAATATCATAATAATCTAAGATTAAAAGATATTTTGAGTGAGCATGAAAAATATATCTTAGACAATGAATGGAGGCGAGAAGAATATTTCGAAAGAGTTCTAGAAGTCATAGACGAAATGAAAAATAAATAATTTTTTTTGTGTTATCATTCCTGAAAAAATGATAACCAAGAGAATGATTGGCATTCTCTATAATTAGTACTTTGAAAAAGGAGGATTTTCGATGAAAAAATTAAAAATAGTTTTCGGAATGATATTTTGTTTGATGTATTTCAATGTTCCAATTACTTGGAGTTCAATTTGTTAC
>Ga0307932_1001391_pt1 | contig 9672 bp, 7 predicted proteins | sample OrgLakmetageno48_FD_201843 | JGI IMG/M metagenome (GOLD analysis project Ga0307932, IMG submission 201843) | Saline water microbial communities from Organic Lake, Antarctica - #48 | ecosystem: Environmental > Aquatic > Non-marine Saline and Alkaline > Saline | place: Antarctica: Organic Lake...
AGTCAGTGTCTAGCTTGTGGTACATCTTTTGCCAGTCAGCCTGGCGATTGATCCAATACGCCAATCCGATGAAAAAGGCAAAAATAAGGGACAGCAATAAGTACGCATCTTGCTTGCGTTTATCTAGGACAATGTCGACTTGACTCCGGGAGTGTTCAGAAAATATATAGTAAGGCTGCCCGCCTACCTCTAGATAGCGAACTGATTGTTCAATACGACCACTACTATTTTGCAACGGTACAGTGAAGCTTTGATTGGGAGTCACTTTACCTAACTGTAATACGGTAGTGGACGTAGTGGTACTGAGCAACTCACGCTCATCGCTTGATGCGATAACTGCGTAGGATTGAGCAGCACCGTCAGTGTAGACTCGGAACGATGTCAGGTCAGGGTTATTTGTCTGCAGGGTAGCAAGCAATTCTGTCAGATCAACTCCACTGTTAAGAGTTAGGACTGCAGACACGGTATCGTGCAAGGTATCAATTTGATTCTGCTCGATGGTTTGGATATTAGATTGTGCTACATCATAAAACTGCTCCAGCACAACTACAAACAAAATTGGGAATACAAACAAAATAATCACCAAAAAGGTTAGTTTGCTGTTCTGTTTAACTCGCTTCCAGCCTTGTTCAAGGGCGTATAGCAGTCTCGAGATCATACTGGTTTGTCTTGCAAGATTACTGTATCTGGGCGGTTGCTGCGCAAACCAACTCCGAGTAATACCAGTAGTATCCCAAGTGCAAACACCGACATACCCAGTACAATCCGATACGGCGACAGTTGGCTACCGGCTGCTGGAGCTACTATGGTTCCACTAACCGCCTGTGCATCTACTGGTGTAAACGCCTGTGCCTCTTTTATAAATGTAAATACTTCACTCTGGGCTACAATTGAGCCAGCGTTGTCAGTCAAGGCAACAAACACTTCGTGTTGGCCATCTTCCAACTCTTTGCTGAAGGTATAAGCAAATGATCCATCCGCCTCGGTCCGGACTGTTACGATTGTTGGCTTGCTGTAGACAAATAATGTTACAAAGCTATTTGGAAGTCCGACCCCCCTGACAACTGCGCGGACATTGTTTGCACTGTCACCTGCTGAAAGTTCCACTTCAGGTACAACTTCTGTCACCTGTAGCTTCTGTGTGGTCACTACTCCAACTGACTCTTTAGGTGACTGGTACGCAATTGCAGCTTCGGCTGCGGCGTCATTAGGATTAAAGCCACTAATAATCTCGGCTCCATCAGTAAAGCCATCATTATCTGAGTCAGCTAGAGCTGGATCAGTACTGTATAGATTGATTTCATCAAAGTCAGAAATACCGTCACCGTCTGTATCGGTGGATGAATCTTGGTCTGTACGATCTTTTCTGATTGTCTCAAAGGTTTGCACTTTGTTTATGAGTGCATCTAACTCTTCCCCTAAACTCATCTCTAGTTCCTTGGCGAACAGTCTATCGCGCTCGTCGTTGAGCGCTTGTGAAAGCAGCCGTTCTCGATAGTTTTGTATTGCTCTTATGGCTTCGGCAATCAGTGTCGGGTCTCCTGATTGCTCGGCCACAGCGTAACGCTGAAATAGATCATTCAATGTCTCTGGATTTGTAGCAATGACCGCTCGCGCTCGGTCCTGTACTGAAAAGTCAGTGCGAGTACTAGTCCCAGCGGTGTCAGCAATCTGCTGTACTGGCACTCGTAGATCACTTGCAACATCAAACAGCTGACGCTTGGTTGTGGTGGCTGATGCTGCTGACACTGGCGCTACAGGTGCTGTTACGTTATCGATCGTAAAGGTAATAGTGTTACTTGGAGAGATTGTTTGTCCCTGTCGTCGCTCGGCATACAATTGGTACTGACCGTTAGGGAAGTTTTTTGTGTCGAATCTAAATGTACCTACACCAGGAATCAACTGACCGATTGATTGGGTATTGAGGGTCTGTACTGGTCGGATATAGAACAAAACTACTTCACCTCGTTTTGCGTTTGTAACTGATACTTCACCAATGCCAAATAGTTCCTGTTTGGCTGCAATACGCACGGGTGTTTCTGGCTTTACGGCAGCTTTAGTTGGCTCAGGCTCATTATTTTCTAGCTGCTCATTTTTAACCCCAACAGGTGCGGTTTCTTTATACGTAACAGGTTTGTCTATCGCAGCTGTAGATTGAGTTGAGCTGGCTGTTGGTGCTGTAGTAGTTGATGGTTGTGTATTCTGTTCAGACGCCGAGTCTCCTGTTGTTTGTGACGAGGTAGTGGTGGTTGAATCCACACTGTCTGGCAAGTCATCCACTACTTCTGACACATCACTTTCAGCCAAAATCGCAAAAAAGCCAAGCGAATACACCGTGGGGCTGGAGTTATTGGTATGGAGAACAGACACCTTCAACTCGTACTGATTTGGGTCAAGGTTATTTGGGTCGATGTAGGCCTCAAACTTATTATTACCAATCGGCTCTAGAGCAAGTCTGGTTTCAGTAACACCTTGATTAGAAAGATGTCGGACGTAGGCTCTGACATTCTCAGCAGTTGAAAACTGCATCGGGATACCTACTTTTACATTAACAATGTCGGGAACATCTGCTAGTAATTCAACGTAGTTGTCTTGGTTTGTGTTTGCCGTAGCAGCATCGGCTGCACTACCAACCAAGGCAGTGTTACAGGAACTAGTTGCACAGGTCTCGTCAAGCAACTCTACTGATGTTAACTGAGAGTACGTTACAAGCGAACCAAGTAGTAAAAAAGCAATGCCACCAGCTTTTGCCAACGTTAACCCGGCAAAATAGAAGTCTTTTTCGAAAGTGTCTGCCAACACTAAAGCCTTCTCTCGAGCCCTGATGCTCATTCGGGTAGGTAGAACTACCCCCGAGTCTTTATCTGTTGGTTTTTGTGCTGTAGTGGATCCAACTGGTTTCTTTGCTATTGTCTTGGCTGTTGTCTTTCGAGTTACCTTCTTTTCCTTTTTTTGTACTACTGGTTTTGTTTTAGTCGTCAGTTTTTTTGTTGTCTTAGTAGCTGTACTAGGTCGCTTGGTTGCAGCTTTCTTATTTGGAGTGGTTGGCTTTTTGGGAACGGTCGTCTGTTTACTTGTGGTTTTTTTGCGTTTCTTGGTTGGGGATGGCTTCTTGGTAGCATTTGCAACCCGCTTTGGCTTTGCGGGTACCCTCTTTTTAGGAACAGCTTTAGAAACTGACTTGCTAGAAGTCTTTGGCATTAGTACCAGTATACAAAATGGGGCTTCAAATAGTTACTTTATTGTACACAGGCTAACGTTGCGCGTGCTGCTCGATAGTATTCATTAAGTCAGATAAATCTGTCAATGCTTTGACATAAAAACCTTTTGCACCTAATTCGCTGGCGCGTTTTCTGTCTTCTGCACTATCCTTGTTAGAGAAAATAATGACTGGGATATCGGCAGTATCTGCATCGGCCCGTATTTCTTCGAGCAACTCAAACCCATCTTTGCCTGGCAACATAAGATCAAGAATTACAATTTGGGGCCGGAAAGCTTTTAACTTAGCATTTAAATCCAATCCATCACCAGAAATTTCGAACGGCACATTGGATTTTTCGAACTTGATTGCCAATAAGTTGCGTAGCAGTGAGTCATCCTCGACCGCAAACACTCTGATCCCTTCCCCGTCAGCTGAAACGTTGGTGGGTGTTAAATCGATAGCAGAAGAACTACTGCCAAGCGGGGCACTGTCTCCAAACACAACTTTAATTTTCTCGATGACATTATGGACATCCTCGCCAGGAACAATGTAGTCAGCTGCTCCAAGCATTAAAGCATCACCGATGTGTTCCTGATCATTTTCAACCAATGCAAATACAGGGATGGCCTTTAACAAGTTAACTTTTCTCAGTGAATCGAGCATGTCCCGACAGTGTGCACCATCATGCAAGTGATTGAGAAGTATTAGGTCTATGTGTTCTGATTCAATTTTTTTTGCGTCCGTCTCATCACACGTTGAGCTGGTGATAGTTGCACCGTAGGTAATTAGCGCGGCTTCAATTTTTGAAATTTGATTGGTTTCTTCACCTACCACCAGTACGTGTTTTTCAGTTAGAATTGACATATCGAAATTGTAGCACCAAATTATGCATCATGTGTAAGCAACTCACATTACTTCTTCTTTTGCGAGTCTTCAAAGTAAGCCATCTCATCGCGTAAAATAGCAGCAGTCTCGAAATCTAGGATCGCTACTGCTTCTTCCATTTGTCGACGTTTTTCTTTGAGTACCTTTTTAGGGTTCTTCTTGAACAGTTCCATATCGACTTTAAGCAACGTGTCGACTGTTTCGTCATGCTCACTGCGCATTTGGTCGGCAATTGACTTGATTTCTTTTTTAATACTTTGAGGCGTAATGCCGTGCTGGGTATTGTAAGCAATCTGTATCTCACGACGACGATTAGTTTCAGATATTGCATACTCTAACGCATCAGTCATTTGATCGGCGTAAAGCACCACTCTACCGTTCACGTTACGGGCGGCTCGGCCAATAGTTTGGATCAGGGCTGTTTCGCTACGTAAGAATCCAGCCTTGTCAGCATCAAGAATAGCCACCAGTTCAACTTCTGGTAAGTCGAGCCCCTCACGCAGCAAGTTCACCCCCACCAAACAGTCGAATTTTCCTCGCCTAAAATCAGTCAAGATCTCGATTCGCTCGATAGTGTCGACGTCACTGTGGATGTACTTGGTTTTCATCCCCTTCTCTTCTAAGAAGTCAGCCAAATCCTCGGCCATTTTCTTGGTCAATGTGGTGGTAAGTACCCGAGCACCACCACTGATAATTTTTTGGGCCTCGGCGATAAAATCTTGCACCTGGCCAGGATAGGTAGCTGTTTGGTCAATCCCTCGCACCTCAATTTCGGGGTCAATCAAGCCGGTTGGTCTAATGATCTGCTCGACCGGCGGTACGCCAAGCTCTGCTCCCTTGGCTAGCTCGAATTTACCTGGTGTAGCTGTGGTGTAGATGACTTGCCCTATCCGCTCTTCAAATTCGTGATATTGCAATGGCCGGTTATCCATGGCTGACGGTAGTCTGAATCCATGTTCAACCAACATATTCTTTCTTGATCGGTCGCCAGCATACATACCGTTAAGCTGAGGGATGGTAACGTGCGATTCATCGATAATGGTTAAGAAATCAGGTGTCCCATCAGCCTTATGCGGAAAGTATGACAACAACGTAAACGGTGCTTCACCGGGCTTACGGCGGTCAAAGTGGCGTGAATAGTTCTCAATCCCACTACAAAAGCCAATTTCGCGCATCATGGCTAAGTCTTGGTCAGTCCGACGCTTGAGACGCTCCGTTTCTAGCAACTTGTCGGGTTGTTTCTTAAAATATTTTAGCTGCTCATCTAGCTCTAGTTTTATATCCTCGATGGCTACCTTGCGTTCATCTTCGGGGGTCACAAAGTGCTTGGCTGGGAACAGAAAGAATACTTCTGGTTCAGCTATAATCTCGCGCGTGACACCGTCAATTTTTGTAATGGCAGAAATTTTGTTCCCTGAAAACCCCAGTCGGTAGATCGCCCGTTCGTTGGTCGGCATAATTTCAATGGTATTTCCCACTGCCCGGAAGTGGGCTGGCGTCAGGTCAGCATTGGTGCGTTCAAAGTACATATCAACCAAAGTACGCAACATCTCTGTCCGAGTAGTTTCAAACCCGCGCTCGAACTTGAGATGTTTCTTAAGGTACTGTTCTGGCGAACCAAGACCATAAATACATGATACCGAAGCGACAATTATCACATCTTCACGGGTCAAAAGAGCTTGCGTACTGGCGTGGCGCAATCGATCGATTTCCTCATTGATTTGTGATTCTTTCTCTATGTAAGTATCACTGGTTGGCATGTAGGCTTCGGGCTGATAGTAATCGTAGTAGGACACAAAATAGTGCACCGCGTTGTGCGGAAAGAAGTCTCGGTACTCTTGCGCGAGCTGTGCGGCCAAAGTTTTGTTATGAGCAATCACCAGGGTTGGTTTTTGAATCTGTTGAATAACATTGGCACCGGTAAAGGTTTTGCCTGAACCAGTCACCCCTAACAATGTTTGGTGTGACAAACCATCTTTAATACCCTTCACTAGGGTTTTAATAGCTTTAGGCTGGTCACCTGCTGGTGTCTTGTCAGTAGAGATTTCAAATTTCACGTCTGTAACTATACCTCGGAGTCCATAATAAAAAAAGCCACCGCGCTATGCGATGACCTATGGGTTATCTAGTGGTCGAAGTACCAACTTGTCTAGCTCGGCATTTGAATAACCAAGACGCTTCTGCTGGCGATCTGTCAACCATAGAAGTTCGTCGTACATATAACCAATCTCCTTGGCTATGTGCAATAACGAATTTCTTGACTGCCAAACCTTCATCCCTGACTTACGACGCCTCATTGGTGAAGTAATCTTTATGGGATTACTGTCATTATGAGAGCGATCAAGCATCTTGGTGACCATGGTCCGCAATCCCCCCGAGCGAAGTCTGACATCTGAATGCTCAACCTCATCACAAAAGGGCAAGTAAGACCAGTGTGGTTGGCGTGACATCCGATTGATATCTAGTGCCATCTGAGGACTGTAGTGGCGACTGTTGTACTGATAATTGAATGTCTCACCATAGTCATCCTTCATATCGTGAGACCACGCTAGAGCACTCATCAGGTAGTCTTTAGCCCACCCATCAAGCAACAGTGACGTTTGGATGAATTGCTGATGAGACGAAGCGGGATCACCATTGCGCCGATGAATACCTCGGGTTACCCGAATAAGGTCTTGTCGGTGCTTAAGTACTTCAGCAATCTGGTAGTCATTCCAGGTGGTTACTCTTTTTATCAGCCCAACCAAACGATGTTTACGTTTGTATTGGAACGCTCGTTTACGGAGCGCTAGAATGTCTTGTTGATGCATCTGCTACCCCTTTCAAGAGCAAAGTTGTAAAATAGCTTATATTCTTAATATGCCAAAAATTTCTAAGATGTCAAGATGTCTTCCCGCAATTTTTTTGTGAAATTAACTATGTAGTACAGGTTATGCAGTGACGCTAGGTGTGGGCCGAGCATTTCGCCGGCTCGGAACAGGTGGGCCAAGTAGGCTTTGGTGTAGTGCTGGCAGACGTAACAATCGCATGATTCGTCCGGCTTACTAAAATCCCGAGTGTATTTAGCATTCCGGAGGTTAATACGTTTGTGACCATCACTTGTCCGTTCGTAGATGGTCCCGGTACGAGCGATCCGGGTTGGTGCCACACAATCAAAAGTGTCACAACCAAGCGAGACTCCTTCTACTATATCTCGCGGCTCACCTATTCCTAGCAGGTGTCGCGGCTTGTCTTCGGGTAAGATTTCGTTTACTACCCTAATCGCATCTCCCATGTCATCTTTGGTAAAGCTGCCGCCGATCCCGTAGCCGTCGAAATCCATTGCCGCTAGGACCTTAGCACTTTCTGAACGCAGATCTATATGCCGTCCACCCTGTACCACGCCGTAGATACCCTGCTTCTTTAAGGCTTCGTAGTTTTGCTTATGCGCCAAGACACTTCGCTTGGCCCAACGGTGCGTTCGTTCCATAGCTTCTATTTGATAGTCCTTATCAGCAGTTGGACTAGTACACTCGTCAAAGGCGATGATGATATCGGCACCAATATTGTGCTGAATTTCGATTGATCGCTCGGCCGTAAAACGGTGCATACTGCCATCGATGTGTGAGGTAAAGGTTACCCCATCCTCGTCAATCACACACAACCGTCCGTGCTCACTGGCGACTTCTTTACTATAGACATTAAGTCCAGCATTCTCGGCGGCCTGTTCGGCTTCGGCTGCGTTTTGGGCGAACTTGGTCACTCCCTTTCCAAACGCTGCGCCTAGGCTAAATACTTGGAATCCGCCACTATCGGTAATAGTTGGTAGGTCCCAATTTGAGAATTTGTGTAATCCCCCAGCATCCCTGACCACGTCATCTCCTGGTTGCAAGAATAGATGGTAGGTATTAGCTAGCGCGACCTGATTGCCTACGTACTGCGCCATGTCTTCGGGCTTGATACCTTTTACTGTTCCCTTGGTACCAACTACTACAAAAGCTGGTGTTTCAATGTCCCCATGCGGCGTATGTATCACACCAGCCCGCCCAAGGGTACCTGGCTGTCTTTTTACAATTTCAAATGTTACTGGCGGTTTCATATTGTGTTTAGAGTATGTTACTGAGTTACATTTGTCGAGACAATAAAGTCAAAACCAGCCGTTGTTGGCTGACTTTGTGTGTAAAAAACTGCGCTGCTATTTAATCTCTAGTAGCTCGATTGAGAAGATAAGGGTTGCTCCACCTGGAATTGGTCCAATGCCGGCTGCACCATACCCTTTCTCTGGAGGAATAACCAGGATACGTTCGCCGCCAACTTTCATGCCAACGAGCCCTTCTTCCCAACCTTTAATTACTTGTCCCCCTCCGACTACAAACTCGAAGGCAGCACCACGGCTGCGTGAATTATCAAACTCAGTACCGTCCTGCAGTCGTCCCGCATAATGGACCGCGACTGTATCACCTGTTTGTACCTCAGCTCCAGTTCCAATCTTAATATCATCTATAACCATACGAGTTAATTTACCTGCGCTATTAGTTGCCGCCAGCAATGCATCGCGCTGTGCACTGCGACTGCTGTCAGAACCATTGACTACTACCACGTCACTATTTGCTACTGCAGCAGACTGCGGAGTAGTAATGTTGTCAAGATCAGTTCTTGTTTGCACTAGAAACACTGCCAAGGCCATCAATCCAACACACACCCCACCTGCTATTATTTCGAACTTGCTGAACATATCATTATATTATTTTTTAATAATAACTGGCTGGGACAAAATTGCAACTTACACAAAATTAATCAGCATTTCCAGTGACATATTAGACGGATGAAATGGACCAACTTCGTTCATATACATAATAGCAAGCACCGTGGCGACAGCAAAGAAAACCGAAAATAGCCAGACCGTTACGTATTGAATTCCAGCGTAAGTGCTGGTGTGTGCTTGAGGCCGATAGAAAGTTGATGCATCAACTTCAATACCAAGTAGCTCTGATATTTCCTTGGGTTGCAACGCTTCGTCTGTCCTAAACACCTTATGAAGCCCATCAACCCTAACTTGCTTGGTGTCTTTATTTTCTCGTAGCACCATTATCGCGGTGTCGACCTCATCTTTGTTGAAGCGAGCACTTAACAAGACTGATCTAATGTGTTCGTCAGGTGACGTGGTTGCAACTCCATTAACTTTTAGTATTTTCTCAATTTGGGAACGTTTAATCATGTGACTCTCGCATGTCAGCTACACTTTGCTCTTGAACAATGTAATGATTATATATCTCAAGGAGGACCAAAAACAGAGTTACCACCACCGGACCAACCAAGAATCCAATTGGACCAAACAACGACAAACCACCCAATACAGACAGAAGGATTATAAACGGATGCATGTTATTACCACGGCTCATTAGCTGTGGACCAACAAAATTATCAACCAAGCCAACAACTACTACTGACCAGATAAGTAAGGCGATGGCTGGCACCAGTGATCCCGACAAAAATAAAAATAGAATGACCGGAATCATGACGATGCCGGTACCAACACCAGGGATCATCGCCCCAATCGCGACCAAACCACCTAGTAGTACTGCCCGGTCAATACCCACTACCGT
>Ga0307932_1001394_pt1 | contig 9654 bp, 9 predicted proteins | sample OrgLakmetageno48_FD_201843 | JGI IMG/M metagenome (GOLD analysis project Ga0307932, IMG submission 201843) | Saline water microbial communities from Organic Lake, Antarctica - #48 | ecosystem: Environmental > Aquatic > Non-marine Saline and Alkaline > Saline | place: Antarctica: Organic Lake...
CCGCTCGACTTAGATGAGATTATGCAATCAATCGTGCAAAATGAAAATTAAGACACCTCTGGACACCCTATGAGGCAAGGGCTGTAGCGATAAGTGTTACATTAGGACGGAATGTCCCCAGAACCCCTTTCAGGAAGGTGGCTTTTTTATGTACCCGATCGCCGTTGTGCTGGTTATCGGTGTCATTGTTGCTGCTGAACGATACATCTACCTTTCTGCCCAGAAAATGACCAACCGTCGGGACTTCAACCGTCTCCACGAGATGATTTCCAAGAAAGACCTCAAGGGCGCGCTCAACTACGCCAACGAAGCGGGCAGCGCCATGGCCTCGATGCTGGGTTTTGGTCTGCAGCGCCTGGCGCGCCGCCAGTCCCGGGAAGAAATCGAATACGCCATGGAAGAGGGGCTGCTGGAAGTTATGCCGCGCCTCGAAAAGCGTACTCAGTATCTGTCTACGCTGGCGAACATATCCACTCTTCTGGGCTTGCTGGGAACCATCATCGGCCTGATTGCGGCGTTTACCGCCGTGGCATCGGCAGACCCCTCCCAGAAAGCGAGCCTGCTTTCCCAGAGTATCTCGGTGGCCATGAACACCACCGCATTTGGTTTGATGTCGGCGATTCCGCTGTTGCTGGTCCACTCGGTTCTGCAGACCAAAACAAACGAAATTATCGACAGTTTTGAAATGGCGGGCATCAAGGTGCTCAACCTGATCAATGATGGCACTGGCGGAAGGCCTGCCAGCGCCCCGCGCGCCCCGCAGAATGATCAGCCCGCCAGTACTGCCGGTTCCATGGCGTAACGTTCATAGCAGGGAGCTCAGTCCATGAGACGCAAGCATCGTCGTCTTCGCAGCGAAGCCGACCTGGATATAACACCGTTCATGAACCTGATGATCGTGCTGGTGCCGGTTCTGCTGCTGAATATGGTATTCGCCCACACCAGCGTGCTGGAACTGAACTTTCCGAACACTGACGGCAGTTCAGCGCAGGAGCAGCAAGAGCTTCAACTCCAGGTGATGATTTTTGATGACCAACTGGTGGTTGCCGACAATCAGGGTGGCGTTATCAAAACCATCGCGCAGAAAGAAGCGGCTTACGATTACGAGCTGCTGGGCCAGGTAATGCAGGAACTGAAGAGACGCCTGCCGGAGAAGCGCAGCATCACCATTATGCCGTCCAGTGACACCACTTATCAGTCGCTGGTGTCGGTGATGGATTCTGTGCGCTCATACAAGGCCGTGGTTGCGGGTGACGCAGTTAATGCAGAACTCTTTCCCGAAATTTCCCTCGGAGATGCGCCGGAAAGGGTGCTGGATAGTGCGGAGGCTGGAGAAAGCTCATGAAGGAATCTGCCAAAGCCAAGCGCCTTAAGCGCCATTACCGCCGCGGTAAGCAGCAAAGCAAGCTGAACCTGGTGTCGCTGATGGATATCTTCACCATTCTGGTGTTCTTCCTGATGGTGAACTCGTCGTCGGATGTGCAGGTGTTGAATCAGGAAAACGCCATCAAGCTGCCGGATTCCACCGCCGAAACACCGCCGGGTGACGTTCTGGCTCTCACCGTCACCGACAACGACATTCTGGTGAACGGCCGCGTTGTTGCAAAGCTGGATGCGTTCCGGTCATTTGAGGGCAAGGTTGAGCCTTCTTTGAAGGAAGAACTTGATTATCAGGCCGGTCGTTCTGGTAAACCGGCTCCGGACGCCGGCAGGCCAATCACCATACTGGCGGATCGGGAACTGCCTTATGATCTTTTGAAGAAAATCATGTCCACCTGTGTCGAGGCTGGTTACGCCAGCATTTCCCTGGCGGTCAATCAGCAAGCAGAGCAGGGAGCCTAATCGTGTCTCAGTATCGTCTGGGGTTGCCCTGGAACCAGGAGAGTGGCGAGCGTAAAAGGCTCCTTGTGACCACGATACTGTTGGTCCCTCTGTTCGTGCTTGTCGCCGGCTACATCAGCTGGGTCGAACTTCCGGAAATTGAGCGTGAGGAGCGCGAAGCGTTACCGCCACAGCTGGCCCGCCTGGTGGTTGAGCAGGAGCCGCCACCTCCGCCGCCTCCAGAGCCTGAAGAACCCGAGCCTGAACCTGAACCCGAACCCGAGCAGCCGGAAGTGGCAGAACCTGAACCAGCGCCTGTCGAGCCGGAACCGGAGCCCGAGCCGGAAATAGCAGAAATCCCCGAGCCCACCGAGCAGGATGTGGAGCAAGCCCGTGAAAAGGCCAGGAACACCGGTATTCTTGCTATGGGCGATGAGCTTTCAAAGCTGTCGACTCTGGGTCAGTCGGTGCAACTTGATGCACTGTCTACGGTCACAGCCGAGCCCATCGCCAGGAAAACCGGCGATACCCTGGCTCAGCGCGCTGACACGGGCCGAAGCTCCGGTGTTGATGAATCTCAGCTCCAGCAGCAGAGCAAGCAGATTGCGCTGGCTGAGCGGCAGCGGGCAGAAGTAGAGCAGGCAGAAGAAATCGTTGCCGAAGAGCGCCAGGCCGAGCGTGAACGCGAAGTTGCAAAACAGAGTCGCACCCGTGAAGCCGTCGAGCGGACGCTGGATCAGAACAAGTCGGTGATTCTCAGCATCTATTACCGGGAGCTGCGTCGCCAGCCATCGCTTCAGGGGAACGTTACACCGGAGCTGGTAATAGAAGAAAGTGGCGAGGTTTCAAGCTGTAATGTTGTCGTCTCGACGGTTGACGAGCCCGGGCTGGAGCAGAAGATCTGTAATCGTCTGCGACTGGTTAACTTTGGCGAGCGCCCCGGTGTTGATGCAATGACGATCCGCTACCCGATAGAGTTGCTGCCCGGTTAAGACCGGGCAGGTTAATAAGGGAGCGTCTGCTTATCGCTTTCCGGCAACCATAGCCAATACCAGGCTGACCAGCACAGACGCCGTCAACGCCCCAACAAAGGGCCAGAGGGTAGGAATGGCGCCGGGAAAACTGGCAGCTTCCAGGCCCGCCATGAGGCTGCCCCCGGAAACCCATCCGGGAGCGACTGCCCCCATCAGCCCGGCCAGGCAGCCAAAAACCGCCGCTTGTGTCGTCATTCTTCGCCAGAGCCCCATCAGCACCGGGCCAATTGCCGTTGCGCATAACAGGTCTGCGATCAGGAACAACCTCAGTACTGAAATTCCCTCCAGCGCTACCAGAACAACCGGCACCATCAAGATTACGGTAATCCAGCGGGCAGCAGGCAGAGAAAGGCCCTGCTTTTCAGTCACCGCCAGGGAAGCAAAGGCGTTCTGAAGCGTATCGACAGAAGACGCAACCAGCGTCAGCGCCAGAATCAGTGCGGGAAGCGCCAGCCATGCTGAAGCATCCGCAAGCAGCGCAAAGAAAGGAATGGGCGGGTTTCCCAGGTCCACTCCGCTCATGGCTGCCAGGATGCCAAAACTCCCTACAACGGCAACCACGATAACGGTCGCAAAGCCGCCGATCAGAGCCCCGTTTCGTAAAGCGCGGCTATCCCGTGCCGACCAGAGCCTTTGCCAGTAGCCCTGATGGAACAGGTTGGCGGCCGTTACTGCGATCACCAGGGTAACCGCCACTCCGATAGCACTACCCACTGGTGCGCCAGGCATCGCGGTGGGTTCAAGCTCTGGCAGATTACCGGCAATAGCGACACCAACGATAACAAGAAGCGCAATCAGTAGCGCGGCCTGCCACTGGTCAGTCACGATGCTCGCTCTCAGGCCACCCCATGACGTGTAAACAAGCGTTGTGACGGCAACGCCCAGCACGGCGAGATTGCCATTCACATCTGACAGCAACGAGGTGATCGCGCCAATCGCCGTCAGCTCTGCGGTTAGAAAACAGAGCATATAAAGCACGGAAATCAGCGCCACATAACGGCGGACCATATTGCCGTAACAGGCCTGGGCAAACTCTCCGATGCTCCTTCCCTGCGGAAGATAGCGACGGATTGCCGGTCCGCAGAGGCCAAAGACGATAAATGGCAGCGCCGCGCCAACGGCATAACCCGCCAGGGCAACCGGTCCCACCAACGCGCCGATTTCTGGTGGTGCAAACAGAATCCAGCCGCCCATCCCGGACGCAAGAAAAGACAGCCCCAGAGCCTGGGAGCCCTGAGAGTTGCGCGCGGTCACAAAGTCGTCGAGACCACCACCGGCAAGCCTGGCCCTCATTCCCAGCCAGGCAAAAAGAAGCAGTGCAGCGGTCAGGGCAGCGATGGTAGTGAAAAGCATTCAGGGTTTCTCCATAGGCTGTGCAGTTAATGGCGGCATGAACCAGTTCTCAAAACACCGGGGGAGAGCCTCTTCTGCACCGGCAGATTTGAGGCACAGTTATCTTTAAGGGGCTAACGAATTCGGTATCTTACCGTAACAAGATGTAACTCGGAAAATACCATGTCTAATAATAACAGGGACTTCGTCTAACCATGCTGTTGGTACTCGCCGGATCAATCCTCTCTTTCACAATGGCTCAGGAGGCCGTAGTCGTTGAGCCTTTCGAGAAGGGCACCCTTGTGATTGAACAGGATTACGACGCCAGTCCGATCGAACTGAGAACCGGCATCAGAGTAGAACCCCTTGTCGAGCAGAAATTCCGGAACATCGTTCGCCAGGCCTACGACTACAGCTGTGGAAGCGCCGCATTAACGACAGTGCTGAATTTTTACCTTGGCCGTTCACTGGGGGAAAGGCAGGTAATGGAAGGCCTCCTTCATTACGGTGAAAGCGAGAGGATCGTCGAACGCCGAGCTTTCTCGATGCTTGATATGAAACGCCTGGTCACTGCACTTGGTTATCCGGCCGGTGGTTTCCGGGCCACAATCGATGACCTGATCGACCTTGATCATCCGGCCATCATTCCGATCCAGCATGCGGGTTTCAAGCACTTTGTGGTTCTCAGGACCATTCGGGAGGGCCGGGTGTTTATTGCTGACCCGGCCGTGGGAAATATCTCGTTTACCCTGGCCCAGTTTGAAGAAAAGTGGGACGACAATGTTCTGTTTATTGTTTTCCCGGGTGGTGACAAGCCTCTGGATTACCTCGAACTGAAGGAAGAAGACCTTCGTTACGTTGATGATCAGACGATGACGCTGCTGGCAATGCAACAGATACCGGAGTTCCACGAATCGACCGAGCGGCGGATACGCAACGAGCTGGAACGGCAGAAGAACAATCCGGATGGCAGTGTCGAGAACACCCGCAAAAAACTGTTCTATCGTCGAAATTAACGTATCCCGGTGGTCCGGGGTACAGGAACCAATACTTGTAATAATAAGGAAGTCAGGATGAATCGTTGGGTTGTGCGAGGTTTTCTCCTTGTTTCCGTGACCGGCCTTTTACCCACCATGGCACTGTCGCAGGAAGGGAATGTTAGTGATGCCAGGGAGGCTCTTGCTCGCCAGGAAGGCGACGAAGACTCCTCAAAGCAGCTGGAAGAGGTGTTTCAGGCAGCGGAAAACAGCTATTCGCTGCAGAAAAAGGGCACACATTCTCTTAACTACTCGTTCGACTATACCTATACCGGTGACCAGCGACTGGACGCCCAGATCCGCGACGGCAGCATCCGGCAACTGGATATCACGCCCAGCGCAACGCACAGCTTCACCAACTCGTTCTCCTATGATTTTGGTTTACTGGACAACCTGACGGTGGGCACCCGGTTTCCGCTGGTGGTCAAGTACGACACCCAGGATGAGCTGAACATACAGGATGTCGGCGATATTTCTGCAACGGCCCGCTGGCAGCCGTTTCCTTACGTCCCGGGTAAGATGTCCTCCACCCTTTTTGGTTCGTTTTCAAGCAAGACAGGTGTGAGCCCCTACGAAATTGATATTGACGAGCAGCTCTCTACTGGCAGTGGTTACTATTCCTTTTCCGGAGGGATCAGCGCATCCAAAGTACTGGATCCGGTGGTGATCTTTGGCTCGACAAGCCTGAGTTACAACATGCCGGTGTCAGATCTTGATCAGGTTCGGGGCGGTCGGCGCCTGGTAGAGGTTGAACCAGGCTTTGGTATGTCCGGCTCAGGCGGTTTCGCCTACTCACTGTCCTACGACATTTCCCTGAGCATATCGGCACAGCTGAGCTATAACGACGAGACAGTGCTGACCTTCGCTGACGGCTCCAAGGCCGTTGCACAGGATCAGATGACCGGGTTCCTCAATATGTCGCTGGGCACCCGTGTCAGTGACACCATGATTATCAATACCAGTCTTGGTATTGGTCTGACCGAAGACGCTCCTGACTTTTCCCTTGGCGTGTCCATGCCTATTCAATTTTCTGGACTCAAAGAGTGATTTCACGCTCTGACGCATTATGGGAAGGGAAGATTTCATGGTAACTACCAGCCAAAAAAAATGGATCCTTGGCGCCCTGGCTGCGGCATTCATGTCCGGTGGGGCTCAAGCGCAACTAACACAGAACCTGACCCTGCATCCCAAGGCGTTGGCGTTAGGTAACGCGGTGACGGCAGATCCGCCGGGGATCATGGCCATCCACTATAATCCTGCGGGCCTGACAAAACTGGACGGGCGTCAACTCGAAGTCGTCCTGATGAACATCCTGCTTGATATCAAGGCCACTTTTACCGCGCCTGATGGCTATGAAATCTTTAATATTGATGGTCTGGAAACCGACCCTCTGACCGGTGATCAGCGTGACCCTGTGGCAAATTCCACCAGCCACACCCACAACGTTGCACTTTACCTGCCCGGTTTTGGCATTCTGCGCACGCCGCCGGGCCCGGCAGTTGCGCCTTCCGCAGGCATCAGTATCAAACCGCCGGGTTCAAAACTGACCTTTGGTAATGCGTTCTTCCTGCCAATGGCCGCGGGTTTTTATCGGGATGAAGAAGATCCGGGCCGGTATATGCCTCAGGCAACGGCGCTTCAGCGCACCACCTATCTTTCTCCAACGGTGGGTTATGAAATCAACGACAAATGGGCCGTGGGCGCGGGGATTCATATCTCCCATATGGGGCTTGCGGTTGATCAGTACATGCGGGCGCCCAACCTGCTTCTGGGTGTGGCCGAGACCCTTCAGACGGCGTTCAACTGTGAAAGCGGCGACGAGCCTTTACAGCCCTGGCTGGCGCTCTGTGGCGGCAACGTCGGCCCCTGGGATGATATCGGCGTTCTGAGCCTCAATATGCAGGAAACCGTCTCGCCCACCTATGCGCTGGGTGTTTTGTGGGAGCCGACAGACTGGTTTACCTGGGGGGCCAGCTATACCTCCGAAGCCGACATGAACATGAAGGGCACCTTTCAGATCCAGTACACCGAGGACTGGTCCGGGTTCTGGCAACGGCTTAATAACTCGGTGCTTGGTGCGATTTCGTCCGCTATTCTCAGTCTTCCTTCCGGTGCGCCAAAGGAAGCCGGTAACGTGTCGATGGATCTTGTTTACCCCCAGCACTTTCAGACGGGTGTGAGCGTTGATGTTCACCCCAAGCTGACCGTCAACGTGGATGTGGGCTGGACGGATTTCAAACAGTGGGATGCGTTTGATTTGCGCTTTGATCGCAATCTCGAATTCCTCGGTGCCGCCAGGATTCTTTCCACCAATGCCACGCAAAGCACGCTTAGCCTGCCGATGGGCTTCACTGACCAGTGGAACTGGGGGTTTGGTCTGGAATTTCACGCAACGGATCGTCTTGACCTTCGTGCTGGTGTGGAAATTCGCGATTCGGTCATCCCTGACGACCAGCGTCAGATTCTCGCACCCTTCGGTGGCGCCAACCTCTACAGCATTGGTATGGGCTATCGCTGGGACCGGGATACCGAGATTGACCTCAATCTGAGCTATCTGCATTCAATTGAAACGATTCCGGCGAATGGCAGTTGTAACCTGAACTGCGATAACATCACCAACATTATCTACAACCCCTACGCGGGGCTGGATGTGAAAACAAGGCTGCTGGCGGTGTTGGCGGGGCTGAGCTTCCGAACCAAATTCTGACCCTGCAGCTTACTGCAGGTAGTGGGTCTGAATGTATCGACGTTTTCTGATCGTTATCCCCTTGTTGACCGTTTTCCTGTCGGGCTGCCAGTTGCCCGGCGGAAAGCCGTCTGGCGCCAAAGAGGGCTATTTTACCTGGGTCGACGAGCAGGGTCAGGTCCGGCAGACGGTGATACCCGGTAACAAAACATCCACTGAGGATGAGATGAGCCCGATACGATCTGATCAGCAGCCGGGCGGTTCAGAAGCGTCTTCCGGTGCACGCCATTCTGAATTCAACCTTGAGAATTTTCCCGACGGCAATGCGCTTGCCGAGCGCGGCTACATCCGTCCCGGTGACCCTGAGCCCTACTTTTCCTGGCGCGACGCCCAAGGCAATGTTCGAGTCAGTTACTATCAGCCGGACACCCGCACGGCCGTTGAAAAGGGTGAAATCAAACCGCCGCTGAAACTGACGGAAGCCAGCATCTATCAGGCCACCAGCACCGCGCCTGAGGATTCCAGTCTGCCTGAAGGTGCTGATCCGTTCGCTGCAGCTGTTCTCGGGTTTGATGACAGCGAGGCTCCGTTTTTCGAGCGCTGGACACGGGCTTGCTGCACAACTCTCGACCGTTCAGACCACATTGACTGGGAGGCCGGTCGGGAATTTGGCGTTGATGTGAACGAGGCGTCGACAACCCATGATTTTATCACCGGTAACAGCCATTACCGTCTGGTACGACTGCCCAAAAATCCTGAAATCCGGCAACCGAGCCAGAAAAAGAACAGCCCCAGGGTTGACGACTTTGTTCTGAGGCTGCGCGCGTTTGATCAGAAGGGGCTGTTCGTACCCTCGGTTGCTTTTCTGAACGATGAGTTCGAGCCGCTGCGCCTGGTGACGGATCTGGTGGCTGAATTTGTCCCGGAATCCTGGCGCCAGCACGGCTATTTGCGGTCCTATATCCCGGTGTTTCCAAGCCGCGGTGAGCGCTGGCTACTGATATACACCACCTCAGACGACAGGGGAGCCCAGACGGTCATCGATACCCGTTACGGCCCCCGCGCTATTGAGCACCAGCCCACGGGAAAGCTGGGGCTGGTGAAAGTGGAAGAGTGAAGCGTTCGGCGCTCTGCCGGCTTTCTCTGGTTCTCTCTTTAGTCCTCCCGCTCTAGTCCTCCGGCTGACTGAGGTCCAGCCACTGCTGGGATAACCAGTAGAAGGTGCCGTTTCCAGCCGGATACGTGCAGTTGTAACGGAAGCGGCGGCTGTCGAACGCCGCCGGTGCCGTCAGTGTGATGTCACTATCCCCGTTAACCTCAAAATCAATCCGGCCCTGGCCAGACGCAAAACAGGCCAGCCGGTTTGCATCCATCGAGTCGGGAAGAGAAAAGCTCAGGGTTGGCGGATTTTCTTCCATAACGCCGTCGGGTAAGCGCACTGCCGCCACCGGCAGTGCTTTGCTGGTCAGCTTTGTTTTCAGGTTGTCGAGTTGGCCGTAGGGATTAGCCAGGGGGAAGCGTGGCAGTCTTGTACCATGGGAGGTCGCGCCTATGGCTCCGGACTGCTGCCCGAACCCATACCAGCCACGGTCCTCCAGCATGCTCTCAAGGGCTTCACTATATTCGCCATAGGGATAGGCCAGCATTGGCTCGTCAACGCCCAGTTTTTCTTCCAGAACCGTCTGCGCTCGGTCGAGGCTGACCTGAACCCGTTCGCGCCAGGCTGCCGTGGATTCGTCCGGAC